>OCQB01002926.1_pt1 | contig 10722 bp, 7 predicted proteins | sample 1538631 | NCBI WGS metagenome assembly OCQB01 (sample SAMN04571713, study PRJEB22368) | human gut metagenome | biome: human gut; material: stool | host: Homo sapiens | place: Luxembourg | collected 2012-10-19 | reverse complement strand
CCCTCTACACCGTTTCGTTTCGTCTGCCAGTCGATAATCTCCTGAAAATACTCTTCCCGCGGATCAAAATATCCAAATGCCGGGTGCTTTACTCTCTCCGCAATTGCCTCCTGTACAGTCGGTACTGTCGCAAAATTCATATCCGCCACCCACATCGGAATAATATCAAATCCCTCTTTTGGTTTCGCCGGACTTCCCTGTCCGTCTTCACTGAGACCATCTACCGCAATCGCATCCATACCGTGACGATCCATGATCGTTGTAAAATCGTATTTCATTTGTAAAAACCTCCATGTATATAATTACTCTTATCAGTAACTGCTCCACACCTTCACAGTTATCTTTATTATATATGTTTTCTGTATAAAGCACAAATGTAAAAGCAGGCAGGAATACTATCTGAAACTAGTTTCCTGCCCGTTTTCCCATTACTTTATTGTCTGTACATTCGTTTGTATTCAGGAAAGCTTCGGGAATAACGCTTTCACCGTCGGATAGATCTGCACAAATTTCCGATACTGTGTCTCGTATTTTTCTGCGATCTCCGGATCCGGTTCTACGGTTTCCACCACTTTCACGATCCTTGCAGCCGCCTCTTCCACCGATGCAAAGGTTCCATCCGCAACTGCAGCAAGCATCGCACCGCCAAGCGCCGGTCCCTCCTCGGAAGCGATCCGGTCTACTTTGATGTTCAATACATTGGCAATGATCTTTCTCCACAGCGGACTCTTCGCTCCACCACCGCAGATCTTGGTTCTCTCGATATGAATCCCCAGAGATTTTGCTATCTCAAAAGAATCACGGATCGCAAATGCCACGCCTTCCAGAACCGCCTGGGTCATATCCGCACGTGTGGTATCCATGGACATGCCGATAAAGGTTCCTCTCGCCTGCGGATCATTATGCGGAGAGCGTTCTCCCATCAGATACGGTAAGAAGAATACATGATTTTCTCCCAGCTTTTCAATTGCTTCCTGCTCTTTTCCGTAATCTTTCGTTCCGATAATGGTATCCATCCACCATTTATTGCAGGATGCCGCACTCAGCATGCATCCCATCAGATGATAATGTCCGTCAGCATGGGCAAATGCATGCAGGGCATTGTGTGGATCCACGCCGAAATTTTCACTGGAAATAAAGATTGTTCCGCTGGTTCCCAGAGACACATTACACTGACCATCTCCCACTGTACCGGTTCCCACTGCTGCCGCAGCATTATCCCCGGCACCCGCTGCCACCAGACAGGTTTCCGGCAGTCCCAGCTCTTTTGCTACCTCCGGTTTTAATATGCCCACTTTTTCATAACTTTCAAAAAGTTCCGGCATCTGTTCCCTGCTGGCGCCACAGATTTCCATCATCTGTTCTGACCAGCATTTGTTTTTCACATCCAGCAGAAGCATACCGGATGCATCGGAGTAATCACAGCAATGTACACCGGTCAGACAGTATGCCAGATAGTCTTTCGGAAGCATAATTTTACAAATCTTCGCAAAATTTTCCGGCTCATTTTCCTTTATCCACAGAAGCTTCGGTGCGGTAAATCCGGCAAATGCGATATTCGCCGTATATTCAGACAGTTTTTCTTTTCCGATCACCTGATTCAGATAATCGGTTTCTTTTGTGGTTCGCCCGTCGTTCCACAGAATCGCCGGGCGGATCACCTGATCCTTCTCATCCAGAATAACCAGACCATGCATCTGTCCGCCAAAGCTGATACCTGCCACTTCCGTCGCATCAATCTTGCTGATCAGTTCCTTGATTCCCTCTTTTGACTGTTCCCACCAGTCTTCCGGATTCTGTTCTGACCAGCCCGGATGTGGAAAGGACAGCGGATATTCTCTGGATACGATATTGACAACCTGTCCTTCCTGATCCATCAGCAGAAGTTTTACTGCAGATGTTCCAAGGTCTACGCCGATATAATATTTCATCTTTTTCCTCCTGTATCTATTATGTACAAGAGCGTGTTCAAATAAATTTCAAACACGCTCTGTCATCTGATCCATTTTTATTTTATGCGAAAGGATTTTCTGTCGGATATCTGTCTCCCTTCGGATGGTTGTATCCGATCTCATCCGGTGTTACGCCGATGTATTTGAATACTTCAAACAGTGCTTTTCCATAGTGTCCGAATGCAACGGCTCCGTGATGTGGATAGCCTTTTTCGATCAGCTCATGACGATAGAATCTTCCCATCTCCGGAATCGCGAAGATACCGATGCCACCGAAGGAACGGGTAGCAACCGGAAGTACTTCACCGTTTGCCACATAAGCGCGCAGTTTTCCGTCAGCCGTACTCTGCAGACGGAAGAATGTGATATCTCCAGGTACGATATCTCCTTCCAGTGTTCCCTGTGTCACTTCTTCCGGAAGGGATCTTGCCATGATCAGCTGATATTTCATGGAGCAGGAAGTCAGTTTTCCGGTTGTGGTATTACCACAGTGGAATCCCATAAATGTATCTTTATGTGTATAATTATATTTTCCTTTGATTTCACTTTCATACATATCTGCAGGTACGGTATTGTTGATATCCAGCAGGGTTACCGCATCGTTACTTACCATTGTTCCGATAAATTCACTCAGTGCGCCATAGATATCCACCTCACAGGATACTGGGATGCCTCTTCCGGTCAGACGGCTGTTCACATAACACGGAACAAAACCGAACTGCGTCTGGAACGCCGGCCAGCATTTTCCTGCGATGGCAACGTATTTTCTGGATCCTTTGTGTGCTTCGATCCAGTCAAGGAGAGTCAGTTCATACTGTGCCAGTTTTGGAAGAATGGTTGGTTTGTTGTTTCCATCCCCCAGTTCTTTTTCCATATCTGCAACCACTGCCGGAATTCTTTCGTCTCCGTCATGTTTGTGGAATGCTTCGAACAGATCCAGTTCGGAGTTTTCTTCGATCTCCACACCCAGGTTGAACAACTGTTTGATCGGTGCATTACAAGCCATAAAGTCCTGCGGACGCGGACCGAAAGTGATAATTTTCAGATCTTTCAGACCAACAACGGCTCTTGCAATCGGAACAAACTCTTCCATCATCTCAGCGACTTCTTCCGGTGTTCCTACCGGATATTCCGGGATATATGCTTTCAGATTGCGAAGCTGCAGGTTGTAGCTTGCATTCAGCATACCGCAATATGCATCTCCACGTCCCTGTACCAGATTGTCTCCATGCTCTTCTGCTGCCGCAACCACCATACACGGTCCGTCAAAATATTTTACCAGCAGAGTCTCTGCGGTCTCCGGACCGAAGTTCCCAAGATAGACAACCAAAGCATTACATCCTGCTTCCTGCACCTCTTTCAGGGCTTTCTGCATATCCAGCTCACTCTCTACTACGGTTGGACATTCGTACAGTTCTCCCTTATAAGCTGCTGCCACTGCTTTTCTTCTTGACTCGGACAGGGTGATCGGAAAGCAGTCTCTGCTTACGGCTACGATACCTAATTTTACTTCCGGCATGTTCATCATGATCTTATTCCTCCTTGATTTTCTGCAAGTTCATCTTATTTGTTTACTTACTAAACTAATCACACTGTACCACTTGTTATATCTTCCGTCAAGATACTTTTTTAGTTTGCTTTTTTCAATTTGTTTACTTATCAAACAAATTGTGGTATGGTAAATAGCAGTTAAACAAAAAATATTATTACAGGAGGTGTGTGCATGGTCACAGGAAGCAGAGAACTGATCCGGGAGATGAACCGGCGGCTTGTTCTGGAAACCGTTATCAACGATGGCCCCCTTTCCCGGGCGGCTATATCAAAAAAACTGGGACTTACCAAAGCAACGATCTCTGCCATCGTGCAGGATCTGCTGGAGGAACAATATATCGAAGAGATCGGAAGCGATCAGACACAGTACGGCCGTAAACCGATCCTGTTACAATTCTGCCGTCAGAACGGTTATATTATCGCTCTGGATCTCGGTGTGGAACGTACCGTGCTGATGGTCTGTGATCTGCTTGGACAAAACTGTCGACTTCACCAGTATAACTGCCCGTTGGAACGGGATACTTCGATTGATTTCTTGTTGCAGCTCATCCGGAATCAGATCCGTCTTCTTCCCGCCACCCCCTTTGGTGTTGTGGGAATAGGTATCGGTATCCACGGTACCGTCTGCCGGAATGAAATCACCTTCACTCCAAATTATAACCTTGCAGACCTTCCCATCAAAGATACGCTGGAGGACGCTCTGGAGATTCCGGTATGGCTGGAAAATGAAGCAAATCTTTCCGCCCTTGCCGAAAAAACCTTTGTGGAAAATCATAAAAATCTGATCCATGTCAGTATTCATGCAGGTGTCGGTGCGGGGATTATTCTGGATCATCATCTGTATACAGGACTGGCCGGTACAGCCGGAGAGGCCGGTCATATGATCGTCCAGCCCGGCGGTCGTTCCTGTCCCTGCGGCAATCACGGCTGTCTCGAACAATATATATCCGAACCGGCAGTTCTCTCCCGTTACCGGGAGTTATCCGGCCGCACCACGGTCTCCATAGACGATCTGGTCTGGGCCTATAATCAGAAAGAAAACGCTGCTCTGGCTGTGACGGATGAATTTACCACCTATCTTGCCTGCGGAATCAACAACCTCTGGAACCTTTTCTCTCCGGAATGTATCATCCTGAACAGTCAGCTGACCGCTTATCTCCCTCAGCTGCTCCCGGAGATTTTGCAGAAACTTTCCCCACGTTTCCGCGCCACCTGCCATCTGAAGCTTTCTACTCTTCAGGACACCGGAGTACTTCTTGGGGCGGCAAGAGTCTGTATCAGCAAATACCTGGGAACCGAAAAACTGTATTTTTTCGGATTACAACCATAACACACCATTTGACCCGTTGCTCGCGTAATGAAAAGAACCGATAGTTTTTGAAAATACAGAAAACCATCGGTTCTTTTCATTACATCCATTTACAGGATGCCCTTTTATCCCTGCCAGTTTCCGGAATATTTTATATACGCATCCGAACAAACTCTCTGCACATCCGGGAGTACCGCAGAGGCAGCTTCCTCTGTCCCATAGGTACCAGCCGTGATAACATACCATTTCTCAGTATTTAGATTGCTCCAGTCCGTAGTCACAAACACCTGCGCATCAAAACCGTTTCCCCGTATTTTCTTCTTCCTGATATTCCTCTTTCTTTTCTTTCATTGTTTCCTTTCTGAACAGGAATTATAATCATCCTATTTATTTTTCACATTACAAACCCGAATTCTTAACTATTTTGAGCATTCGGGTTTTTATTTTTTTACAATACACTGGTTTTCTAAAATTTCTATAAAAACACAACACATCCCCAAAAACGTATCTTGACTTTCCTCACCATTTTTCCTATACTGCTTTTTGCAACCCTTTTACCCTGATTTTCTGATAAGGATATTTATATTATGTTTGAAATTTTTGTTGATTCTGCTGCGAATATTCCGGCGGAGCTTGTGAAGGCATTTAAGATTAAAGTGCTTTCTTTTGTAAATCTTGTAAATGGTAAAGAAATGACCTGTTTTGATCCGGATCTTACGCCAGAGGAGGAGCGTCAGAAAGGAAAAGATTATTATGATATGGTTCGTGCCGGTGCGGATATCAAGACCGGACTGATCAGCAGTGGTGTCTTTGAAGATGCGTTCCGGGAGGCTCTGGAGGCGGATAAAGATGTGCTTTATTTTTCTCTCAGTAAAAATATCAGTGGAAACTATAATTCCGCAAGAATCGCTGCCGAAGATCTGATGGAATCCGGTAATTATACCAGAAAGATCCGTATGATCGACTCCCTCAACGCTTCCCTGGCACAGGGAATCCTCGCGATCTATGCCAGTGAGATGCGTGAAAAAGGCATGGCTTTTGATGAAGTGGCTGACATCCTGGAAACCTGCCCGGCAAAAATGAACGGTGTCTTCACTGTCGGTGATCTCAAATACCTGGCAAGAACCGGTCGTCTGAGCGGGACTGCTGCGGTCATCGGTAATGTTTTAAGCATCAAACCGATCCTGCGCGGAAACAAAGACGGCTACATCGTCCAGTATAAAAAATGCCGTGGTCGCAAATCCGCCCTGAACGAGCTGATCTCCCTCGTCTGCAATAACATCGTGGAACCGGAAAAACAGATCATCGGAATCGCCCACGCAGATGCTTACGAAGAATCTCTGTACATTATGGAAAAGATCCAAAAACGAGTGAAAGTCCGCGGATTCATCAATACCTCCTACGACTTCTGCACCGGCAGCCACGTAGGCCCGGATACTCTTGCACTGTTCTTTATGGGTAAGGACAGAGAGCTGAGCGGTAACAAATAAAACTATACATTTTTAACATACACTATTTTCATCATAGGAGAATCAAAAGCCATGAAACATTGACAATATTCTTATCATGTTTCATGGTTTCTGATTCTTCTCAAATAATTTCTATTCTACTTGTAACATCTCTGTCTTATTTTTTATCGATTCCAATTTTGACTTTTCTTTCATCTACTCGAAAGGAAAAGAATTATAGCAAAATATGCATGTCCGGCAATTTTTACACCAGAAAAGGACGGAAGTTTTTCTGTTAGCTTTCTAGATTTGGAAGTATGTTATACATGTGGGATTCTTTAGAAAACAGCCGATACCCAGCCCGAAAGCAGACTGCACCATTTGCGGCAACACTTTGTGGGCGTTTAGGGCAAGCTTTGAAATCCGACGCTTACGTAGGCTTTCGCGAGGGTCCGCTGACCCTCGTGAATATAGTCGTAGTTGGCGGCTAGTTCAAAGTTGCCCTGCCCACGTTGCCGCAAACGGTGCAGTCTGCTTTCGGGCGTCCCCATACCGGCCAGACGCCTCCGTCTATTCATTTTTACAGATTCGTCCGAATCAATTTCGGCCGATATCCATCTTTTTCCAGTTCCTGCATAATCTGCTGCTTATGCTCCGTACCAAACGCTTCCATAGTAATCTTAAGCTCCACAGCTGCATTTCTGTTTGTACTATAAAACTGGTTATGATCCAGTTTAATAATATTACCCTGCTGCTCCGCAATCTTCTGAGAAACCTTTGTAAGTTCACCCGGACGATCCGGCAACAGAACAGAAATCGTAAAGATACGGTCTCTCTGGATCAGACCCAGCTGAACAACAGATGCCATCGTGATCACATCCATATTCCCGCCACTCAGAACAGAAACCACTTTTTTACCCTTGACATTCAGGTGTTTCAGTGCTGCCACAGTAAGCAGACCGGAGTTTTCCACGATCATCTTGTGATTTTCTACCATATCCAGGAAACTTACGATCAGTTCATCATCTTCTACCGTGATCACATCATCCAGATTCTTCTGCAGATACGGGAATACATGCTCACCAGGAGTTTTTACCGCAGTACCGTCTGCAATCGTATTGACCGTAGGAAGCGTGGTAACTTCTCCCTTATCCAGAGAAACCTGCAGACAATTTGCTCCTGCCGGTTCCACACCGATCACTTTGATGTTCGGGTTCAGCAGTTTTGCCAGTGTGGAAACACCGGTAGCCAGTCCGCCACCGCCGATAGGAACCAGAATATAATCAACCAGAGGCAGCTCTTTGATGATCTCCATAGCGATGGTTCCCTGTCCGGTTGCTACTGCCGGATCATCGAAGGGATGGATAAATGTATATCCATGTTCTTCTGCCAGCTCATAAGCATGTGCACAGGCATCATCGTAGACATCTCCATACAGGACAACTTCCGCACCGTAGCTTTTTGTTCTCTCTACTTTGATCAGTGGTGTTGTGGTCGGCATAACGATGACAGCCTTTGCACCGTATGCTTTTGCCGCATAAGCCACACCCTGCGCATGATTACCTGCGGAAGCGGTGATCAGACCTTTTGCTCTCTCTTCTTCTGTCAGTGTACTGATCTTATAGTACGCACCTCTTAACTTGTACGCACCGGTTCTCTGCATATTTTCCGGTTTAAAATATACTTTATTTCCTGTCATCTGACTGAAATAATCACTGAAAATCAATTTTGTATCCTGGGTTACTCTTTTTACAACCTCTGAAGCCTCTTCAAATTTGTCAATGGTAAGCATTATGATTCTTCCTCCTCTGTTTTCACATCAAACAGTGCATTTACAAACTGTTCTGCATTGAATTTCTGCAGATCATCGATGGATTCTCCCACACCGATATATTTTACCGGAATATCCAGCTCGGACTGGATGGCTACGGCGATGCCGCCTTTTGCAGTTCCGTCCAGTTTTGTAAGAATGATACCGGTGACGTTTGCCACCTCTTTGAACTGTCTCGCCTGTGCCAGTGCATTCTGTCCGGTCGTACCATCCAGGACAACCAGTGTCTCCAGATAAGCATCCGGGTATTCTCTCTCCAGCACACGGTAAATCTTTCGAAGTTCTTCCATCAGATTCTTTTTATTATGAAGACGTCCTGCAGTATCACAGAGCAGTACATCTGCATTTCTCGCTTTAGCTGCTGCTACGGCATCGTACACAATTGCTGCCGGATCTGCACCGGCCTGTCCCCCGATCAGGTCCACACCGGCACGATGCGCCCACTCTGTCAGCTGCTCTCCTGCGGCTGCGCGGTATGTATCCGCTGCTGCCACGATGACTTTCTTGCCCTGATCCTTCAGTTTTCCTGCGAGTTTTCCGACAGAAGTAGTTTTTCCCACACCGTTGACACCTATCACCAGCACAACGGATTTTCTGTTCTCAAATTCATAGGCAGTATCACCCACATCCATCTGACGTTTGATCTCATCGATCAGAAGCTGTTTACATTCCGAAGGTTCTTTGATCTTCTTTTCTTCCACTTCTTCCTTCAGATGCTCAATAATAGATGTTGTGGTATTGATACCAATATCCCCCATCACAAGGATCTCTTCTATTTCTTCATAGAAATCATCATCGATACTGGAAAAGCCGCTGAAAATAGAGTCAATTCCGGCCACGATATTATTTCTCGTTTTTGTCAGACCCTCCCGGAGACGTCTGAAAAAACCTTTCTTTTCCTCTGACATATGGTTTCCTCTCTTACTCTCAACTTTTTCATCATTTTGTCTCTGTCACTTTACTGTACGACTTCATTATAAAATGATGTATATACTACTGCAAGTCTTTTTTTGATTTACAGATAATTCCTACTCGTCCAGCTGATTCTCAATCAGGTTGACTGATACCAGCGTGGAAACACCTTTTTCCTGCATGGTGATACCGTAGAGGCGGTCTGCCGCGTTCATTGTACCCCGGCGATGGGTGATCACAATAAACTGTGTGTTTTTTGTAAGTTTGTGCAGATACTGTGCAAAACGGGTAACGTTGGAATCATCCAGTGCCGCCTCGATCTCATCCAGCAGACAGAAGGGTGACGGTTTCAGGTTCTGTATGGCAAAAAGCAGTGCAATGGCTGTCAGTGCCTTTTCCCCACCGGATAACTGCATCATATTCTGCAGCTTCTTTCCCGGTGGCTGAGAGATGATCCTGATACCGGCTTCCAGTACATCCTCATCTTCCATCAGCTCCAGAGTACCCTTTCCGCCCCCGAAAAGCTGTTTGAATACTTTATCGAATTCCACGCGGATCTCCTGGAACTTTTCTGTAAACTGTTTACGCATTCCCTCATCCAGTTCTGCAATGATTCCTTTCAGTGTCTCTGCTGCCTCCACCAGATCGGTATGCTGTGCACTTAAGAACGTGTGACGTTCCAGAATCTCTTTATATTCCTCGATCGCATTGACATTGACATTACCCAGTTTTCGGATCGCATCTTTTAATTCTGCGATCTGCTGCCGGATCACACTGCGCTCCGGCATGTCTTCCATCCGATAGGTATTCGCCTGTCCCGGTGTGACCTCATACTCTTCCCAGAGATAATTAATCTGGTTATCCTGCCGTTCTTCCAGTTTTTCTTTCTGGCTGTTCAGTCGGAAACATTCCTTGTCCATCCGGCTGATATGTGCAGACAGTTCATCCCGGCGGCTGAAGAATGTCTTATGCTGACTGTTCAGTTCTTCTTTCTTTTCCAGATACTGCTGCATCTGCGCCTCGTCTTCCTCACGGATTCGGCTGGCTTCCTGAATTGTTTTCTGAATAGACAGAATATTGTGTTCTTTTTCTTCTTTTTCCTTGCCATCCTCTTCCAGAGATTCTTGCATCTGTTGCAGTTCATCTCTCATTGCCGCTTCTTCCTGATGGATACGGCTGAGATTTTCTCCTGTAAAGCTCACTTTCTGTTCCAGCGAAGCATAAGCCACCTGGATCTGGTTCAGTTCCTGACTGTAAGAAGCTTCCTGTTCCTGCAATTTTTCCAGAATTTCCTGCTGACTGTTCACCAGTGCTTCCTGTTCCTGCTCTCTGGCTGTGGAATGTTTCATTTCTTCCCGGATGGATGAACTGCTTTCCTTGATCTCTGCAATCTGTCCTTCAATCTCGCGTCCCTCTGCTTTTAACTGTCCATAGCCGATCCGCACTTCACGGATGCGTGCCTCTGCCTGGGTGATTCCCACCTTTTCTGTATTCTGACTGATCTGCAGCTGCTGTAACTGCCTGGTCATCTCTGCCAGGTCATCCCGCAGTGTATTTCTACGCTCCCGTTTATCCAGGATGATTTTCTGTATCTTTTGCAGCTCTTCTTTCAGTGCTGCCACTTTTCCTTCCAGTTCCTCTATTTCCCGACGACGTCCCAGAAGATTGCTGCTGTTTCGGAACGCTCCACCGGTCATGGAACCGCCGGGACTTAAGGAT
>OCQB01002924.1_pt1 | contig 10724 bp, 10 predicted proteins | sample 1538631 | NCBI WGS metagenome assembly OCQB01 (sample SAMN04571713, study PRJEB22368) | human gut metagenome | biome: human gut; material: stool | host: Homo sapiens | place: Luxembourg | collected 2012-10-19 | reverse complement strand
AGTTGGTAGAGCAGAGGACTGAAAATCCTCGTGTCTCTGGTTCGATTCCGGAACTGGGCATTTTTATGTAAAAAAATAAGCAGGAAATACTGATTTATTATGAATCTTGTATTTTCTGTTTTTTTTATGTGATAATGGAAAAAAATATACTTTATGAAGTTTCTAATATATTTTCATTTTTTAGTTAAAGAAATATATTTCCAAAAGTCCAAACTGCTACTACCAAACACAAAACAACTACACTAGTTCTAATTATCAAAAGACTTTTATTATTTAGTGTAGGTTCTATCTTTTTTTTATAAAAATACGAACCTAAAATTAATATGATAAATATTATAGGTATGATTATTCTTAGTAATCCGTTTTTATAAATCAAATCTGTTACCTCTTTTCTAATTTATATACTGTATAAATGTAATGCCTGTGTAGATCGCGCGTAAGCATTACATTTTTTACTGTTTTTGCTTCAGTTTACTATAACACATACATCTGCAATTGCAAATAGTTCAGGGAGGTTTGTCAAATTATTAAGATTTTAAGAAAAAACAAACGTATAACAATATTAGTTTGATAATGTTCCTAAATCATAGTAGAATAAAGTGAAAACAAAAGTAGCGATTAGTGTTATACAGGTACGGAGAAAAGAATGAAGGAACATCAGGCAAGGGAATATATTTTCGAGGAAAAGGTAAAAAAATTATTGCAGGATAGCAGGTATATATCAATTATAGAGGAGGAGGTTCCGGGGCGTAGCGGATACCATGACATACATGCCTATGGTAGGATAAATGTGCCAACAGCGTTTTTATATCCGGTGCGAATTATATGTCAGTATAAATATTATGCCAAAAACAGGGTAGAGTTAAATCATATAAGGGATTTTGGTGGCATAATGGCTGATATTTCAGAAAAAAATTATACCATAAAAGGCGAAGCAAAAAATATCCCGGATAGGTATACTTATTCGGGGTGCTTTTTTAGTGCCACGGCTTTTTCAAGAGATGCACAGGAATATGCATGGGCTCACAACATATTTATGGTGTCCTTAGAGCGAATAGGAGTTATGCAGCCTATACTTAAAAAAATTGATAATTTCGTGGCAGGGTTAAGCGAATCTACCATAAATAATATTACAAAACAGGAATTGTTAGAGGGGTACGAAAGAGAGGTAGAGGAAGAATCAGTTATGCCGGAGGCGGTAATTGGAATTGTAAACGGAGTATATCCGGTAATGATTATGGGAAAAAAGGATTGGCTTAAGCCGGTTTTGGAGGAAGCGGAAAATTCAGAGATAGGCAAGGTATACATTGACAGTGTTTACCGAAGTGAAAACCAGTTTGAGGCAAATTTTGAGCTTAATTTTATGGAGAGCAGTGGAGAGTTTTCAGTGCCTGTGGCGGTTTTGGAGAAGCTTATGGAAAGGGAAGATAACAACACAAGAGATCATGTGGTGTTTAACGTGGACATTCCATATGTTACAAAAAAAGGACGTAAAATATTTATATCAATGGAAGTTTTTGTGGAAGGATTTAACAGGGGCGATTATACAAATAAGCAAATAAGCTTTTTTCAGCTATAAGGTATAGTTACTTATAAAAAGGAATAGAAAATGAGTCACATATTGTACGATAAATTAATAGAATATGGAAAAAATGGCAAATATCCCTTTCATATGCCGGGACATAAGCGAAATGACAGCATGCTTTCAGGAATGGATCCCTTCGATATTGACATTACTGAAATAGCGGATTTTGATAATCTCCATCATCCTCAGGGCATTATAAAAGAGGCAATGGATAGGGCAGCGTCCTACTATGGAACAGATAGAACATGGTTTTTAATTAATGGAAGTTCCTGTGGAATTTTAGCTGCCATAAATGCAGTGACAGATATTGGGGATAAAATAATAATAGGAAGAAATTGTCATAAAGCGGTGTATAACGCCATGACAATTAGAAATCTTAAAGGAGAATATTTTTATCCGGAATATGTTAGTGAACTGGGAATAAACGGAGGATATAATCCTGAAATATTAGAAAAACTGCTAAGGGAGAACAAAGACACAAAGGCAGTGGTTATAACATCCCCCACCTACGATGGGATAGTATCTGATATTGAAAAAATAGCAGAAATTACCCATAAATACGGGGCGGTGTTAATTGTTGATGAGGCTCATGGAGCACATTTTAGAATAAGTGATAAGCTTCCGACACCGGCGTACAAATTAGGGGCAGACCTGGTTATAGAAAGTGTTCACAAAACATTGCCGTCCATGACACAGACAGCGGTTTTGCACAAATGTGGCAACAGGGTAAAAGAAGAAGAAGTGGAGAAATCACTGGGAATTTACCAGTCATCAAGCCCTTCCTATGTGCTTATGGCATCTATTGACAGGTGTATTGATGTTATTGAAAATTATGGTGATAACTTCATGGAAAAATTGTTAATAGCCCTTAATAATTTCAGAAGCAATGTTAATAAATTAAAAAGCTTTTATGTGCCGGGAAAGGAAATTGTAGGAAAGTTTTCCGTATATGATATGGATCCTACAAAGCTGGTAATATGCATAAAAGCACAGGCAGGGAATGGAAAATTGCTTTCAGATATATTAAGGAAACACTATGGATTTGAAATGGAAATGGAAGCACCGGAATATGTTCTGGGAATTACAGGTATATGTGATGATTTAAGCCAGATACAAAGACTTTATGAAAGTTTGAAAGAAATAGACAGCAGTATTAGTTATAAGGAAAAGACCTGTGACGCAGCAGAATTTGAACTTACAAGAAATGACAGGGCAATGTCTGTTTATGAGGCACAGAAATCAGAAAGTGTACCGGTTAAAATAGAAGAGTCACAGGGAAAAGTTTCAGGGGAGTTTCTTTATTTATACCCACCGGGAATCCCTCTTTTAGTGCCGGGGGAAGTTATTTCACATAAATTAATTAGTCAGGTAAAAGAATTTAAGAAAATGAATATGAACATTAACGGATTAGCAGATATGGAAAATAAATACATTAAGGTTATTAAATAGATTAAGAGGAAGTAAAATGGCAAAGATTTTTTTTGTGTTGGGAAAAAGCTGTAGCGGGAAGGATACAATTTTTAAAAAGTTAAAGGAAGACAGGCAATTAAATTTAAATACTGTAACAGGTTACACCACAAGACCCATGAGAGAAGGGGAAATTAACGGCGTGGAGTATTTTTTTGTAAATAATGAGGAACTTGAGGCTTTAAAAAATCAGGGAAAAGTAATAGAGTGCAGGGATTACAACACTGTTTACGGAGTTTGGAGTTATTTTACGGTGGATGACGGACAGATTAATCTTGAAAAAGGAAATTATTTGTACATAGGAACACTGGAATCCTATGAGCAGATGGTTAGATACTACGGAAAAGAGGTAGTTGTTCCTATTTATGTGGAAGTGGAAACAGGAGAAAGGCTGACAAGAGCCGTAAATAGGGAGAGACAGCAGGAAAATCCTAAATATACAGAGCTTTGCAGAAGATTTCTGGCAGATGAAGAAGATTTTTGCGAGGAAAATATAAAAAAAGCGGGAATCAAAAAGAGATATGAAAATAACAGTCTGGAAAGATGCATAGAAGAGATAGTTGAAGATATTCGTGATTTTATGGTATTATAAAAGGTGGGTTTGTGTCAGATAATATTTAGCTCAAACCTTAATGTGCAAATTCATTTTTAAGATAGGAGCGAAATATGGAGTCAGGAAGGATTCTTGGACAAAACCATATAATTAAACATTTTGAAAATGCCATAAAAATGGGAAAAATATCCCATGCCTATATTATAAATGGTGAGGCAGGTTCAGGAAAAATGAAGCTGGCAGTTCATTTTGCCAAGGCACTTCAATGTGAAGCCAATAATCCTGATGCATCTGATAGAAATATGCAGTTTGATTTTGGAGAAGGCACAGGGGAAAAGAAGGAAATTACCGGAGTTGCCTGTGGACATTGTAAATCCTGTCATCAGACAGATTCGGGAAACCAGCCGGACATAAAATATGTAACTCACGAGAAATCAGGTATAGGCGTAGATGAAATAAGAGACCAGATTAACAATGATATTGATATAAAGCCCTATAGCAGCAGATACAAAATTTATATTGTTCCTGATGGTGAAAAAATGACGGTGCAGGCGCAAAATGCCCTGTTAAAAACCATTGAGGAGCCACCGGAATATGCAATAATTATTTTGCTGACAACTAATGCAGATATGTTTCTTCAAACAATATTGTCAAGATGTGTACTGCTAAACATAAGGCCGGTAAAGGAAGAGACCATTAGAAATCAGTTAATGTCTGAGTATGGCATTGGAAATTATGAGGCTAATGTGGCAGCGGTTTTTGCCAATGGTAATCCGGGAAAAGCCATAAAGCTGGCTACATCTGAGGATTTTAAGGAATTAAAGCAGCAGGTGGTAGGCACACTTCTTTCTTTAGAGAAAGGCGGAATGGACATTATAACCCAGAGGGTTAAGGAAGCAGGCAGTTTTAAAAATCAGATAGATGATTATTTCGGGCTGATGCAAACGTGGTTTAGGGATGTACTTTTGTACAAGGCCACGGGAGATACGGAAAAACTTATTTTTCAGGATGATTATCACGAAATTGTGGAAATGTCAGAAAAAATATCATATTTTCATATAAATATTATTTTAAAATCAATAGATCAGGCATGGAACAGAATTAAATCAAATGTTAATTTTGATATTACCATGGAGGTATTGTTTTTATCGATAAAAGAAAGGATAAAAAAATGATAAAAGTTATTGGAGTCAGATTTAGACAGGCAGGAAAAATTTACAATTTTGACCCGGCAGAGTTGGAAATAAAAAAAGGAGACCATGTTATAGTGGAAACAGCAAGAGGCGTAGAGTATGGCTATGTTGTTTTTGGCGTAAAGGAGGAAAAGGAAGAAGATGTGGTTATGCCTTTAAAAACTGTTATAAGGGTGGCAACACCGGAGGACGACCAAAAGGCACAGGAAAATATTGAGAAGGGCAAAAAGGCATTCAAAATATGTAAGGAAAAAATTGCAAAGCACGGCCTTGAAATGAAATTAATAGATTCAGAGTATACTTTTGACAACAATAAAGTTTTATTTTATTTCACAGCTGACGGAAGAATTGACTTTAGAGAGTTAGTAAAGGATTTAGCTTCGGTTTTTAAAACAAGAATTGAGTTAAGACAGGTGGGAGTGAGAGATGAGGCAAAAATGTTAGGCGGCATAGGAATGTGTGGAAGACCACTGTGCTGCAATACTTATTTGTCAGAGTTTATACCTGTTTCAATTAAGATGGCTAAGGAGCAGAATTTGTCACTTAATCCCACAAAGATTTCCGGAATATGCGGAAGACTTATGTGCTGTCTTAAAAACGAGCAGGAGGCTTATGAACACTTAAATTCTAACCTTCCAAATGTGGGAGAAACTGTTAAAACCTTTGACGGATTTAAAGGGGAGGTTACAAGTGTCAACGTTTTAAGACAGAAGGTTAAAATTGTTATTGAACAAAATGATGAGAGGGAAATCAGGGAGTATTCTGTAAACGAGCTTAAGTTTAAGCCTAAGAAAAAGAAGTTTGATTTGGCAGCAGATGAACTTAAGGAACTTAAAGGACTTGAGGATACAGAAAGTTCAAAATTGGACTAATGGGAATAAATTTATGGAACTAAAAGGAAATGAACGCATTGTGGACTTAGAGCGAAACGGCTATTGTATAATTCAGGACAGGGAAAGATTCTGTTTTGGCATTGATGCTGTTTTACTTACCGGATTTGCCGCAGTAAAAAAAGGGGAAAAGGTGCTGGATTTAGGAACGGGAACAGGCATTATTCCTATACTTTTAGAGGCAAAGACAGAAGGAATGCATTTTACCGGTCTGGAAATTCAGGAAGAAAGTGCGGACATGGCAAGGCGAAGCGTTATGCTTAATAATATTGCAGATAAAATCGATGTGGTAACCGGGGACATAAAGGAAGCGGGAGAGATTTTTGGAAAAGCATCCTTTGACGTGGTGACTACTAATCCACCATATATGACAGAAAATCACGGACTTAAAAATCCTGAAGAGCCAAAGGCAATAGCAAGACATGAAATTAAATGTACCTTAGAGGATGTTGTCAGGGAAAGTGCTAAGGTTTTAAAGCCCGGTGGAAGATTTTATATGGTTCACAGACCCAGAAGGTTAGTGGACATTATTGAGATTATGAGAAAATATAGAATTGAGCCTAAGCGTATAAGAATGGTACATCCTTTTTCAGACAGAGAAGCCAATATGGTTTTAATTGAGGGAAGAAGGGGAGAGAGACCTATGATGAAGGTGGAACCTCCTATTGTTGTTTATAAGGAACAGGGCGTGTATTCTGATGAAATCCATGAGATATATGGTTTTTAATGTTTTAAGTAAGGAAGAAAAATGGCAGGAAAATTATATTTGTGTGCTACACCAATAGGAAATTTAGAAGATATTACTTACAGGGTGGTGAGAACCCTTAAGGAAGTGGATATTATTGGTGCGGAGGATACCAGAAACAGCATAAAGTTATTAAATCATTTTGATATAAAAACACCTATGACCAGCTATCATGAATTTAATAAATATGATAAGGCAAAGGTTTTGGTGCAGGAAATGTTAGATGGAAAAAATGTGGCATTAATAACTGATGCAGGAACGCCGGGAATATCAGACCCGGGAGAGGAACTTGTAAGACAGTGCTATGAGGCAGGGGTGGAAGTAACTTCACTTCCCGGTGCGGCAGCATGTATTACAGCTCTTACCATGTCAGGGCAGAAAACAAGGAGATTTTGTTTTGAGGCATTTTTGCCAAAGGATAAAAAGGAAAAATCAAGAGTTTTGGAGAGCCTTAAGGAGGAAACCAGGACTATTATTATATATGAAGCACCTCACAGATTACTTAAGACTTTAAAGGAATTAATGGATGTATTAGGTGACAGACCACTTACGGTATGCAGGGAACTGACAAAAAAGTATGAGGAAGCTTTTCAGACAACTTTCTCAGAATTAATAGAGAAATATTCCAATACAGATATAAAGGGAGAGTTTGTTTTAGTAATTGCAGGAAAACCTGAAGAGGAATTAATAGAAGAAAAGCGCAGGCAGTGGGAAAAAATGAGTGTTCAGGAGCATGTTGAATATTATGTAAACCAAGGTCGGGACAAAAAAGAAGCCATGAAGCTTGCGGCAAAGGATAGAGGCGTGTCTAAGAGAGACATTTATAATGAATGTAACAGATAGGATAAGGAGTAGTTTATGAACAAATGGGCAAGGAAGTTTGTTGCGGGAATTTTAGCAGCAGCTATGATTTTATCAGTTTACACACCGGGATATGTAAAAGGTGCAGAGGAAGAAAATCTGGGAACAGTTACCTTTGACATAGAAAGAATGACTATTGGTCAGGGCTTTTACATGGAGCCTGTTAAGGTGGAAATAAAGGCAGGAGATAATGTAAAGACGATTTTTAAAAGAGCCCTTAAGGGTATGGGAGGAACTTATACAGCTACAGGGGTAAAGACTTTTTATCTTAAGACCATAAATAATGCAGATGCAGGAACGGTGAATATTCCAAAAGAAATTTCAGCCATGCCTGATTACTCATATACATATGTGGGAAGTGACGGTGAGGAGCATAGCGTTTCTTATAAGGCACCTACAAGTAGTGTAAATATAGGAAATCAGTTGGAAAATAATGCATTAGGTGAATATTCATATGGCGAAATGGCGGGATGGATGTTTACCATCAACAATGAGCCGGCAAGTGAATCAGTTAATTACATACCTGTAAAAGATGGAGATGTTATACGACTTCAGTTTTCAGTTTATGGTTATGGAGCTGATTTAGGATATGATACGGAAAGCTACACCGGTATTCCTAAACTCCAGATGGCTAACAGGGATGCACTTTTAAAGGAAGTGGCGGAAACTAACGAAAAGAAAGATTACTGGATGGCATATCCAAATGTTAAATCAGCATATGATAAGGCGTTTCAGGTAGCAAAGGAGTACAATCCTACACAAAAGAATGTGGATAATGCTTTGGCAGCATTGCAGGGAGCAAAGAAGAAACCCACATATCCTACAGTGAAAACCGCTTCCATAAAAACAGTTAAAAATGTTAGAAAGTACAAGGCTAAAATTTATGTAAACCAAGCATCAGGAGCAACAGGATATCAGTACAAATATTCCGTAAGCAAAAGTTTTAAAAAATCAGTAGTAAAGACCACATCAAAAACATATATAACAACAAAGAAATTAAAGAAAAAACAGGTATGCTATGTGAAAGTCCGTGGTTACAGAGTGGTTAACGGAGTTCGTATATATGGCAAATGGAGTAAGGTTAAAACCGTAAGGATAAAGAAATAATCAGCTATTTAAGTTACAAAATGAAGGAGTTATACAAATATGAAAAAAAGGATTGTCTGTGTAATAATGATATTATTGCTAATAAGTACAGTACCTGTATGTGGGGCAACTGCATTAACAAAGGCCCAGACAGATAAGTATTTGTATGACATTTCATATTATGAGCAATATAATATAATAAAACCTTCCTATGGAAGTGTAGGCGGGGAATGGATGGTAATGGGGCTTGCCAGATATGGAGCCGTTACCCGGGAAACTCTTTCTACATACAAAAGCAATTTAAAGGCATATGTGAAATCCTGTAACGGACAGTTATCTTCCAGAAAATATACGGAGTATGCAAGGGTTGTTATTGCACTAACAGCTATAGAGGAAAATCCGGAAAATTTTGCAGGATATAATCTCGTAAGACCATTAGCTGAATATGACAGGCTTATTAGTCAGGGATTAAATGGTATTATTTATGGATTAATTGCCCTTGATTGTGGAAATTATGATATTCCAAAGCCTGAGAAAAATTACACCGGAGAGGTTACAACAAGGGAAAAGCTGGTTAAGACTATTTTAAACAACCAAAAATCCGATGGAGGCTGGAATTTTAGTGGCACAAAAGCTGACACAGATATGACAGCTATGGCAATTCAGGCACTAGCTCCATATATGAGTGAAGAAAGGGTAAAAAAAGCTGTGGACAAGGCAGTGGACTGCCTTGGAGAATTGCAGCAAAGTGATGGAGGATATGCTACATCTAATGTTAAAAACTGTGAAAGTACGGCACAGGTTTTAACGGCAATTTCCACCATAAATGTAAGTGTAAAGGATTCAAGGTTTATAAAAAACGGAAATTCCGTAATAGATGGTTTAATGAAATATTATAAAAACGGTGGATTTAGTCATGCTCAGGGAGGAATGATAAATCAGATGTCCACGGAACAGGCGATGTATGCTTTAACTGCCTATTATAGAAATATTTCAGGAATGAACAGACTTTTTGATATGTCTGACGGAATTACCTACAAAAGCATTGAAATAAAAAAAGCAGATAATTCAAGGGAAAATACCGAAAGTAAAAATAACAAAAATAACAGGTCAGGAAACAAAAATTCAAAAAGTTCTAAAACCGTGAAAAAAATAAACAATACAACAACCTATTATCAGGAAAAAACGTTGCCGGAAACAACAATTAAAAAGTCAAAGAAAAAAGGAAAAAAAACTGTGGAAAATGAAACCATAGTAGAAACTGAAATTGAAACGAAAAAAGATGGAGAAACGATAGTTGTTACTAAAATAGTTGAGGAAACAACGGGAAACAGTAGTAGTGAGGAAAAACAAAAGAATAATAATGGAATAATTATTTTGCTGGGAGTCATAGTTATAGTGGCAGCAGGAACGGTAATAATTATAAAAAAAGAAAAAGTAGCTAAAAGCCATAAGTAGTGGTTTTTAGCTACTTTTTGTTATGATAACTTAATAACATTATTGGCAAATTCAGCCCAGTATTCGGAAACTTTGCCTATAAACTTAACTTCGTCAAAGTCGGAATTGCCAAGGGTACGTCTTACTTCACGGGTAAAGAAACTGTCATCTCTCTTAAGCTCATAAGGAAGCCTGTGCCATTCTAAAACACGTATTTTAGTGGCAAGGGCATTAAAGTATTCACGGTTATATGTATCCTTAAATGCCGTAACTAAAATAGTTATGTCATTATCGAAAAAGTTTACATTATCAAGATATTCATTTAACTGGTCATAAAAAGTTTTGCCATTGGTGTCAATATCCACAATAACAAGAGTCTGCTTTTTGTAATTTTTTAGGGTATTAACAGCAATTGGCGTATTTTGGTTTCGCAGTATGGTATTTACAATACGCTGACAGCTTTCACCATCTTCACCTTCTAAGGACTTTTTCATTAATTCATAATAATTTTCTCCGTAATATTCCATGTACTGCTCAGGATCATTGCAAATGGCAGTAAGGGAAGCAGCTACTAAATCCATATCGGAAGTTGCATATCCCGGAAGCTTCTTTGCAGGAATGTAAAGTCCACGACTTTTCCTGTAATCCTTGTAGTCAGGAAGATAGAAAAGTATAGGTCGCTGTGTAATTAAAAAATCATAAAAAATTGCAGAATAATCTGTAACTAAAACATCTGTAACAGTAAGAAGTTCACTGGTATCAATTGTAAAAGGAACTAAAAACTTACTTAAATCAGGGTCTTTTGCCAATGCTTCGTACAAATAATAGTGAACCCTGAGACAAATCTGATACCGGGTTTCATCAATGGCGCCGGACATTTTTGAAATGGCATCTTTAATGCCATCTA
>OCQB01002923.1_pt1 | contig 10724 bp, 7 predicted proteins | sample 1538631 | NCBI WGS metagenome assembly OCQB01 (sample SAMN04571713, study PRJEB22368) | human gut metagenome | biome: human gut; material: stool | host: Homo sapiens | place: Luxembourg | collected 2012-10-19 | reverse complement strand
GGGGTGGCCAAGGCCAAAACACTGCTGTTCGAGCCGCTCCAGGAGATCATGAGAACGCAGCTTGCCGCCCCGCTGGCGGAGAGCCTGACGATCCTTCCCGCCCAGTTCGGCACGGAAGCCGGCATTCTGGGATCCGCCCATCTGGCTCTCAATACCCACTTCGGCGAAACATTCCGGGTCTGATCACGTGTCCTCCCAGATACTCAAACTTGCCGGCAAACTGGGACTTTCCCCGGACCAGGAAAAGGATTTTCTGGAGGCCATGCAGGCGGGGAACCGCTCCCGCAGCGCCCTGGTCATCACCCCGAAGGCTCCGGAAGATTACGTTCCGCCCGTTCCGTCCGATGCCGTTCCCCGGTCCTGGAGCCATCCCCGCGTCATTGTTCTGCCGGAGAGGGATGCGGTAGCCAAACCCGGTTCCCTGCCGGATTACGGGCAGGGATTTTATTACCCTCTGGACCTTTCCTCCGTCTGGGAAACCGCTCCCCTGGCGCATCTGCCCTTCCGTCCGGAGCGCTGCCTGGACATGTGCGCCTCACCGGGCGGGAAAAGCATTCTGGCACAGGCACGGGTTGCTCCGCGGGAACACATCGCCAACGAGGTGCATCCCCGCCGGCTGGGCATCTTGCGGCACAACCTGCTGCGCTGCGGATTCCTGAACCTGTACACGCAGCGGCTGCGCCCGGACCAGTGGGCGGAACAGGCTCCGGGCTGTTTTGACCTTATCCTTGCGGACGCTCCGTGCAGCGGACAGTCCCTGCTCGCCAAGGGCATCCCCAATCCCGGATGTTTCCACGCAGCCGCTACAGGAGGGAATGCCAAGCGCCAGAGGGGCATCCTGCTGGCCGCCCTGCAATGCCTGGTTCCCGGCGGTTTCCTGCTGTACACCACCTGTACCTACGCCCCGGAGGAGAATGAACGCAACGTGCTGTACCTGCTGAAGAGGCATCCGGAACTGGAGACCGTTTCCGTGCCGGAATTGGAGCCTTTCCATTCCGGCCTGACGGAGGAAGCCTGCTACCGCCTCATGCCTTTCCACGGCGCCGGAGCCGGAGGCTTCACCTGCCTGCTGCACAAGAAAGGGGAAAAGCCTCCCCTGCCCCCCCTGGCGGATGAGTTGCTCGCGTGGCCCATCCATACCATGAACTCCCAAGTATCATGAAGATAGGAATATTCTCCGACATACACGACCGTACGAACCATCTGGAGCAGGCTATGCACCGGATGCTCCGGCTGGGTTGCGGCCATTTCATTTTCCTGGGGGACTGCACCACTCCGGAGAGCTTCCGGCGCCTGCTTGAGCTGGCGCAGGGGCTTCCTCTGGACGCCGTACCGGGTAACAACGATTACGACCTTCTGGCCATGCACCAGATGGCGGCCGCATCCCCGGCGGCGCGGTTGCATCCCGAACTTGCCGTCATCACCCGGTACCGCATGAAGCTTTCCCTTTCCCACTATCCCAGGTACGCCTGGCAGGAAGTGCGCAAGGGGCATGTGGACGCCGCCCTTTACGGCCACACCCACCAGGCCCTGCAGGAAATGGCCGGAAATTGCTTGATCGCCAATCCAGGAGAATTGCAGGGCAGGACCGGCCGCCTGGGATTCGGCATCCTGGATACGGATTCTCGCACCATGAATCTTCATACGCTGGATTTCAAGACGCCATGACCCGCCTGAACGTTTGCTGCGCCCTGATCACGCTGTCCTCCGCGCACGGCCCCCTGCTCCTGGCCGCTAAAAAGGCATGCGGACAATCAAACGGGCTGCTGTACGAATTCCCCGGCGGAAAACTGGAAGCCGGAGAAGACGCCCGCGATGCCATCGTGAGGGAAATACGGGAGGAACTCGGCTGCGCCATCCGCCCGCTGTGTCCGCTGGCTCCCGTCCTGCACCGGGAGAAAGACCGGACCATACGCCTTATCCCGTTTCTGTGCGAACTGGAGAAAGGCCGCCTGCCCATTCCCCTGGAGCACGAAAGCTTGGGATTCTTTTCCAGCCGTTCCCTCCCTTCCCTGCCCTGGGCGCCGGCGGACCTCCCCATTCTGAAGGAATGGCTAGACCGGAACGCCCGCTGATGCTCCGGCATCGAACACCGTTTCCGCGCCGTTTTCTCCGCAGTCCCGGCATTTCCGCTACCCTGTTCAGGTTCAATTCCTCCTCCGCATGGCCGGGCTCATTCATCCGGCCCATGTCTGAAAAAGGAACCAAAAACATCTTGGATAATCAACCCGCATGGGGTATAAAGGGAATTGGCTGCTGCACTCGTCATCACCCGGCAAAGTGGCCCGAACCGATATTACAGCATAATGGGGGCAGCCCCGGCGCAGGGCTGACTATGTCCTATACGGAAAAGTCAAAACAGCGACGGAAGTCCCCGCTCTATTGAGACACGGGAACGTGGCTCATTGCCGGAGACGGTGCAGCGGTGTCTTTTTTAAAAATGGCGCAAAACCGCCGGACAGGAGGCGTTTAAAAAATTCCGCCCCATATCCGGCCCATCACGGAAAGCATGTTGGAAATGCTTTTCAAGTGCGCGTCCACTTCCTTTCAAGCCCTTGGCAGCCTGAATCCGCTTTCGCGGAGAAAAGGATGGAAGATAAGGACGTTTTTATTCCCCAAACATGGGACAGCCGTCCTTCATCCAATGCCAGACACTGAACGACCGGGCACGCTTCTTCCCTTCTGCGGGAATGTCTAACAAATTTTCCGCCGTGGCCGGTTTTTCCGGAGAAATGGCCGCCCGCTTTTCGGTGGCATATTGTTCCTTCACGGGTATTTCATTGTTCCCGTTTTAAAAGAGGCTATTTCTAGGCCGTTGATTACCTCAAAGATGAAACGTCCGAAACTCTCTCCATTGAATTGAAATGGCCCACAGTCATCCGGTTCCCTCCCCACAGGATTTCATGCAAGCACCGCGCTCCTGCTCCCCGGCATGGGGAGCGAAAGGCGGGCGACAGCGCCTCACTTATGTATCATGGCAGGGATGGGAAAAGATGAAGAAGCTCATTCACAGAGAGTTAACCGAAAATTCAGCAATGGATTCCCGCCCGGAATGCCGTCTTTGACCACATCAAAGACTCCCTGAATAACCAATGATATTTTCTCAATCATGAATTCCATCTGTTCTCAAAAACCAGAAGTCGCCGGTCTCTGGATCGGTGAAACCCTGCCGCCCCTGGCGGAATTATGCATCCGTTCCTACCTGAGCCACGGTATTCCGTTCCGGCTGTTCACTTACCGGAATTATGAAAACATTCCCGAAGGGACCATGGTGCAGAATGCCTCGGAGGTCATTCCCGAAGAACTGGTTTTCCAGCACGACAACGGCAGCCTTGCACCGTTTGCAGACTGGTTCCGCAATACGTGGCTTGAGAGAAAAGGAGGGTTTTGGACAGATCTGGACGTCGCCTGTCTTTCCCCAAACCTGCCGGAACAGCTTCCATGGTTTGCAGAGCAGGAACCCGGGCTGATTGCGGTGGGAGTGATCGGTTTTCCTCCCCACCACCCCGTTATGGAATGCCTGAGAGAGGTCTCGGAAGATCCGGCCGCTCCCATGCCCTGGGATACTCCCGGCGAACTGGTAGCCAAACGGCAGTTCAAAATTGATTTCCCGGATCCGGCTCTCCGCCGTAAACATGCCATGTGGGGGAATGCGGGACCGGAAGGTTTTACCCGGACTCTTTCCTATTTCCAATTGCTAGACATGGCCGATTCAAGTTTAAGCATTTATCCTCTGCATTACACAGTCTGGAGGAATTGCTACAACGGAGCCGTCAAGCTCGATAGCCCCGCTTTGCGGAATTCCTGGGCCATCCATTTGTGGGGCGAGCTGCTCCGGCGCGAACCTGACACGCTGGAAAACGTCCACAAGGAAAGCATTGTGGGGCAATTACTGGATTTGCACATGCCACGGCCCTCCGTTCCAACCTCATCCGGGAACAAAAAAAAGGTATCCATTCTCGTGGGCATCTGTACTTGCGCTAACGCGGAGAAAAAAAGGGAGACCATCCGGAAGACATGGATGGCACAGAGTGTTGCCGGAATCGAATGCCGGTTCTTTCTCGGGAGAAGGGAGGCTCTGGAGAGGGAGGAGGACGCCATCCCTCTCTGGGTGAATGACGATGACGACCATCTGCCGGAAAAAGTCCTGGCTTTTTTCCGGTATGCCCTTGAATATTACGATTTCGACTGGTTGTTCAAGTGCGATGATAATACCTACGTCGCTCTGGACCGTCTGGCGGAATTGGCCGATGACCAATATGATCTGATTGGCGATTCGTCGTTGAAGGCAAAAGGGGCCCCCAGCGGAAGAGCGGGATATTTTCTTTCCAGAAGCATGGTGGAAAACATCGTCGCCTATTCCGATATTCCATCTACCGGAGCGGAAAATCTTATTTTTGGCGAACTGGTCCAGCGGCTGGGGGCAAGGACGCTTGCCAGCGATCGCCTGAACATGAATACCACTCCGTATCCGATGAAGGACAACGATGTGGTCACCGCACGCTGGTCCCCTCCCGAACATTTCCAAGGCACGGAAAATTTTCGGGATTTCTTCCCCGTCACGGTGTATGAAGGCAGGCATGCCCACTGGACGGATTCCCTGCTTTTTTACCGGGACGGCACTTTCCGGAGAGAAAAAACGGGGTGTTCAGGGAAATACATTGCCTATGGCTCAAAAAAATTGACCCTTAAATGGTCAGACTGGCCGGAAGAAATCCTGGTCCGCGACGGGGAAAATTATTCAGGGTTATCTCTTACTTTGTCAAGAAAGCCGGGGCAGCCTGATTTGGCAGCTGTTTTATATCAGGGGCAGGAGTCCGGAAATCTGAACGAACTTTTTTCCGGGATGCTTCTCATCCAGATGGGCTGCGGCGCCAACATACTCCCCGGCTGGATCAATCTGGATCTTCCCCAATACGACATTACGCGTCCCCTGCCCTGGGAGGACGAGTGCGTGGACGCCTATTTTCTGGAACACGTGATCGAACATGTTCTGCCGGCGGAAGCATATGGCTTTTTCATGGAGGCATGGCGCACCCTTAAACCGGGAGGAGTACTGCGGCTGGCTTTCCCGGATTTGCTCCGCATCGCCAAGCAGTCCACTCCCGAATATATCAGCTTCCTGCAGAAAAAAAAGTGGGGAGACGGCTCCCCGGGAAGTGCCGTCCGCAATATTATTGTGAACCACCATCACAAAGCCATCTGGACAATAGACACCATGGTTGCCGTTCTCAAATCCCTGGGGTATGAGGTTTCCATCTGTTCCCTGGGCAAGTCTTCGCATTCCCATTTGCAGGGCATAGAATCGCATGCCTCCCAGCTGGGGCAGGCATTCAATGAGCTGGAAACATCCTGCGTGGAAGCGATGAAGCCTTTTCATTCCTAATAGACTGCCATCCTGTTATGAAATGTGTACTGCTCCAGGCTTCAGGAGAAATTCTTGAAGGAAGCGCCGAATTGAAAGAATTAGGATACCAAGCCGCCAGTTATCCTGTTTCCCAAAGAGTGGAAGAATTGCAGGATACGCGCTGCGATGAGTTTACGGATTTTCTCGGGGTACACGCAGAAGCTTGCGACAAACCCCATGTACGCTCGCTACGTATCTCGTTTGCCTCCATGATTATGGATCCTCAGTTCAACGAGGACGATCTCATCATCTTTGGAGAAAGTGACGCCGCCCCCGTCATCCCGGCGGAAAGGCTGCGGCCCGTTCTTGAGGAAATGGTCAAAAGCCATCCGGAAGTGGATGTTTTCCGTCTTTTTTACGAGCTCAGCAAGAGTCCGTCCAAGCCTCTTTCTCCGGAGGAAAGAATTGAGTTCGAACCTTACGCCACCTCCGGTCATACTGCCGATACCTCCTACGTCTGGGGAACGCATGCCCTGATCATTCCCGTTTCAAAGAGGGAAAAGGTCGCCCGGATTTTTTATACCTGCCGCCTTCCCATTGATATGGCCCTGGAGGCCGCCAATGGAAACGGAGAGCTGTGCATCATGGTGGCAACGCACAATTGCTTTTACCAAAAACCCAGAACCTGCCTTTTTGACAAATCAACCCTGTACAGCTGCAGGGACAGGAAAATGGCGCTCTGCCTGGCTTCCTACAAGCGGTTTGAAGATTTGCAGAGGCAGATTTACTGCATGATGCATCAGTCGTACCGGAATTTTCATCTGTTCGTCGCCGTTAAAGGGATGTCCAGCTTTATCTTCCAGTCCATTCTCATTCCCCAATTCCAGGAGTTCATTGACGAGGGTCGCCTTACTCTGAGATGGTTTCCCAACAAGAACCAGCTTTCCAATTTGGCGGACACCATACGCGGCCTGGACACAACGGATTATGAATTGTTCGTGAAAATAGACGACGATGATTTTTACGGACGGGATTATCTTCTTACCATTAACGAGTTTCATTCGGAAATCCCCCAGCACCATTGTAGTTACTTCAATGACTGGAACTGGGTTCATTACAAGTACGGCGGAATTTCCTCACTGCAAAAGGAATTTTACTACGTTTTCGGAGCATCCATGGTACTCACCCGTTCCGTGATGGAACGCCTCATGGCCTGTGAGGAACATCCCGAAATGATTCATCCCATCGTGCAACGGTGGTACCATATCCCCGGTCATGGAAATATCGGCTTCAGTGAGGATAATTTCATCCATAAGCTGATGCTTGAAAACGGGTACAGCAATATCGCCCCCTTTATCGCCAGGAAGAAGATCACCCATCATATCATCGTGCAGAAGGCCAATGCTTCCGTCACACGGGGATACATGCTGGACGGGGAATTCAGGAAAGCCAACACGAACGTTTCCCATGATGCCGATGCTTTTGAGTATGTTCTCGATCTCCGGCATCCGCAGTGGAACGGCGCCTTCCGGGTGTTCGGAGCACGCGGCAACAGGGTGGACAATGACGATTCGGCGGAGGTTCTTTCCTTTTCTACGGAAAAAATCGTGGTGAAGTGGGACAAGTGGGGAGAAGAGAGTTTTGTCCGCCAGGATGACGGTTCCTACGAATTTCAGCAGACGGAGAAATAACGGGAATCGTAGCCATTCGGTAGGAAACATTTCATGGAATTCCAAATATATCCATGTCCTGGGAAACATGCCTCCAGTTGAATTTTCAAGCCGGTATTTTATTTTCCACAGTTCGCGGCAATCAAATCAATGCTCGCTGCGGCCCATCGGAAGAATCCCATCCCCCGTACATGCCTACAACAGGGAAGCATCTCCATGAAACGGAAACGATCGAATGCGGCAGATTCATCCTTTCCCTGAATCGATTGTATTAACAGAGGAAACGGAATATTCCCTTATTGCAATAGATGCGGCAGGAAGGCCCTTGACTTAACTGATGCCTCCGGCACGGGAAGGCTCAAACGGCCTTTGGCCCGGAGCAGCTTCCCCGTTGTTCATCATGGTCCCTGACAAGTGAAATGGTGAATTCCCCCCTGCAGACTGTGGACGGAAGCGGCCTTCCGTTCACTTCAGAATGAGCGCATGCGGGCATGGAGAATCATGGATTTCAGATGTTCCGCCGCACGGCGTTCCCGTTCCTCCGCCGTACGGATACGGCCAGGACGATGAAAAAAATGAAGCAGTGCGGACAACAAATCAATTAAATCATTCTTGTACATACGGATGGATTGTTATTTCCGGATCAAGCGATCCCTTATCATTGGTTCAGCAAAAAACGTGCCAAATTTCAGAAAATTCCATAACATTTTTATTATGAATAATTGGTAGTATTCCAATCCAGAAATTCCACCTTTCCATGGATTTTCATTTTTGTAAGAAAGACTCCTTGCATTACAATAATGTAATATTATTAGTTAAAACACAATAACTGTTCACATTCGGAAGAGTATCCTTGACCCGCCCTAAAATCATGAGAGGATACCCTCCGTTACGAAAAAGTTTTAACATGTGTGCAACTTTTTCATTATTGCGAAGTATATTATAGTCGTGAAGGGATTCATCAAAATCATCATCGTCATTGCCGTCCTTGGAGGCGCCTGGTTCGCCTGGGAGCAATGGAAAGGGAACGAACCGCTCCAGGTGGATTATCAGACAGAGCCCCTCACGAGGGGAGATATGATGATTACCATTGATGCCACGGGCGTCACGGAACCGGACGAACTTGTGGACGTGGGCGCCCAGGTGAGCGGCATCATCATGGAATTCGGCAAGGATTTGAACGGCAAGGTGGTGGATTATTCCAGCCCGGTCAAGGCGGGCCAGATGCTGGCGGAAATTGACAAGCTGCCCGTACAGCTGGACGTGCAGAGGGCGGAAGCCTCCAAGGCCCAGGCCCAGGCCGGAATCGCCCGTGCCAGGGCGGACATCCAGCAGGCCAAAGCCAAGCACCACCAGGCCAAGCTGGACCGGGAACGTGCGGAAAAGCTGGGACCGGGGGACGCCTTGTCCAAGTCCAGCTACGACCAGTATATTGCAGATGAAGAGACCGCCCGCGCCAATGTGGCCGTGGCGGAAGCCTCCCTGCTGGAAGCGGAAGCCTCCCTCAAGCAGGCGGAAGCCACCCTGAAAAAGGAAATGCGGAACATGGAATACACCACTATTTCATCTCCCGTGGACGGGGTGGTGATCAAACGCCTGGTCAACATCGGCCAGACGGTGGTTTCCAGCATGAGCGCCTCCAGCCTGTTCTACATCGCCACGGACCTTTCCAAATTGAAAATATGGGCCGCCGTGAATGAAGCGGACATCGGAAGCATCAAGAAAGGCCAAGACGTGATATTCACCGTGGACGCCCATTCCGGCAGGAAGTTCAAGGGGACGGTGGACAAGATCCGGCTGGACGCCACGATGACGTCCAACGTGGTTACCTACATCGTGGACATTGACGTTCCCAACCCGGACAAGCTTCTCATTCCCTACCTGACGGCCAATGTGCAATTCATTGTCCAGGACATCAAGAATTCCCTGCTGGCTTCCAATGCGGCCCTCCGCTTCCGTCCGGATCCGGAACTGCTTACCGCCGAACAGAAAGCCGCTTTTGAAGAGATGCTGCCGGAACTGGCCGCTCCCGTCCAGAAGGGAGAGGAGAAAAAAGCCGTCATCTGGGAACTGAGGGACAATGTCCTTTACCCGCACCTGGTCACCAAGGGGGAAAGCAACGGCATGCTCACCCCAGTCCAGGGCAAGACGCTCCGGGAGGGCATGGAAATCGTATCCACGGCCCAGGTCTTGAACCGCTCCGGCAATTCCGGCGACGGAACGTCCGCCTCTGCGGGCGGGGAAAACCCCTTCGCGCCCAAGATGCCGCCGCGCCGCAAGCCGAGCACGGGCAACACCAGCCAGGCTGGCGGGCCGCCTCCGCGTCCCTGAGCCGGAGCCGCGCCATTGCCGCCTAACCATTCCTTTTACCGCTTCAAGCATTCAATAACGTGATCCGCTTACGTGACATAACTAAGGTGTACCACCTTGGAGAAATAGACCTTCCGGTGCTCAAGGGCATCACTCTGGACATCAAGGAAGGGGAGTTCGTCTCCCTGACCGGGGCATCCGGCTCCGGCAAGTCCACGCTGATGAATATTCTGGGCTGTCTGGACCGTCCCACTTCCGGCCATTATTACATAGCCGGGGAAGACGTAGCCAAATTCAACCCGGCGGAACGGGCCATATTACGGAACAAGCGCATCGGCTTCCAGAATTTCAACCTGCTCTCCCGCACTACGGCCCTGGAAAACGTCATGATGCCCGCCGTTTACGCCCACCCTGCGCTGAGCATGAAAGCCATGCGAGAACGCGCCACGGAACTGCTGAACCTGGTGGGCCTGTCCGACCGCATGGACCACACCCCGGCCCAGCTTTCCGGCGGCCAGCAGCAACGCGTGGCGGTCGCCCGCTCCCTCATCAACAACCCCGGCATTCTGCTGGCGGACGAACCAACGGGCAACCTGGATTCCACCACCTCCAAGGAAGTACTGCACATGTTCAAGGATCTCAACCGTCAGAAGGGCATCACGGTCATCCTGGTCACGCACGACCCCAAAATAGCCGCCTTTACGGACCGGGCCATCAATATGGAAGACGGCCTGATCTGCGAGGGGATTTCCGACAAGCTGAGTAAAGAAGACGTATGAAATTCCTTCCCCTCCTTAAGACCTGCATCAAGGCCCTGGTGCGCAATCCCATGCGTGCCGCGCTCACCATTCTGGGCATCATCATCGGCATTGCCGCGGTGATCGCCATGGTGGAAATCGGCCAGGGGTCCACGCTCCAGATCAAGAGCACCATCGCCTCCATGGGGGCGGACACGCTGAACATCCGCCCCGGAGCCATCTCCAAGAGCGGGGTCAACACCGGAGCCGGCGGCAGGGCCTCCCTGACCAACGCGGACTGTGAGGCCATCATGAAGGACTGCCCCATGGTACTCCGCGCCACTCCCGTGGTGCGCGCCAGCGGCCAGGTGATTTACGGCAATAAAAACTGGAGTCCGGAAACCGTGGAAGGCGGCTCCGTGGAATACCTGAAAATCAAAAGCTGGTACGACATGGAGCGCGGCCAGCCCTTCTCCGAGGAAGACGTGGAGCAGGCCAGGCGCGTCTGCGTCATCGGTCAGACGGTTGCCAAGGAACTTTTCGGCGATGAAGACCCGCTGGGCAAGGATATCCGCATCAAGAACGTCATGTTCAAGGTGATCGGCATCCTGAAGAAAAAAGGGGCCAACATGATGGGCCGCGACCAGGACGACTCCATCA
>OCQB01002913.1_pt1 | contig 10751 bp, 9 predicted proteins | sample 1538631 | NCBI WGS metagenome assembly OCQB01 (sample SAMN04571713, study PRJEB22368) | human gut metagenome | biome: human gut; material: stool | host: Homo sapiens | place: Luxembourg | collected 2012-10-19 | reverse complement strand
CAAAGCGATAAAAGCTGGAATGGTAAAAGCTTTAGCCGGTGGTATTACTGCGGCGGTCATAGGAAGCGGTGTATTTATTGGAGGCAAAGCATTAAAGCAACATCAGGGCGATAAGAAAGTAATCACTTCTGGTCAGGAATATAGTACGCAGGAAGAAAAAGAGGGAACACCGGACAGCTCGGTGAAAGAATTTGTGGATGATAATCAGGCATTTATTAAGGAAATACTTGCGATGGAGATGGAAATGCCAGAAGAAGCTGAGTTTAAAAATGATGTGAATAAAAATTTTAGTAGTATGGTAGATACGTCTTTATTAGCTTTGTATACGAATAAACTATCTGATGACAATAGTACAAATATATACGATGTAGTGCCGAAGAAAAATGTGGTAGATTCTTATGACTACAGTGATATTGAGGATGAAGATAGAATAATTGTTAAAGAAAATGGTTTTAACATGATGAGGGAATTTCTTGGATGTCAGGAAACAGTCGAATCCTTGAGTAAACAAGGCAATACAGAGTATTCATATAAAGATGGGGAAGTAGAATCTGGAAATTTATATTTGGCAGAATATGTAGGAGAAGCATTAATTGACAATAAGGATATTAAGTATATTCCTCTGTCAAATGGAGACATAAGAGTGATTTTTGCGGGATATGTTACAAGTAGTTTAGAAGGAATTGGTATCGCAGTGATAACAAAAGCGAACAATGATCTGGGGGTACAGCTAAAAAGTTATAATGTAGTTATAGATCAGGATAAAATAAGTAAGGTACTGGGAGCGGTATCAGTACTTGGAAAGCAATTGGGAAGTGATGGAAAGCTGTTTAGTGGCGATATTACAGAGATGTCCGAAGAGAGCAAAATAGGTGCGCTTATGGATTCTGTACATGGATATTGCTATGATTGGGATAATGGAGATGATGATCCAGATAAGGCGGAAAACTTATACTATGTGCCGATATTTTCAGAGGAAGATGTGAAAAATGTAACGGAAACTGCTCTTACTATAAAAGCGGATGCTTTTGATGATTATTTGGATTTTGTAAATTATGATGGAACAATAGACAATATAATAGACAATCAGGATTTGAAAAATAAATATGAATGTAGCATAGAGAAAAAAGGGGATAATATAGAATTCTATTTTCATGGAAATTTTGAAATGACGTACTGGTTAGTGGATACACCAACTAGTTATAATAAAAACGGATTTGAAGTAATTGGAGATGGAAAAATAAAAGTGTATTGCCGATTATATACTATGTACGATAAGGCAGGAGTAAGATATACTGCAGTAATATCACTAAATGAAGACGGTTCTGGAATAAAGTTAGAAAGTCTCGAAAAAAAATAATCTGAATGAAAAGTCTAATCCCCCAGCTATGCTGGGAGAATGGAATAAGTGGAAAAGTAGAGGATGCCATAAAAAGCCTCCTATGATAGAATGAGAATGGTGTCGCAAGCCAATCTCAAAAATAGGAGGCGGTCCAAATGGACAATAAAAGTTTATCACATACAAAATGGAAATGCCAGTATCGTATAGTTTTTATTCCTAAATACAGGAAAAGGTATTATATGGGCAATTAAGAAAAGATGTCAGAGAAATACTATCTACACTTTGTAAGTATAATTTGTAAGTATAAAGATGTAGAGATAATAGCAGGAGCAGTTTGTATAGATTATATGTAAACCACCACTTGAAGTGGAAGTTGGTAATTTAGTAAAATAAAAACGGGAACGACAGTTGAGGTTTCCTGTCAATTCTTCCGATTCCCAACTCATCATCCCGTTCATAATTTTCTGTCTGATTCCCCATCTTCTCCAAAAAGAACTCCTGGAGTGTGTTTGAAAAAGGCTTTCTGCAATCTGCACACCTTGATTTACGGTATATTTTCTCATTAAGAAAGAAAAATAACATATTGAAAAATTGTAAAATTCGACACATTAAAAGGTAATAAGTGGTTATATATTTACCAAAATAAAACGTGTAATTTTTTATAAATATGAAAGGTTTTTTTCTTAAAAAATTAAGATTGTGCGAAAAAGTCCATTTACAACGAGCAGAATTGTGATATAATAAACGAAGTTCAGGCAAATGTTGAGAATTATAATCAATAAGTGCTTGCACAATTATTTTAGAAAATCAGCACAGTGTTTTCACAGAAATTTTCTTGTCTACCTGTTTGTAATTGGTTGTGAACATAATCTATTTGATACAGCCAGATAAAAACCTTTCTGTCTAACTGATGTTCAAAGTTCTATTCAGCCTGTTATCTAGTTTTATGTAGCAGGTTCTTTTAACTTTTATTTTCTATTATCTAGAGTTTATTTTACCTATTTAAAATTAAACATTAGAGCGTGTTTTAGTATGCTCAGGGAAGCGCATAAAAAATAAGAAGAATTTACAAAAAGTATTATGTCTTGTAAATCAGGGCATGTTTTTTTGTTGTGGAGATTTTTATGAAAGAGAAGAAGAAAAGGTTCAAGCATGAGCATGGAAGCAGCTTTTCGGTAGATTATTATGCGTATGCATCACATATGAGAAGCTGGAATGCAGGCTTTAAAGTTCTGTTTTCTATTATTAGTCTGCTTATATGTATTGCATGCAATAATCTGTTTGTTTCGCTGGCAGTTATTTTCTTTATGGGATTTTTGACGGTGGCTGTTGGTGGACTGGATTTACATCATTACATTACGATGCTGCTTGTTCCGATTGTATTTTTAATTTTTGGAACAATAGCGATAGCGATTGGATTTTCGATGCGTCCAGTAGGACAGTATCATGTTCATTTTTTGAATTTATTTTACATTTACTGGTCAAAGGCAAGTTTGCTTAAGGCTGGAGGTCTTGTGTTTAAGGCATTGGGAGCTGTGAGTGCACTTTATATGATGACACTTACTACACCGCTGAGTGAAATTATTGCAGTCTTGAGAAAAGCACATATTCCAAAGCTGATTATTGAGCTTATGAATATGATTTACCGTTACATTTTTATTATGATTGATACACACAGCCGCATGAAGAATTCAGCAGAGTCACGTCTTGGATATTGTGATTTTAAGACTTCCTGTTATTCATTTGGCCAGGTTGCAAGTAACTTGTTAGTTGTGTCATTGAAAAGAGGAAATAATTATTACAATGCGTTAGAAGCACGTTGTTACGATGGGGATTTACGATTCCTTGAAGAAGAGAAGCCGCTAAAAGCAGGCCAGATTGTGATGGCAGTTATTTTTATTGTAGTGTTACTGCTTATATGGTTTTTTACGAGATAAGATAATTTTGTCAGATAAATCGGAAGAATACTTTATCATAATTTTGTAAAATATATCAGATGTGAGATGACTCCCACATCTGTAGGTGGCGAGCAACAAATGAGTATCAGGAGATGTTTATGCAGGAAAAAGAACCAATCTTAAAGGTTGAAGATTTACATTTTACATATAATGGAGAAAAAACGGCACTGAATGGGGTTGACCTTAATATTTATGAGGGCGAGAAGATTGCGGTGCTTGGCTCGAACGGAGCAGGAAAGTCTACATTCTTTTTGAATATTAACGGAGTTTTGAAGTCTCATCACGGCGATATTTATTATCGTGGTGAGAAGATTACAAAGAAAAACTTAAATGATCTTCGAAAGAATGTCGGCATTGTTTTTCAGGATGCGGATAATCAGATTATTGCGTCCACGGTAATGGCTGAAGTTTCCTTTGGGCCGATGAATCTGAAATTACCGAAAAAAGAGGTGATTTCCAGAGTGGATAAAGCTCTTGAATATATGAATATTTCAGAATTTAAAGATCGTCCGCCACATTATTTAAGTGGTGGCGAGAAAAAGAGAGTCAGTATTGCAGATATTATTGCAATGGAGTCAGAAGTCATCATTTTTGATGAGCCAACAGCGGCGCTTGATCCATTGAATGCGGCAATGCTTGAGGAAGTTCTTCAGAAAATGGGTGATGAAGGACGGACAATGCTCATTTCTACTCACGATGTTGATTTTGCTTATCGCTGGGCAGAGAGAGTTATTGTATTTTGTCATGGAAAGATTATTGCAGATGATACGCCACTTGCTGTATTTAAGCAAGAGGACATTTTGAAGCAGGCAAATCTGAAACACCCAATGATGTTCGATGTCTATGACATTTTAAAAGAGAAAGGTATCGTCCCTGATGGGGACGTTTATCCTAAAAATATTGCCGAATTTCAGGCAATGGTAAAAGGTTTATAAAATCGTATTTTAGGGATCTCCTGGTTCCAGAAATACACAAAAATTAAAAGGAGGAAAGACAAATGTCTAAAAAACAGAAAAATCTTGCGATTCTTGCAAGCGTATTTTTAATGCTTTTAACAATCGCGCCAGTTTCTAACGCAATGCACATCATGGAGGGATTCCTTCCAGTAAAATACTGTATCTTATGGGGAGTAATCTGCGTACCATTCTTAGTAATCGGTTTCATGAATATTAAAAAGGTACTTGGAAATGACAGAAGAACCCTTACTGTACTTGCTTTAACAGGTGCTTTCGTATTCGTACTTTCATCTTTAAAGATTCCATCAGTAACAGGAAGCTGTTCCCATATGACAGGTACAGGTCTTGGAGCAATCTTATTTGGACCATGTGTAACAAGTATCTTAGGTATTATCGTATTAATTTTCCAGGCAATCTTACTTGCACACGGCGGATTAACAACATTAGGAGCTAACTGCTTCTCTATGGCAATCGCTGGACCAATCATTTCCTGGATCTTATACAAATTACTTCAGAAAGCAAATGTAAATAAACGAGTATGCATATTCGTTGCAGCATTTTTAGGTGACTTATTTACATACTGCGTAACAAGCTTCCAGCTTGCACTTGCTTACCCTTCAGAAGTTGGCGGCATTGGAGCATCTATCGCAAAATTCCTCGGAATCTTCGCTACAACACAGCTTCCATTAGCAGTAATCGAAGGTATCCTCACTGTAGTTATCGTTATTGCACTTGAAACATACGCAAAAGACGAATTAAGCAGTCTTGAATTTTAATTAGGAGGAGAGAAAATGACAAAAAATACAAAGACAGTAATTATTTTATTAGTAATTGCAGCATTAATCGCAATCGTACCACTGTTCGCATTAAAGGGAGCAGAATTCGGTGGATCTGATGATGTAGGTAGCGAAATGATTTCCGAAATTCAGGGAAAAGAATATGAACCATGGTTCACACCAGTACTTGAAACTGCACTCGGTGGAGAACTTCCAGGAGAAATCGAAAGCTTAATCTTCTGTCTTCAGACAGGAATCGGAGTAGGAATCGTAGCATTTGTATTAGGACGATTCGTAGAACGAAAGAAGTGGCAGGACAAGGAGAATGGAGATTCGACTTCTTCTAAATAGGCTATAGATAGACTATAGACAGACAAAAACCGAAAAAGCCAATCCTCATATTTGTGAAAGTATCACTGTGGGTTGAATGTTCGCTTAATGGCTCACAATCAATCCTCGCTCTAATATCACAAATATAAGGATTGGCTTTTTTGGTTTTCTGTGTGTGGGGATCGTCTGTTCTATCTATCCGCAAAATTTCTACTGACTTGTTAACCATTCAACCGCATTAAGTACCTCCTCCGGTGTTTCGCATACCGAGAAAAGTGACTTTACGGACTCGCGGATGAATCCCATGCCGATGAGTTTATCGATGATAGCGATGGTGTCATCGTAAAAACCGGAAACGTTGTATACGATGATTGGTTTTGCACTTCAGCCAAGTTCGGTTAAGGTAAGTATCTGGAAGAATTCATCGAAGGTTCCAATGCCGCCGGGTGCGATGACAAATGCATCGGCGTTCTCTTCCATGACTTCTTTTCGAAGGCTCATTGTCTCTGTGCGTACAATTTCTGTACACTCGCTTTTAATCGGTTCAAACTTATTCATGAAAGTTGGGACAACACCTGTTACTTCTCCGCCGTTTTCTAACACACCGTTTGCACAGGCTCCCATCAGTCCGCTGGCACCGCCGCCATAGATTAACTTGTGGTGTCTTTTTGCAATTTCTTTTCCAAGTGCTTCTGCTGCATTTATATAGATGGAATCGATGCGGTCGCTTGCTGCACCATACATACAAATTGTAAGTTTGGTCATAATAGCACCCCCTCTTGTTTTATTTGTAGAGCTTAATTTTAACATTTAATTCGACAAAAAACAACAAAATAATAGAGAAAAACAGATAAAGTGGTTAAATTGTCTATATATTATAGGAAAATGATAAGAATTATGGTGACTATTTATGTGATGTTTGTAAAATTATATAGCTGATGCTACTTTTTTGCTTAGAGCGTGTTTGCACTCTAGAGTGTGGTTAAAAAATATTTCTACAGAGATTTTTAAAATATATTCTTTTGCTATTGTATGAATATAGAAAATAAGAGGTGCATAAAGACAGAAAAATTGTGAAATATGCTTGTTTTTTTGTGCAAATATGCTACAATATAGACAAAGGTATTCATAATTATACATGTCGATATTGAATCTGATTTACGATTAAAAGGGGTGATTTTTATGAAGAAAATTATAACGATCAGCAGAGAGTTTGGAAGTGGCGGTCACGACATTGGAATGGAAGTAGCAAAGCGTCTGGATATTCCATTTTATGATCATGAGATCGTAGATAAGGCAGTTGCAGAGAGTGGATTTACAAAGGAATTTGTAGAGGAACACGGTGAGTACAGCTCTCTTTCTTCTGTATTACTCGGAACATCGGCACCATTTGACAGTTATTATTATGCAGAGGACCCACAGGATAAGATTTTCAAGATTCAGCGTAGAATCATTACAAAGTTTGCACAGGAAGGTCCATGTGTTATCGTTGGAAGATGTGCGAATTACATTTTAGAGCAGGCAGATATCGACAGTTTTGATGTGTTTATCAGAGCCAATATTGAGAAGAGAATGGCGAATGTATCTGACAGAGTTGATCTTAAGGGAGATGAACTGGTTAAGTTCCTCCAGAAGAGAGACCACAAGAGAAGAGTATATTATCGCTTCTATACTAAGAGAAAATGGGGCGATTACCACGATTACAACATGATGTTAGATAGTGGAGCAATCGGCAAGGAGAATTGTATTAATTTGATTATCAAGGCGATTGGTGAATAGTGGATTATAATATCGTAATGATAATTTAAGGGTTGGTTCTTTGAAAGTCAGTTTTATAAGAAGTCATAATTTTCAGGGATTCTCTAAATTATTTTTAGACAAAGTATAGCCCTCTGGAAGATAAATAAAGCATATTTGTGGCCTCGAGCAAAGGCTGGATGCCACAAATATGCTTTATTTGCTCTCTTCTCGAGTGTCAGCTAGTTAATAAATTATATAGGAGACGAAAATGAAGATTACAAGATGTAAATATGGGCATTATTATGATAAAGCGTACTTTAGAGAATGTCCGCATTGCTGCAGGGCAAGAGGTGGCAGGGATGAGGATATTATAATAGGAAAGAACGAGTTATCTACAGATTTATCAGGGAAAAATAGCCTGCCGGGTAGAAACGTGAGAATAAATCAATTACAAGATGATAGCAATTACGGACAAGGCTCCAATAGGGACATAAGTCAGAAGGAGCAGGATAGAAAAAAGTTGAACGATGGATTGGGGAAGCCTGGGATGAACTGGAAAATGTAGCAAAAGAGAGTCCAAAAACAAAAGTAACAGAAAAAGCAGCTCAAAGAGAAAAACAAGAAGACAGGCAAGAAAAGATAACAGAAGAAAAGAATACTGTTTCAGTGAAAAAGAAGCATAGAAATTCGGAACAAAATTTAGGGAACTATATGCTTTTTGCCGCAATGCCTCTCAAAGTAATTAAAAACCAGGAATTCTGTATGGATTTTTGTATTTTCCCGGAAAAAGATTGGGAGACTGGGGCAAAGATGCTTAGTTTTAAGAGTCAGGAAAGTATAAGAGATTTAAAACCAGTGCAGATGGCGCTGCCAACAAAGGCTGTGCTGCACATTTTATATAAAGAGGAAGAGATTTTTCATAAAGATATAGAGTTGGAGGCAGAAAGGGAAAATGTATTTTGTACATTTCCTGTTACGGTAACGGATACGAGAGACCGACGTTTTCATATGATAAAGGCGGTTTTTGAGATAGAAGAGCAAAATATCGAGATTCCGCTGTATTTAATGCCTAATCCGTAGAAAAATACAGGCAGTTTTGGAAAACATTCGTGGAACTTTATTATTGCAGTTTTTGGGAAATACCTATATAATAAAGTATCATGTAATAATTTTGTAACAAATTCAATTCGTATGGATTTATAGACACAGGAATGAGACATAAATAAAAATAAAATATGAATAAAACAGGGATTGAATCGTTACGATAATTTGAAAAGATAAAATATGATTATAAAGGAGAAGTATAATGAGTGATATGACCCATCTTGATGAGTTAGAGGCAGAAGCGATATACATTATGCGTGAAGTAGTGGCAGAGTGTGAGAAGCCGGTAATGCTGTATTCTATCGGTAAAGACTCTTCTGTAATGCTTCATTTAGCATTGAAGGCTTTTTATCCTGAGAAGCCGCCGTTTCCATTTTTACATGTAAATACTACATGGAAGTTTAAGGAAATGATTGAGTTCAGAGATAAGATTGCTGAAAAATACGGACTTGATATGATTGAGTACATTAATGAGGACGGGGTTAAGAAGGGAATCAATCCATTTGACCACGGTTCATCTTATACAGATATTATGAAGACACAGGCATTAAAGCAGGCTCTTGATAAATATGGTTTTACTGCTGCATTTGGCGGTGGAAGACGTGATGAGGAGAAATCCAGAGCAAAGGAGAGAATTTTCTCTTTCCGTAATTCCAGCCATGCGTGGGATCCTAAAAATCAGCGTCCGGAGATGTGGAAGCTTTACAATACAAATATTCATCAGGGCGAAGAAATGCGTGTATTTCCTATTTCTAACTGGACGGAGAAAGATATCTGGCAGTACATTCAGCGTGAAAATATTGATATTGTTCCGCTGTACTTTGCAGCAGAGAGACCATTTGTCAGAAGAAATGGCAATATCATTATGGTAGATGATGACCGTATGAGATTAGAACCAGGAGAAAAGATTGAACATGGAAAGATTCGTTTCCGTACTCTTGGATGTTATCCATTAACTGGTGGTATTGAGAGTGATGCAGATACACTTGATGCAATTATTGATGAGACATTAAGTGCGGTATCTTCTGAACGTACCAGCCGTGTTATTGACAGTGATGGCGGAGCAGCCAGCATGGAAAAGAGAAAGAGGGAGGGTTATTTCTAATATGAACAGTCTTCTTAAATTTATTACCTGTGGTAGTGTAGATGATGGAAAGTCCACATTGATCGGACATATGCTTTATGATGCAAAGCTGCTTTTTGCAGATCAGAAAAGAGCGTTAGAGCTTGACAGTAAGGTTGGTTCTCGTGGTGGGGCAATTGACTATTCTCTCCTTCTTGACGGCCTGATGGCTGAGAGAGAGCAGGGAATCACAATTGACGTCGCTTACCGCTATTTTACAACAGAGAACCGTTCTTTTATCGTTGCAGATACCCCAGGTCATGAAGAATATACAAGAAACATGGCAGTAGGAGCATCCTTTGCGGAACTTGCCGTTATCCTTGTAGATGCGACACAGGGCGTTCTTGTACAGACAAGACGACATACAAGAATCTGCTCCCTTATGGGTATCGAGCATTTTGTATTTGCAATCAATAAGATGGATTTAATTAACTATGATGCCAATCGTTTTGAAAAGATTGAACGTGAAATTAAGATGATGGCAGCAGAGTACGACTATAAGTCTATCAAGATTCTTCCTGTTTCTGCGACAGAGGGAGATAATGTTACAGTGAAATCTACTAAGATGCCGTGGTATAAAGGAGAATCACTTCTCACATATCTTGAAAATATCCAGATACATGACGATTCTATTGAGAGTGGCTTTACTATGCCTGTTCAGAGAGTATGCCGTCCAGATAGAACTTTCCGTGGATTCCAGGGACAGATTGAATCTGGAAAGATTAAAGTTGGTGATGAGATTACCGCCTTACCATCTAATGAAAAGGCAGAGGTAAAAGGCATTATTGATGCAGGTAAGGAAGTAACAGAAAGCAGCCGCGGACACGCGGTAACAATTTCTCTTGACAGAGAAGTAGACGTTTCAAGAGGCTGTGTTCTCGTTAATAATGCAAAACCAAAGACCGGTAATTTATTTACTGCAAAGCTTTTATGGATGGATGACACACATCTTGTAGCAGGAAAGAATTACCTCTTAAAACTTGGAACAAAGCTGATTCCAGCCGTTGTCATGAATATCAAGTACAAGATTGATGTAAATACTGGAAATGAAGTACACGCAGATGCTATTTACAAGAATGAAATCGCAGCCTGTGATATTGCTGTTTCTGACAAGATTGTTTTTGAGAAGTTCAAGGACAACCATGCATTAGGTTCCATGATTCTCATTGACAGAATCACAAATATGACATCTGCCTGCGGTGTTATCATGCACGCATTAAGACGTACAGATAATCTCACATGGCATGAGATGGATATTACAAGAGACTTCCGCGCACAGCAAAAAGGACAGACACCTAAGACAATCTGGCTGACAGGACTTTCCGGTTCCGGTAAGTCTACACTTGCAAACGAATTAGAAAAACATCTTGCTGCCCTCGGAAAGCATACGATGCTTTTAGATGGGGATAATGTCCGTATGGG
>OCQB01002906.1_pt1 | contig 10782 bp, 6 predicted proteins | sample 1538631 | NCBI WGS metagenome assembly OCQB01 (sample SAMN04571713, study PRJEB22368) | human gut metagenome | biome: human gut; material: stool | host: Homo sapiens | place: Luxembourg | collected 2012-10-19 | reverse complement strand
AGGGTCAAGGGAGGAACTCCCTTGCGGAGTCCAGAGGCAGAGCCTCTGGTGGGGGGTAGGGGCAACGCCCCTTGGTTCTCCTACAATACAAAAGAAGCCGGACTTCTCATCCGGCTTCTCGGTTGCGATGAACTTACGAGTTCTCCATAATCATCATCTGCACAATGCGGGTCAGCTCGCGGACAAACTGGTCGACGGTGATGTTGCCGTCCATGTAGCGGTTCACGAGCGTGGACGCTTCGTTGTCGTCGCCGTAGAACACGGTCGATTCAATGATGCGCACATTCTCCATCTGCGAATCGTAGAGGAGGATGTCCTCGGTCGTGTACTGGTAGGGGGAGAGGCGGGTCAAAGCGTCCGTCAGGTTCTGAATCGCTTCCTGATAGTCGCGTTTTTCGCTGTCGTCGGCGGTCGCCATTGCTTTCGTCAGTTCGTCAATGTAGCTCTCGTGGTTCGCCTTGTTCTCCTCGTAGAACGAGTCCTCAATGTTGTCCGTGTAGGCAGGGGAGAGAAGCGACTTCTGATAATCGCTGCGGTTGACGGCGAGGTACGTCAGCAGGTTCATGGCGGCATCGGCGTTCTTGCTGGAGCGGTTGACCGCCATCACGCGGAGGTTGCCGATGACGCTGCTGTCGTGGTTCGGCTGGATGGACAGCATCAGCGGGACAGCCGTGCTTTCGGGGTTGCTGGCATAGTGAATGTCGATGCTGGCGTAGCTGCTCAGGAGGGGACCTTCGCTGCTGCTGGCGTCATACGAGCCGACAATCATTGTGTTGCTGCTATAGACAATATTGCCGCTGTTGTTGTCGTCGTTCCAATGATCCTCGTACGCCTTCAGCTTCTCGCGCATACTGTCCAGCTTGTTCAGCGTGGCGATGAAATCCGCGTCGGTGAAGGTCAGCGTGCGGCCGTCCGCTTCACACTCGGCAATCTGCGCCAGCATAATCTGGCTGAACAGCTGCATTGACAGGCTGTACGGATAGTCCATCAGCGCGTGCTCCGGGTAATCCTCAACGTAGGAGGTAATCCATTCGTCGATGAGGTTCAGCAGCTCCAGATACGTCGTCGGCACATCCTCCGCCGTCAGCCCGACATCCTCCAGCACGGCGGTGTCAATCGACCAGCAGGAGGTACTTACTTCAACGGGCAGGGCGTAAAGGTGGCCATCCACCAGCACCTGCTTGGTCAGATTCGGGAACATCTCGGAAACAGCCGCGAGCAGGTCGCTGCTGCCGGACAGCTCCGCCAGATACCCCTTGTTGCGCAGGGCGGCGAAGGCGTCGCCCGGCAGATAGAAGGAGTAGAGGTCAAGCGCCTCACCGCTCTGCATGTGCTGGGTGTAGTCCGGCGCGGTGGATGCGCTGGTGGATGCGTACACGATGCCGACTTCCGGGTGCTCCTTGGCGTACTGGCGCACCAGTTCGCCCGCGTCGCCCCAGCTGATGGAGGAGTCGATGCGCAGGACGGTCGCGGGCAGCGGCGCAGTGAGGTCAACCGAGGTCAAACCGGCGTCGTAGTTGTAAGTATAGTAGGAATTGCCGGACACGCAGCCGGGCAGATTGGTGTACACATACGCCGGGGGCAGGTAGCCAACCGTCTCCACGGTGTCATACGGCGCGGCGACGCGCAGCACCTGCGAGCCATCGTTGAAGACGACGGACGTGCCGGACATGGTGAAGCCGGAGAAAGAGGAGTCGGACTCCATTTCGCACAGCGTGTCGGTCAGACCGGTCTGACGGTTGATGCGCACGAGCGCGGTCAGCGGGTCGTCCGCGCCGGTGTAGCGGTTGTCATAGTAGCCGATGAGAGACGTGTCATCCAGCGGCAGGATGACGCCGATGTAATCCTCCGTCACCTTGCGGACGCTGCCGTCCTTGAGGTTCAGCTCGAACAGCTGATTCAGCCCGTAGGTCGCCTCGGGATTCATGCCGTAGGCGGTCACATAGGCGTAATCGCTCGTCAGCGCCGCGCCCTGCAGGGAGAAGTAGAGGCTGCCGTCCTCGTCGCCGCTATCCTCCGCCAGGCGGAAGGAGTGCACGCGGGTGACGTCGCTGCCGTCGAGCGGGATGCGCAGCAGGTCAATCACGCCGTCGGAGTAGGGGTAGAGCAGCAGCAGCGTGCCGTCCTCATCCACAGACAGCACGGCGGACGTTTCGTCGCTGTAAAAGGAGCCGTCCTCGGAGAAGCGCAGAACGTCCGAAAAGCTGCTCGCCACCACCGCGATGCGCCAGTTTTCGCCGTCGAATTCGCAGATGGTCGGGCCGGAGGAGATGGTGTAGAGCTTGCCGTTTGCTTCCACCATGCTGCCGACTTGGTACATGTCGAAAATGTCGCCGACCTTCTCGACCTCATCTTCTTCGATGCCGCTGTCGATCTGCTCGACTGCCTCCGCAAGCGCGCCGGGCAGCAGCAGCGCCAGCATCAGCAGCAGGCACAGGAAACGGGAAAGATGCTTCATGATGTTACCCTCCATTCATAGGATGATTCTTCTTGGAAAAGGGGAGGTATCCCCTAAATATGAAACGCTTGAAAGGGGTGTTTTGTTGCAGGACGTGCGGGAAAAATTCACGAAGACACGCCGTTTTCAAGCGTCATCATCTGCACGATGCGGGTCAATTCCTGCACGAACGTCTCCACGGTGCATTCGCCGTCCAGAAGGCGCTGCCGCAGGGTGGATACATGCTGGTCGCCGCTGACCCAGAACGACGATTCCAGCAGATGCGCGTGATTCAGGCGCGCATGATACGTTGCGATTTCCGCCGCGCTGTATACGTTCGGCGGAATCTGATGGAGCGCAGCGCGTGCGTCCGCCAGTATATCCTCCGCCTGCTTCTGCTCCAAGGGGGACAGGGTGGCGCGGTACTGCATGTAAAGCGCTTCGTCGTCCAAAATCTTCTGCGCCGCCTCTGTGTATGCCGGATTCGGCTGAAGCGCCGCGTAATCCGGCAGAAGCGCCAGTTTCGCATCATACGGCTGATTGTCCAGCAGGTAGGACAGCAGCGACGCGGCATCATCCGGGTATGCCGAGCGGCGATTGACTGCCAGCACCGGGTACGTCATCGGAATGAGCAACGCGCCGCCTTCGCTGAACGACAGCAGCAGCGGAACTTCGTCCGTTTTGCTCGGCGTAAGCGACGTGTTCAGGTGCAGCAGCGAGGGCTGACTGCTGGACACGGAGAGAACCGTGACGATACCGCCCGTGTCGCCCAGGTCGCCCAGCGAAGAAGACCGTTCTGCCAGCCAGCGGGTTTCGTAGTCCACCAGCGCAGGGCGGAGCGCGATGTACTGCCGGAGCGCCGCAACGAAATCCGCATCGGTGAACGTCGGCAGGACGCCGGATGCTTCACAGCGCGCGAGCTGCGCCCAGAAAAGCTGCTGGAAGAGGGAATCCGCCATGCCGCCCGGATTGTCGGCTAAGGCAACGTCGGAATCAGACGCAAAGTCGGCAAGATAGGTGGAAATCAGCGTCATCAGGTCGGCATACGTCGCGGGAACGTCCGTCAGCCCCAAGGATTCCAGCGACGATTGGTCGAGAAACCAGCACGAGACGCTCGGCGCGCCGCAGGGAATCGCGAACAGCCCGCCCGCCTTTTCCAGCGGCGCAAGCACCTGCGGCAGGAGCGAATCAGGGGTGTCCGCGCCCATCAGCGGGCGCAAGTCCAGCAGGTCGCCCTTGTCGCGCAGGGGGATGAACGATTCGTTTGGCAGCGTGAAGGCGTAAATATCCAGCGCGTCGCCGCTCTCCATGTGCTGGCGGTATTCCGGAGCGGTCGATGCATTGTGCGGCGCATAAACAACGGCAACGTCCGGGTGCGCACGGAGGTACTGCGACACCAGCGCCCGATTCACATTGGACAGGCGGGCATCCACGCGCAGGGTGCAGCGCGGCGCGGTATGGAGCTGCGCTGCGAAGAAACCCAATTCGGCATTGCACACGTAGTAGCAATTATCGACCATCAGCGCGGGCAGGCGGGCGCTCGTGTCCAGCGACGGCAGATAGCCGACGGATTCCACAGCATCATAGGGCGGCGCGGCGCAGTAAATCGTCTCGCCGTCGGTGAAATAGAGGGAATCGCCGTCCAGCGCGAAGCCCGCGTATGACTTGTGGGCGGGCAGGGCGCAAAGGCGGCTGGATTCGCCGGAATCCGCATCCAGCAGGGCGAAGCAGGTTTCGTCGATGCTGCTTATGGGCGGATTGACACACGCCAGCAGCTGCCCGTCCGCCAAGGGCATCAAGAAGCGAATCGGCGCATCCGAAAGCAGAAAAGGCAACCCGTCCGCCAGCGAAAGCGCATAGGTGCTGTATGTCGCGAAATTGCTTGAAAAGGCAGCGTACAGCGTGTTTCCGGCGCGCGCGGCAGAAAGAAGCGCCCACTGCGCGGTCATTTCGCTGTCCGTCGGCAGGAAATCCGCGAACACCCGCGTCAGCACGCACGTCGCTCCGGTCAGGGACAGCACGGCGATTTGCCCGCTCGTGTCTGGCAGGAGCAGCAGCGCGTATGCACCATTTTCGCCCGGCAGGAGCAGCGCATTCGCCGCATCCGGCATGAATCGGGGCGGGCAGGCGGCGGAAATCTGCTCGGCGGAAAGGACAGGCGCCCAGTCGCCCGCACTGTCCCGGCGAAGGACGCGCAAATCCGGCGAAACGGCAAGCACTGTGCCATCCGCGCAGGAGAGCAGGGAGGCGGCATCGGGGGCGTCAAGGGCATCCTCCGCCAGTGCGGGGTGAATCAGCAGCGAGGTCAGCAGGAGACAAAGCAGCTTCTTCATGGGGCAGAATCCTCCGGAATTACACCCGCACCACGTCCGACACGTCCAGCTCGTGGTGCACGACGCGCACGGTTTCGCCCGCCGCGATGGCGGGGAAGGGCTTCTCAGCGTCGAAGTAAAACAGGCGGTCATACGGGCGGCCCTTCGCGTCGAGGTCGGTGCAGGTCATGGCGCGGTACGGCACGCCGTCCACCAGGCTGATGTCGTCCGAAATCGCCAGAAACGGCAAATCCACCGCGCGGCGGCGTCCTGAAATCACGTTGTCCAAATGGCGCTGATAGCACCGCAGCGGCTTCAGGAAGAGGTCATAGCAGAAAATCAGCACGGACAGACTGACAATCGTCAGCACGTCGGTCGCAACCTCGTTGCGCTGGATGGCGAAATAAATGGCGGCGCCCAGCAGCACAAGCACCGGAATCAGCACCAGAATCAGCCGCTTTTTCAGCTGTGCGCGAATCGCCGCCTGATCCTGCGCGGAAAAGAGAGAAGACGGCTCGGTCGTCACCTGTTCATCAGCAATCATGAAAAAAGCCTCCTCGTCATATCGTTTGCCACCTGTCCCTATTTTACAGGAAAGCACGGGTAGTTGCAAGTGTTTCGGGCGGCAGGATTGGAAATAAACCGTGAATATTCTCTTTTGCACCTGAAACCCTTGCCAATTTAGGCTTCTCATGGTACAATACGGGCAAAGAGAATGCGAAAGGAGGGTCGATGGCTTTGCGGAAAAAACCGCCGACGACCCTGCTGCTGACGGATATGTCCAGCCTGTACGGATATATCTACTGTATGCTGATTTCCGAGGGCTTATCCGGGATGCCGCTGTATGGCGGCGCACTGTATATGATTGGCCGCGTGACAACGGTTTTCGCCCAGACGTTCAGCCCTGAGGAAGCCATTTATCTGCCCAAGGCGCTGCGATGGATGCGCGTTCCGCTGATGATTCTGCTGCTGCTGCTCTCGCTGTGCCTTGTTGTGCTGTACCCCATGTCGTTCGGCAGCACGCAAATGTGGCTGATTTTCTCCGTTGTGCTGTCCATGCAGCTGCGGGACAGTCTGTGCCAGCGCATGGGGCGGCTGTGCCTTGACGGGCGGATGGAGCAGACGACCTTCCTGTGCCTGAGCGGGGCGCTGCATGGGTGCATGATGGCGCTGCAAGCCCTGATTCTGGCGGTCAACCTGCCGGTGCAGCTCTCCGTGCCGATGATGATTGGGTATCTCCTGTGCGGGATGGCGGCGTTTTACTCGACATGCGCGGCGTATGAAGAGCGCGCCGTGCTGCCGCGCCCGAACTCGGAGGAAGCGCACTTCACGCTGGAGACGATTCACCGCGCGAACGCCTTGAGCGCCTTTGAGCGGCTGAGCATGGTGCTGCTGACGGCAATGGAAATGACGCTCATCGTCATGTACACCTTCCTCGCGACGACGGCGGAGCAAATGCTGATTCGCATGGCGATAGCGGTGCTGACGACGCTATTGTGCGAGGAACTGGCGACGCTGCTGCTGAAAAAGCGCGAGAAGAAAAACAAGAATGAACCGATTTCGCTGCTGCTGATGGGCATGTTCCTCTGGCTCTACGGGCTGTGGATTTTTTCGCGGATGCTGCGGCACCACACGACGGATATCAGCATCACCTACTTCTGTCTGGCGCTCTGCTCCGTCGGCTGCGCGGTGTGCAAGGTCTGCCTGAGCAAGATGGAAAGCCCGATGGGCGCGGTCGCGAAATTCACCTCCGGGCAGGAAATTCCCGGCTATCGGCTGATGCGGCGCGTGTCGCGCGAAGTGGCTTCGCTGCTGGGGCAGATGCTTGCGCTTGTGGCGCTGACGGTGCTGTGCTTCCTTGCTGGGCAGCGGCTGCCGCACACGGCGGAGGAAATCGCTGCAAGTTTCCAGCCGGTGATGGTCGTTCCGGCGCTGATTACGGCGTTCATCGCCCTGCTGTGCGTGCTGCGCTTCCCGCTGTCGAACCGATACATGCAGAAAGTGCTGCGGTTTTTGCATATCCGTGAATCCGGCGAGGAAAACAAGGCGCTGGAGCAGCAGCTGGAGGAGGTCGTCATCAAGCGGCACGTTCAGCCGCTGGGCATCCGCTTTTTGATGGCGGTGATGCGCCCGTTCTTCCACCACACGGTCAAGGGTGCGGAGAACATTCACCCCGATGACAGCAACCCGCTGGTGTTCCTCTGCAATCACGGTGAGATTTACGGCCCCGTCGCGGGGATGCTGTTCTGCCCCGTGCCCGTGCGTCCGTGGACAATCAGCGACATTTCCATTGATCCGGACGAGGTTGCGCAATACGTCTACAAATATACATTTTCGCAAATGAAGTGGCTTGGCCCGCTGCGCTGGCCTATCTCGAAGCTGTGCGGCCCGCTCAGCGTATGGGCAATGAAGTCCGTGGAGTGCGTGCCGGTCTACCGCCACAAGCCCCGCGAGCTGACGACAACCTTCCGCAAGTCGGTGGAGGCCATGCAGGCGGGTGATAATCTGCTGATTTTCCCCGAAAACCCCGATGCTGACCCGAATCGCCCCGGCTATGAGCACGGCCGCCCCGGCGAATTGTTCCGCGGATTCACGATGCTGGCGCAGGTGTACTACGCGCGGACGGGTAAGTGCTGCCGATTTGTGCCGATGCTGGCGCATAAGGGGATGCGGACGCTGTCATTCGGGACGGAGATTGATTACGACCCGGAGAAGCACCCGATTGAGGAGCGCGACCGGGTGGTGGAGGAAGCGCAAAGGCAGATGTGGGAGATGTTTGACAGGGAAGAACGGTTGTATCAGGAGAAAAAAGCGAAGGAAAAGAAGAAGTAAGGAAGCGCGCCCAAGCCGGGCAGCCAAAAAGGGTCAAGGGACAATGTCCCTTGCAGGGTCAAGGGGCGGCGCCCCTTGTGGGGTTTGGGGCAACGCCCCAACTGTTTCACGTGCGACCATTCCAAAGGAAAAATCAACAAAGGTGCAGGCAGCGAAGCGTCCCTGCCAGTAACTTTGCGCTCCCGCAGGAGCGCCCCCAAGCTGCTTTATCCATTCCTTGCATATTGTCGCGTCGGATGGACGCGACCGGATTGCATGTCTTTCAGACATAGTGGCTCTTTTCCGCAAGCAGGGGTTTCGCGCCTGCGGGCGCGACAAGGGGGCTTTCCGATCGCCCCATTGACCCCTTCGGGTGCGCATCCATGTTTATTGACTTTTATCGCGGCAAGCCCTCTCTGTCCGCTGCGGCGCCTGCGGGCGCGAATCAGCACGCGCGCATAGCCTGAAAGTGCGCTCAACTCCATCGCGAAATGGGTGTCGAGAGGGTCGAAGACCCTTCGCGGAGTCCAGAGGCAGAGCCTCTGGTGGGGGCAAGGGGCAACGCCCCTCGGTTTCCCCTCAACTGCACAAAAAAAGCATCCCCGACAGGCATTGCCGTTCTGCCGGGGATGCTCTTATATTCCCTTATACTATTTCCAAATTCACCTGCGCCATCTGCTCGCGCCTTTTCCGCGCTTGCGTCCGCTCATTCCACTTAGCGTAGCGCTGCTACGCTGCGTTTCATTCGCGTTAGCCAGCGCGAAAAATTCGCTTCGCATCTTGGCGCATTCTCATTTGGAAATAGTATTACTTGCTCGAAAGCGTGTCCAGCTTCACCCAGCCGCGGCGGGTGACATCCTTTGCATAGGAGTAGTACTCCACCTGCGCCCAGCTGCCCTCAATCTGGCAGATAATCGCGGTGTCGCCCTCGTAAATCCACGACCAGCCGTACTTGCGGTATGTCGTCGACGGCCCGAAGTAGACCGCGCCGGAGGTAATCACCGTCCGCGTGTCGTTCAAATTCGTTTCCGTCGGGATGCTGTCGCTGCTCACATCCACGCGATTGGCGGGCGTGTAGGCGCGCATCCAGCCATTCGACGTGTTGAACTCAATCTGATACCACCAAATGTCGTTCTCGCTGTCCCATGCCTTGCTGATGACGTTGACGATATCGCCCGCATTGTAGAACGAGCCGGGTTCATCAAAGCGGTTGCTGGGGCCGGAGCGGGTCGCCGCCCGCTTCGTCAGCGCCGCCGCAACACCCTTGGACGGGAATACAGGCTCTGCCGTGGGAGTCGGGGTTGGATCAACGTCCTTCGTGACCGTCGGGGCTGCCGTCGCGCCAGTCGGCGTGGGGGTAATCCACTCCACCGTCGAGGTCGGCGTGGTGGACGGGCGCGGGGTCACATAGGCGATGTAAGGCTTCGGGGTCGCGGTGGTGTAAGCGCGCGGAGTCGCCGTGGCGTGCACATCCGCCGCAAGGGCAATGTCCGAAATCGCCACGCCCGCGTTCCCTCTGCCCGCGTAAACCGTCTCGATGGTCAGGTCAACCTGCGTCACGCCGGTGTATTCCTCCGGCAGCAGCAGGCGCTGGTAGCCGTTTGACCAGTCGGCGCTGCTTGTCGTGGGCAGGAAAGCATCCGACAGCGTGTAGCGGTAGGTCACGCTCTGCTGCCCGTAGGCATACCAGATTGTCACGGCGACGGTCGCGGGCCGGTCATAGCTGTTGTAGTAGTTCTGGTTGTAGCAGTAGCCGCTGCGAATCCAGATTTCGCCGACGCTGGCGCCGCTGAGCGCGAGGGACAAGTCCGGCGCGGCGGCGCTGGTACGAACCCACGCGGTGGCGGTATTGCCATCGAGCAGATCAGCGGTCACATCGGTTTCGCCGCTGTGCTCGGTGGCGGAGAGAATCGCGCTGGTCGCGCCGCGCCCGCTGCTCGTCGCGGGAACGTCCGCCAGCACGGGAATGCAGATCGCTGCCGTCAGCGCGGCACAGAGCAGAATCTTCAAGGTGCGCTTCATGTTCATCATCCTTTCCGGATAGGGGGGCGTTATCCTCCTGTCACTCATATAACGAACGACAGTGGGTAATTCTTCATCTGTTGCAAAATTTCCTCCAATTTTTTTGCTTTTCATGAAAAAAAGCATCAAAATCATCCATGCCCCCCTTTTCAAAAAGCAAAAAACGTTGTACAATATGGAATGAAAGGTACTGCGTTCAGACAGTGCGTTTCTTTATCCTGATTTGTAAGCACTTACACAACGAAGGAGGACTTCTTCATGGAACTTCGGACGGCATCCTCTCCGCGCGACGTAAAGACGTACGACACGCAGCGGCTCCGCGAGGAATTTCTGATTGACGACCTGTTCCGCGCGGATGATATCAAGCTGGTGTACAGCCACATCGACCGCATCATCACGGGCAGTGCCGTGCCGGTGAAGGGTACGCTGGCGCTGACGGCGGGCGAGGAGCTGCGCGCGCAGTATTTTCTGGAGCGGCGCGAGCTGGGCGTCATCAACATCGGCGGCGAAGGCACGGTGACGGTGGATGGCACGGTGTACACGCTGCGCCACCGCGACGGGCTGTACGTCGGGCGCGGCAGCAAGGACATTGTGTTTGCGTCCAAGGACGCGGCGAATCCGGCGAAGTTCTACCTCAATTCCTGCCCGGCGCACACGGCTTACCCGACGGTGTACATCCGCCCGGAGGACTGCGTGCGGCAGGAACTGGGCAGCCTGGAAACGGCGAATCACCGCACGATTTGCAAGTACATTCTGCCGGGGCAGGTGCAGTCCTGCCAGCTGGTGATGGGCATGACGAAGCTGGAGCCCGGCTCTGTGTGGAACACGATGCCCTGCCATACCCACGACCGCCGCATGGAGGTCTACCTCTATTTCGACATGCCGGAGGACGCGTTCGTGATGCACTTCATGGGGGAAGGGCAGGAGACGCGCCACATCATCATGCGCAACGAACAGGCGGTCATCAGCCCGTCGTGGAGCATCCACAGCGGCTGCGGCACGCAGGCGTACACCTTCATCTGGGGCATGTGCGGCGAAAACCAGGACTTCGACGACATGGACGGCATCGCCATGAGGGACTTGAAGTGAGGGAGACCCAAGGGGCTTTGCCCCTTGACCCCAGCAGGGCGCTGCCCTGCACCTGCCAAAGGGTCTTCGACCCTCTGGACTCCCTTTTCGCGATTGAGTTGAGCGCACTTT
>OCQB01002905.1_pt1 | contig 10783 bp, 19 predicted proteins | sample 1538631 | NCBI WGS metagenome assembly OCQB01 (sample SAMN04571713, study PRJEB22368) | human gut metagenome | biome: human gut; material: stool | host: Homo sapiens | place: Luxembourg | collected 2012-10-19 | reverse complement strand
CGAGCCTGCCAAGTGCAATTGGATTCTCTAGAGAATACGTATCGAGCATCGTATGTTTGAAATAAACACAACATATTACAAAGCCCACCGTCGTGGCCGCCGATAGGAATTATGTAGTGTAGCCATTCGTACATTCTCTGACAATCCGGCCAAGATAAAGTTCTGAACACGAAAACTATCTTAAACACAAATCATCATCCATACGTTCTCAACTGCACAACCACACATTCGTTCATCTCGGAGAGCAGCCATGCAATCGACTTCTTTTGCATATCATTCAATTTATATCCCAAGCATCCTAAATCAGCATAATAATACCTTACATGAGAATCACCCTATCATTGTATGCATTCCAATTCCATACTCGATTCTCCACAGAAACAAATTCGAAGAGAGTGAGATTCTTATCAGCTTTCTTCCTGTATCCTAAAACGAAGAGTGAAGAAGGGATGCGGGGAATGAAATTCCGAATAAACCCATAGTCATCAATCTGTTAAATAAGAGTCTGTCCCTATTCCTACGACAATCATCATACGTGCAACAAGGTTCCCATCTTCGAGATGCTGGGCAATCAAACTCAACTAGACCTGAAGAAGTGGAAATGATAGTACATAGAGCTGAAGAGAGACTTTATACTGCTTTAGCATGAGCGAGTTGAATGCCTTTCTGCCTATCTTCAATCGATATCGAATAAAACTGATATGAATAACAGCTCGATCTAAATTGGTAATTATGACCAAATATACTCTTTTCAAAGGAAGTGACCGACATAATATAATTAAAAGTACCTTCTGAGAGGTCTGGAATGGTTGGCATAAGGTTTTTGCGATTATTTGCTCGCAACACAGACAATGGTCCCAGATTGAACAACAGAGCAAAAGCAGAGGCAATAATATTGGTTAATGAACATACAATAGAATGATAGTAGAAGATTGTCCCGTACATGGAATATGAACACTAACCATTATCCAATACACGATTTCTCACTTTCAATAGCTCGAAACATACCGAAACAAGACACAGACTGATTCTACACGACAGAGAGATCCTTTTGAATCGCATATGAGGAAACATATTTAAAACAATTCCAAGCTATTTATCACATACCACAAATCATGAAACACCCATACAAACGTCAATATCCATTCACCGCAGAGAAGGATAACTCCATAGATTTGCAAATCAACGAAGTCAATAGAAACAACCGACGGTGGAGACTACAAATGATAACATGGTAGAGTGTAACAAAAACCCAATCAGGAGTCTGTGCAGGAAGCGTAGCCTGGCGCTTCGCAAAGATTGAACTCTGCATAAAAATGAGATTCACAGAGATTATGAGACTGACAAGAACAATTAATGCTTACAACTTGATGATGAATCGAAACGATTTTGTCAAAGAGTTTGTTGAGTGTTTGCGTAATAATAGTAATGTTCAATCCTACGAAGATACTCCAAGTGGGACGTACTAATTCGTTTCTTAGTATTGATTTATAGTTTCGAATCTATGACATTTTCATATCCGGTAGTCAGTCAAATGGGAGTGAAAGCGTTACATGATGATTTGATGACAGTAGTTACGCAGAAATCCGGTGATATTGTGTTTCCTGACTATTTTCTCCTATCCATCGACTTTTTAAATGGGCTGGAGTACTTGATCGGAAAGTATGAGTTACTTCAATTTTCAACTTTTAGTGAATTAGAAAAAACTGAAATGAAGGAATTACTGTGTGATATTGCCTTCATAGTGTATTTTATGATTCCGTATGTATGCTTGTGTAAATCTTGTCCTGAACAGGAACAGAAGCGATTATTTAAAGAATTAGATAAGGGTAATAGTGAGGTTGAAGAGATGTGATGATTCGTAGATGTCGAATCATCAATTCATTATCTCATTTCCAAACTGAACAGTAGTTCAGCAAAGGAAATGGGAACCTCGTTTTCTCATACAGTTGAGTTTTCTCAACGATTCCAATCTTTAGCATCTCATCTCTTATCAGTCCCGTATTCTCTCTTTGCTGCTGTTACCTACAGATTAAGTTCTTCGTTGGCTCAATTGTGGCCTGAACTCTTCCTCTTTCTTCTCGATTACGTTCTGCTTCATCCTACACATATCCAGGACTCTGCTGAGATTATTCTATTCTTCTTCCATCAGCTCTCAGATACGTCTTCATCATGTCATCAGGAATGGTTTCTTGAGTACAGTATGATGTCTGTGAGTGTTCTCCATTCGATTGGCTCATCTCAGGGTATTGTCTTATCATATTGTTCATAGTAGAATTGTTAGTGGATGCCACTTCAGATATTCTTGGTACCTTCACAGCCACTACGACTCAGTTGATCATCGAGATTACTCCATTCATCTATGAACAGTTCATTCACCACAAAGACAATCCAGAGTCATTAGCTCTCGTTATCTCTTTCATGCGTCTACTCGATATCACTGCTGAAATCAAACCTTCTGATGTGATGGATCTCTTCTCCATCAACATCCCTCAACTGGTGTGCTCCGTAGGTTTTTGGTTCTGTTTACATGCAGATTCTTACTTCGACTAATCCCTCTTCCGATCTGTTTTTTGCCACACAGCACTTCGTTTTTGAGCTATGTGTTCGAGTAGGGATTAGTATGGTGTCTGATTTGAAGAGTGAACAATGCTTCTGTTATTTTAATCAGGTTCCTACAATTCGAAGAGTCCTCTGTGACTCTTTACCATCTCAGTCATTCTATTCATGTTTTTGGAGACTCATGTTTACCACAATTGATCAAGAGAGTGAAATGAGTCAGTTTGAACACATATTAACGACTCCAGAACGCTTAGGGTGTAAGAATGAATCACATTTGTTACTGTAGATTTCGCTCAAATTATTGATGTGTTAAATGCATATGCAAAATCTCATCTAATTCGGACATCAACTGAAGAGAAGAAGAGACAAATGAAAATGATTCTTATTGCAATGAAAAATCGGATTGTTAATTCACTAGCAGAATTGAATGAGGAGAAAGAACATGTTGTGAGTTCTGGTGAGGAAGTGAAAGAGCGGAATTATGATTTTGATCAGAAGTTATGTCAGCAGATCCTGGTACTAGTGAAACAAGTGACCTCTCTATTTGATTATGGAAGAAACAAATGTGATTAGCATGTTTGTTAGAGAAGTGACCGTAGCATATCTTCTGCAAGTTCTTTCCTTGAAACTGTTCGTTCTGATTTTGGTATCTATACTAAACACCTTCATTCGTACGTACTGGTTGTTCCTTCTGTTGAAGCTTCTTCTTCTTTAATTCCTCTGTTTTCCTCTAATGCATTATCTTCCACTCATTCTAATACATCGATTTCAACGAAAAAGTCTCGTTCGCTGCCTTGAAGCCGATTCTCCCATGTCATCTTCACTCTCGCTGCTTCTATTCCTTACATCACAAATACAAAATATACTGCTTGTTGGCTTCTTCTCTTCCACATTCTCCAAACCTCCTTGCATTTGTTTTCGAATACGATAGGAACTTCCAATATTATTCATATGATCAACACTTCCGTGTTTCACCCACCGCAATCGACCAAACTCATCTTCGATTAACACTTCATCTGGCTTATGGGGACTATTTAACATCTCATAATATCGATCACGCACTCCATCAACCAATGGAGGCTCTTCCTTTTTGACATCTTCTGTTCTCATTGGGATATCATAAAATTCAAACATTTGTTTTCTTCGATTGAAGTCAATCATTGTATTCTCCTCATCAATCTCCACTTCACCTATTCCTCATCCATTCTGTAATATTCCTACCACGTTGCATTTTGTGAAATAACTCGGCCTTTTCTTCTAGTTTCCGAAGCTTTTCCTTCATGGAGTCACTTTTCACTTCTTCCTCATCTCTTCGTATCCGTTCATCAATTCCAGGGTTACGGTCACTTTTCTTTTCAGGTTTGGGATTTGTTACTTTACGAGTTCGCTACAAGATCACTAATTGCAGCAAAGGATTACTTTCCGAGGATTTAATGATAAATCTTCTTCATCCTGCTTTCTTTCTTGTTGGGCAATTACAGATTTCAGTCCAACTACCTTGGAAGTGAGATCGAGCCAGAACCCTTACAATACTCTTATCAACTTTGATTTCTTTTGACTTCTTTGGGATTAAAGCCGATTCTGTCAGAAATCCAAGGGACATTTTCTAACAAACAATGAATGACAACTCACTTATAATAACCGTATCAATTCATTCCATTTTACATCACAATCTGTAATCACTGGAGCCGAGTCTTTCCCAATTCCTTGAGCTTGAATCATCAGATGTTCTGTATCTCCTCCTCTCATTAGCAAAAGATAGAGCCCGCAGATTCGCTGATCCAAAACCTCTTTACAGGTCTCTTCCAGAATCCCATCACTCAGTTTATTCAATAGCATAATACACTCATCACTGGCATCACATCCTTCATAACTAACATGAACTCCTTTACACATATTACTCATAATTGCAGCATGAATCACACGCAAGTCCTTCCTCATACTTGTATCAAGTGTCAAATCCTTTAGCAGACTGACAAGAACGCCTCTTTTCTGAAGCATGTCAACCAACATAACAGAGCCACAAAGTGTTGCCAGACAGATTAATGCAATCTCTTGAAGGCTTTCAGGACACTCTGGATCCACACTCAGTTGCTTGAACTGAGAGCAAACAGAACACAATAACGTTTCTGAGTGTATTCCGTATGTAGAGACACAACCTGAAGCCATTTCAAGGTTGCGTATTACTAACAATAACATCTTAAAGAGAGGGTCTTCCCACTGTGGATCCTTCGCTTTCTGGGCTAAAATTGTTGTTGCCTTCTTGAGCCCAAAAAATGATAATTCTCGCTTTTTCGCTTTATCATAGAGATAGAGACAACATTTCTCCAATTCTGCTGTCTCTTCTGTACCTTGACGGCAAAATTGTCTCACATCTGCTAAGGCTTCATCCGTATGATGACGGATCCAAATGTTCATAGAGGAAAGACTCATTGCAGATTTAGGTTGAAGTGGTTGATCTATCCTAGAGTCGAATTCAACAAGATCAGGACGCAGCTCATGATCAGCTTTCGACAAAGGAGTTGCTTTCGTAACACCCCACATTTCCAACATAGGTACAATTTTCTGTCCTAAGGATGTGGAGACAAGTTTCTAAGAATGAACTTGTTTTCATTCAATATACATTTGGAAGATCTAAGATTTCTGCAGGAATATGATTGCTGGTGAGGAAGAATACCAATTCATCCGAAAAATTGTTGCAATTATGTTTGAGAAGATCATATGTCTCTTCACTAAAGCGGTCGACAATAAAACTGTCAATGATTTCTTCCGGAACTTCAGTCTCTCCCATAGGAACTATTTTGAATGGCACCATGTTGAAATAAAGTTCCACCTATAATTACAACAAAATAATCATGTCTCTACATCTTCAGGTGTCATCTTCTGAATTCCGTTTGAAAAGAAGTATTCGTATCCATAAACACGAACACCAGTATGATAGATTGCTTCAACATCAATGCCTAATAGAGAAGAACCATAAGACTTTATAATTCCTCGACTCAGGTCATATACAGCTAATTGTACAACTGATGGATCATTCATGACTAGAGGATAGTAGTATCACACAATTGTTTAATCCTTCTTTCGTCTCCTATTTCGACCCGATTTCTGTCAATTCGCATTTGTAATAGTTGTTCAACCAAATGATTGCTAATGAAACGGAGATTGTATCACAACCAAAATTAGAAGGCGTGCTGAAAAGTCGTGTCGATGACCTCTTCATCACAATATGCATCATTCGTCGTCGGATCTAGTAGCAAGTGACATGCAAGTAGTGTTTCACAAGTTAAATGAGTGGGACAGACGTTGGAGCAAGCGAATTCAACAGTGATTCTCTATTATTTGGTGTTCTGTAGATTACAGCTTTCACCAACTGTTGAGTACTATCTAGCAATTCCAACGATGCTGTTTGGTAGACATGTAGTTCCGTATCTCATTGCCGCTTCGTTTCTTTTCTTCCAAATTCACACTGCTTGTTTCTTCAGTCTATCTTGGTAACAACTGAGCCTTCATTATTAGAGTTTAGCCTTTTGTGTGTTATGATCACAGAACCATTGAAGTATCTTGTACAACGAGAACGACCTCGGAAACAGTCCACTGCGGATCGTGTTCTTCCTATTCGAGATGACGTATCCAATCCGGCCTTCCCATCAGGTGATAGTGCCCAAGTGGGTAGTACTATTTCCATTTAATGATAGGCTGCAATTGCTGCTGGAGTTCTTTACAAATTATATAGGTGGAAAGGAGTGTTTCTGCTACCAATTCCAACAATGTTTGGACGAGTTTATTATGGAGCCCACTGGATTGGAGACACATTTGGAGGTGTGTTGATAGGTTTTGCTGTAAGTTTGCTGCTCACCCAACATGTTTTTGATATTGTTGAGCATATTCTCGGTCCATATCTTCCTACTGCTTTGTTTCATTCTTCTTCTGTTTGTTCATCGATACACAATCATTCTTAATTGATTACTGAGTATTCTCAGTTATTATTTCTTGTTGAAGTTTAAGACAGAAACTGTCAGACTAGGAATGCGAATTGTGAGAATTCAAAGTGATAAGAAGTATGCAAAACTCGATGACGACATCACCTTCACGATTGAATATGAAAGTCCATTAACAGATGAAGAAATGAATACTGATTGGGATATTTATGTAGCTGTGTGTTATAGTGTCATTATGATTAGTACACACCAGACATTATCTTTCGGGAAAAGAGACGACAGTGTACAGTTTGCTTTTACTGTATATGTAATTTATAGGTATCTCGACAGAATGAATCCCAATCTGTCATTCTTCATGTACGAATGGGTGAATGGATAAATGCAAGGTTCAAGATTTCAAAAATACTCTTATCGGTCTGACAACAATCGAGTTGCGCAATGTGGGTTGTTTTACCCTTTCTCACACATTCAATGGGAAAACAGAAGATATCATTTTAGTTGTACAGACATATACAGAAGATGAGGTGAATGTCGTTTTGGAACGTGCTGTTGAACAAGTACTATAACTTCGGTTTGTTTGTTTCAACTTAAAGAGTCACCAATTTTCTTACAAGAAAGTGGATGGAGGAACTCAACCTGATAAAAAAGGACTATGAGAAGGCCTTAGAAGAGGGAGTAATGACTGAAGGAAAAGACAGTCATTGATAGAGCATCCAGCGTTTGAATGAAATTCTGGACCAGTTGTATTCCTTTCCCGTGACCTTACCTATTCTTAAAGTATTTTCATGTGAAAGTACTGAGTTGTAGAGTACAGGAATGGTGGCAGTACTCAAGAAAACAAAGCACTCTAAGAGTGAAACTGTAAAGGGTGATGCATCCCTTCAGAAGAAATGCGCGTTTGAGTTGTTTGTGTTCTTTAGTCTAGGGATCTCCTTGCCAAGTGGAAAGATGATGTAACTAAACTGCTTAGGAAGGAGAGTTCTGAAGCGTATTGCTCATGAGATATCTGAAACATAGTTCCACACCGACAACTCCTGTAGAAACAGAAACCAAGAGCCCTAAGTCAGAAGTCATTCAGTTGCCTTCTCCCAGAGAGGTGAAACCGCCTGTAGAAGAGTTAACCCCCTCACAGATTGACGCTATGTTACTGTTCATCTCTGCATTAACAATAGGCTAAACTCTAGTTCGTTACATCCAACACGGAAGAAGTTCCGTAACCTTTTATATAACGATTTTCAAGATAGCATTGCCGATCTGGGCTTTTCGGTTAGAATAGTGAATCGAAATTATCTGTAGAAGTCGTCCTTAGTTAAGATGATCGGTGAATTGGAAAATGCCCTGAATGATGCATACAATAAAGATGCAAACATCAGTGACGAATACAGAAAGAGATTTAGAGACATTCGGTTCAATCTTGGCAACAACAAGCATCTGCTAAGTCTTGTTATCTGCAGAGATGTATTACCTTCTCGTTTGGCTCATATGAGCACCGATGAGATGATGAGTGATGAAGTGAAGAAAGAAGTGAGAGAGAGAAGAGATTGTGATTTGTAGCGTGACATGATCAAAGAGGAGATGTTCGAGGCTTCCCAAACCAACTGGGTTAAAACACACATGATGGACCATTTCAGTGGCGGTTTCAGGTGTCGTCGTTGTGGTTCGGATAAAACACAATATCAACAAAAGCAAACACGAAGTGCTGATGAGCCTATGACAGTATTCATTGAATGTATGGCCTGTGGAAAGAGGTGGAGAGAATGAGTTGTGGTTTAACTGTTTGTAATAAAGACACGTTATTTTTTCCCTTTGTGTGTTCTTTTTCCTTTTGAAACAGGTTCTGTCTTCTTTTCTGCAGCACTGTTATCCGATTTCAATCCTTTGAAAGGAGGAAGATTCATAGATTTCCGTAATTCCTCCAAGTCCAGCTTAAGTAATAAACCATTTTCTCCGTCTGCATAGTACTTTACATCTACAAAAGCTAATCTACTCTGATTATCTCCAATTCACCATTACTTAAATCCTAGAACGTTTTCATACATATGGCGAGCTGCATAATTGCTCTCACGAACATGCAATGCACATGTTTTACAGTTGTACAGTTCGATCATTTTAACCTGGGACTGTCGCATCAACTTATGAGCAAGACCTAACCGACGGTACTCACGACAGACAGCCACAGAGGTAATCTGTCCCATTGTTTCGTCATCCTCGTTCCTTAGTGATCAATAAATAAACAGATCGGTACAGTTTTCCTAACACATAACCGACAATGTGTCCCCCTTCATCTTCAGCAACCCAAGAAAGATATGGCCAAGTTAGAAGATGATAATAGTAGAAGTTCATGTAGTAATTCTCAGGAAGAGACAACAGATTCTGTGTCTGAATCGAAATCACATCTTCGATCTAGTATATGAGCCAACATCAGACATAACGGTACTTGTGCTGGTCGAATAGACGTCATGACTAGGGAATGAGGAGAAGAGTAGTTTTTTGGGTTTGCCGAATTGTGGATTCAAAGACGCAATAAAATAGATGCTTAAACTCCATCTGCAAACGAAGAGTCAAACAAACAAGACAACAATAGAACAATAATTCACAAAGCAATCTAGCAAATCATATTCTAATCCCGTTAACAATCCTTCTCTACTAGTTCCTATCCGAAGAAGCACTACGTTCTCTATGAGATAGCTGCAACAGTTAGTATTAACCTTCGGGAGCGACGCGAAGAACGACTGCGATCACGACGAGAATCACGATGATAATCACGCGAGTCATGACGATACTCATGAGAGTGACGACGATGGCTGTGACGACTTCTGGAATGAGAACGTGAATCACGACGGGAGTGGCGATCCCGACCTCTGGAGTCACTTCTGTGTCCAGAATGTCGCGAATATGAACGCGAACGAGAATGTCTACGATCTGAACGAGTCTTCTTCAAATCAGAATCAAAATGCATTCCTACACGAGGTCGAGCAAGCTCTACACGAATCTTCTCATCACCGATCATTCCATCATTTCCCTCACGAATTGCATTTTCTGCATCTTCTGCTTTCTCAAATGTTACATAGGCAAAGCCTGGAGGACGACGGGCAACCCATACATCACGAATCGGACCAAACTTCATGAAGAAGTCTTCCACATCTTGTTTCTCTGCATGATACACGTTTCCAATGAAAACTCTACAAATCAATGTAGAAAAGAGTAAATTACTTTCTGTCGTCCATTTTTAATCAAAGAGAAGAGGAACCCAACAATGGGTTGGCGCAAGATGCGCCGATTTCTTCAAATACAATGCAGTTCACCTGTTTCTGCTCAAATCAGAATTCATCTTATTCTTTAGTTACCGTATTTGATAACAATTTGTTATGAGTAATACAGATCTGTATCGAGGACTTTCTTAAGAGTAATTTTCATTTGAATGAGCAGTATGTCCTTTGTCAATACTTCTTCTATCATTGATTCATAGTTGGCAAGAATGGGAAACAAGTTACCGTTTCTATTATACCATCCAAAGATATTAATCCTGGAGAAGTAGTTTTATTGAATATTATTCATTCATAGATGCTATTACCTTCTTCCTTGATGGAAGCCTTGGGAATGATGCATGGAGATGCTCTTGAGATCAATAATGTAATTCAAGAGAAGCCATATAAACCGATTGACTCGATGGAAGTGGTTTTGAGTCATTCTGGTCTGTCATCGTCTCAGCTCGAAAGTGCATATTCGATAGAACAATTAACACATCTCCATTACAATGACGTGTATTTATCTAAAGACTCTCGTCTCCTTCTTCCTCTTATTAGCATTTGTGTCTTTGGAGATGTAAAATCGATTGAACCTGTAGAGGGAGGAGTATTGACTCCATCTTCAACGATTCGTTTCACTATGAAGTCAGTAACTCCTTTACCAACAGTATTCCACCTTCCTTCATCTGCTTCACGTTATCTTCACGCTTTACAATACTCTACGAACCAGAGTGATATCGGCAATGAAGCTGTTCGTGTTCATGGTCTTATGGTATTCACTTTATTCATATCTTATATTCAGGTTATTGGAGGTCCTGGAAGTGGGAAATCCAGTTTACTGAAGTATTTCTGCAATCAACTTCATTCTTCTCTATATCTTTCCTCTGACAGTTTTCCGTACTCGGACCCATTCAGTGTAATTGAATGCTTATCTTCACTTCAATTGCTTTGCATTGATGACATTGATGAATTGAGTGAGGGGTTATGTTGAGTGGAAAAAATGATGAATAGCCTTGTGCAACTGCTGATACG
>OCQB01002904.1_pt1 | contig 10789 bp, 10 predicted proteins | sample 1538631 | NCBI WGS metagenome assembly OCQB01 (sample SAMN04571713, study PRJEB22368) | human gut metagenome | biome: human gut; material: stool | host: Homo sapiens | place: Luxembourg | collected 2012-10-19 | reverse complement strand
CCCTTCCCACTCTCTCCATTGGGGTGTAGCCAAGTGGTAAGGCACGGGACTTTGACTCCCGCATTCGTTGGTTCGAGTCCAACCATCCCAGCCAGCCTTGCCCCACGCGGTTCCGCGGCCCGGGGCCGCGGGGGAGCGCAAGGCCCCCCCACATAGGACTCGTTAGCTCAGTTGGTAGAGCAACGCCCTTTTAAGGCGAAGGTCCGGGGTTCGAGCCCCCGACGGGTCACCACGTCGGAGCAAAATCCGCTTTGCTCCGGCGTCTTTTTATTTCCACGGCAAAAAAGACACCATCCGCCCGCTCCCTTGCTCCTCCTTTCCAACCGCGACCCGCTTTCGCTGGGCTCGCAGTTGGTTTTTTATCCCGACCCTGGACAGCTTTTTCTCAACACATGGCAAAAAGAGAGGACATCCCCAAGGGTGTCCTCTCTTTTTGGGTTTCGGCCGCTGACGGCGGCTTTCGTTTTAATGCAGCTTACTGCTGCGCAGCATGGTCCTTCTGGTTTTCACACAACCTATAAACCGTTGCGTGCAGCTTTACAGCCGCAAACTGCTCCTTCTTCAGATGTTAGCCTCTCCGCGGTGTAAACGCTCTTTGATTCTCGACAGGGCCTGCGAATTCCCGGTCAGCGCCATTAACACAAGGATGAGAATCGCAATACAGGCATTGACATACGATGTGGGAATCGACATGACCAACAGTAGCAGCTTGACCAGCTGCATAACCAGGGCACCAACGAACATACTGATAATCAAATTGTTCCGGCCAAAGCTAATCGCCTTTCCCACTAAATAGCTCATCATTGCGTCAAACGCAATGGAGAGCGTCCCCATTTGGGTCGTTGCCGCTGTAATACCTGTGGAACACAGGGATGCCGCCGAGTAAAATCCGGCAAACGCGCCGGAAATCATCAGGCATACCGCTTTAATCAGCGTGGTGTTGATGCCATTTGCCTGCGCAATGTTCGCATCATTTCCAACCGCTCGCATCCGATATCCCAGTTTTGTGCGGTATAGGATATAATAGGCCGCAGCCATCCCCGCTACGCCATATATGATGTTCCACGGATACATTCCCAGCACAACATAATCTGTATTTGAAATATTGATGCCAGATCCCCCAGACACCAGAGAGCCTATACACTCATAGATAAAGAGCAAGCCGACCGTTACTATGATCGTGGGCACTTTAGTGATATAAAATATCGTGCCTGTAATTGCGCCGCAGCACGCGCCCACAATAACGCATCCGATGATAATTCCCGGGAGTCCCAGGCCGGTATTGATTGCAAGGTTCCCCGCTAAGATTGCCGAAAGCACCGCCTCTGCCCCAATGGCCAGGTCCCAGTTCCCACAGGCGAAATTAAACATCAACCCGCAAGAGAGCACCGTCGGAAAAATAGCCTGTTTGAAAAGAGAGGGCACATTCCCCAAAGTGACTTCATCAAATGCAAGCAATATAATCACGAACAGCGCCAAGGGGATTGTGAACATAATGAGATAGCTTTTGGCCGATTTGAAAAATCTTTGCATAGAAAAACAACCTTTCAAATGGGCGAAAATTTAGGGGTTCACAACCGCTTCCATGATCCACTCCATGCTGAAGCTGGACCAAAATTCCTGGAGCCCCTCCAGTGTTACATCCGGATTATAACGATAAAGCATATTCTGAATCACTTCCGCATCATAGAGCTGTACATCCGGATTGTTGTAATATTCCTCAAAAATGGACAGTTCTTCCGCGCTGGCAACGATAAGGAACGGGAATTGAATGGCAACCTTCTCCTCAGACAGGGGATGACCATCAATGGCATTATACAGTGAGGCGAAAGCAGCAAGGCAGAGAGGTGCCTGTCCACTGATATCTCCATACAGGATCCCGTCCTCAAAGGCCTGGGCCATGCCGTCAAAGGGGTCAAATGTCATCAATCCGATCGTCTCCCCAGTGGCCTCTTTATGTGCCCGGAGTGTATTGACGCAGATCTCGGCAATACCCTGGGACCCAGACATAAGCCAGACCGCCTCAATATCGTCATAGGAGTCCAAGATATTTTGGAGGTCAGATTGAATCCCGGAAACATCAGACCCCAAATCAAATTGTGCAACGCGTTCAATTCCGAAATCCTCACAGGCGTTTTCCATGCCAGTATTGCGTAGCGTAGAGGTAGCACTGTGCGTGTTTGTGCCTACCGCAATTCTCGATACTCCGTCCTCGGCAAGAATTTCAATGGAGTGATAGCTCGTGGCCACAGTATCCTCGATGGCATAGCCCAAATAGTACTCGTAGTTTTCCAGTGCCGCCGCAATTTCTTCACTGTCAGGTGCGCGGAACATAACTTGGAAGTAAACGCCGCTTTCGTTGCAGACATTAGCGATCTGCTGGATCGCAAGGTCGTCCACTGTCAGAGCCATAATTCCATCGCAACCAGCTGCAATCAGGTTTTCTGCGTCTGTCACCTGGGAGTTGGTATCCATAGAACCCAGTGCCCACTGAATTTCAAGGCCATCAATGTTTTCGGCCGCATAGTTTAGATAGGAATAGACCAACTGGCCAAGGGAGTCGTCTCTGCTATAAAAGATTACGCCGATTTTGATATCCTCCGCCTCGCCGGTGGGATTGTTGCTTCCCGTCGCATCTGGTTCATTTTGCTGACCGGTCTCGCCACAGGCGCATAGACCGAGCACTATGGCCAAAACCAGTACTGTCGCCAACAGTTTCTTCATTTTAATTTCCTCCATTCATTTTATTTTTTACTTCCGGGTCCTACCCCGTTACAACTCCTGTTTTTTGACGAGAAGTAATGAGTACGAGGGCTAAAAACACAAGGCCCTTAACTACATTGACAAAATCCGCATTTACTCCCCAAATAACTAAGATATTATTGAGTATAGTGAGGGAAAGCGCCCCAATAACCGCAGCGCGCATAGATGCCTTGGATCCACCAGTCAAGGGCATACCGCCGATGGTCAGGCCAATCAGTGTATCCACTTCATAGTTTCCCGTGGATGACCCCAAGCCGCCTATTCTCACCGAAGTCATAAATGCGGCAATCCCAGCTGCGATTCCGCTGATGGTAAACGCAATAATGAGGTATTTGTCTACGTTGATACCGCTGAGCCAGGCTGCCTTTCGATTTACCCCAATCAGCTTGTCATACTGTCCCACTTTCGTGCTTTCAAACACCAACGCCCCTACGGCCACCACCAGAACGCACATTACAATATAGAACCAGGGTGTGTTTAGTGTTGAAAGCTCCGCAGGTATGATATACGTCGCCTCGTTGGTCACCGAGTAGAGAATCGCTGCGCTTAGCCTCATAATGCACATGCCGACAATAAAGGCAACCACTTTAAGTTTTGTTACCAAGATGCCGACAATATATCCGATTATCGTTCCCGTAATTAAGCACACCGGGAACACCGCCCAGGCCGGAATCCCTTTGCATACCGCAAGGGCCATCACCATAGCAAGCCCCATTGTACCGCCATTTGCAAAGTCCATATTTCCATGGGCCATTACAAATGCGGTCCCAACCGATATGACCATCAATATGGATGACTGGATCAGAATGTTGCGGATATTTCGCATGGAGGTGAAGCTATCTCCGCCCGTTGCTACGGCCAGCAGCACCAGGATCAAAAGCCCAATATAGGGCATCATGGCGCGTGTATACTGCCTGAGTTTTTCCATTCTACCCATGTTCTCTTTCACCTTTAAATAATCTTCTCCACAATCATGTGTTCTGTGAGATCTTTAGACCGCATGAACTCTCCCGAAATGGCACCGTCCCGAATGACTATGATCCGATCAGCCATCCCAATCACCTCGGCCATCTCCTCCGATAGCATGATGATAGATTTCCCCTCCTGCTTCATATCCTGGATTAAATCGTAGATGGCCGCTTTGACCCCCACATCGATTCCTCGGGTGGGACAATCCATAATTAGGATGTTCGCCTGATTCGCAAGCCATTTCCCTACGACTACTTTCTGCTTGTTTCCGCCAGAAAGTTCCATGACCAGTTGGGAAATACTGCTGCATTTCAGATTCAGCATCTCCACCTGTTCGGTTGCAATTTGCCTCATATAGCTTTTATTGATAAATGGCCCCCGCTTTTTGCGGTCATAACAGGTTAGCGAGATATTATCTCTGATTGTAGTGGGAAGAAAGAGCGACTCAGAGTCCCGGTCCTTTGGCAGGTATGCCATCTTGGCCTTGACGGCAGCTTTCGTATCCGTAATCAGTTGCCCAGACTCCGGCAATATTACCTTGCCGGAATCTAAAGGGTATGCGCCGAAGAGCGCTTTGGCCAGGTCGTGCATCCCGCTGTCCGAAAGCCCGCATATGCCTAAAATCTCTCCGGCATGCAAGTCAAGATTCACGTTTCTGATGGTATTGCCGTAGCAAAGTCCCTCACCCCGGAGCACAACCCGAGTTTCATCATAATGGGGCATAAAGTCTGTCCTGTAATAATGCCCCAGATTTTCCCTGCCAATCATCAAACTCCGCATTTTGCTCTGGTTCATATCAGCCCCAGCCAAAGTGTCCACATATTGTCCGTCTTTTAGAACCGTAGCGGTATCACACACCCGAATGATCTCCTCCAGGTCATGCCCAATAAAAATGACGCACTTTCCTTCCTCTTTAAATCGGGTCAAAATACGATAAATGTATTCCCGCCCCTGTAAAGAGAGCGCAGAAGTTGTTTCATCTACGATGAGAATTTCTGGCTTCGTATATAACGCTCTTGCTACCTCAACAAGCTTGCGATCTTCAAACTTATAGTTGTCCACCAAGTCTCCAGGGTGAATATGCTCTGCTCCAATCTCGCTCAGAATTTCCTTTGCAATTCGGTGCATTTTCCCCTTGTCAATACCAATTATGCCTTTAAAATCATCCTCCATGCCAATAAACATATTTTCGGCCACCGTCATGCCGTTGATCGTACCCCGCTCCTGCAAAAGAATGGCAACTCCTTTGGCCCGGGCATCTATGATAGACTTGGGATGATAGGGCTGGCCGTCGAAAAACATCGCTCCTTTATTTGGCTTCAGCGCTCCGGAGATCATGGCAGACAGCGTAGACTTTCCTGAACCGTTCTCGCCGATCAGCCCCCGAACCTCACCTGGATAAACGGAGAATGACACATCCTGAACTGCCTTGACTGTATCAAAATGTTTAGACATGTGCTCAAGGACCAATCTGGGCTGTTTCGTCGTCTCCATGTTCCATTCCTCAAATTCAGATTAAATTGTCTGGGACTCTGGCTCATCCCATGTAACCGTATCAGGCGTCTGCCATAAATACCACGCATAGCCTTCACTGTCCTCGATCATTGCATAGCGTTGTTTATCCTCAACAAAGGGCTGCTGTAAAATCTTCCCCCCGTATTCCACAACCTTTTTAAAGGTCTCTTCCAGATTGTCGACCTCAATCATAAACAGGGGATCCTTCCCTGTAGGATCTTCTTGTCTTGCGCGTAGGAAGCCGTAAATAAAGCTGGGAACGCTAGGCTCCCAATTGGCATTCCCAGGGCCAGTCGCGCAGAACATCAGAGGATGCTCGGGATCGCTGTCCTCACAATTGATGATATCCCAGTCGAAAATCTCTTGATAGAACTTGCGCATAACTTCGGGATCATCATAGCTGAGGACGAACCTCCGAATTCGGCCATGCCGAGAGTGCTCTGGAAAGTGGCGCGGCGGATGATATCTCGTATCATACCGATCCCAGTCGGGGATCGGCTTAGGCGGGTCTACGTGGATACGCCGCTTGGTCACATCCTCTCCCGGCTCGGAGAGATACATTTCAGGTCCCATACCACAGGTGGGGCAGACAGCAGGCACATGGTCTTCATCACACTTCCAGACAAAACCACAATTGTAACAAGTATAAATCCTGTTCATGGCAGATACCTCCTGATCACGTATTGTCTTCTTTATCGTATCCGGCTTCCGGCTCCTCCCAGGTGCGGGATGCAGGACACTTCCACAGGAAAATCTTGTGCCCGGCCGGGTCCTCAATATAGGCCCCGCTGAACCAATTTGCGTCCTCATTCCCCTCGTCTCCGGCGGTCTTGTTAAAGCCAAGTACTTTACCGCCATAGGCCTCAACCTTTTTCAGTGTGTTGGTGATTGGCTCGTCCATATGCACCTCCATCATAAAGAACGGCTTATTCTCGCCTGTATCATCATAATAGAGCCGTGTATTCATCAGGCCGGGGACTAACCCCTCATAGCCCACCTGAGACGGCCCAGTTGCCACAAAGAGCGGCCGGTGCTCATAATCGTCAATTCCCAAATAGACCGCATCAATCATATCCCATCCAAATACGTTGACAAAAAACTTCTGGGCGCGGGGCAAATCGTGATAAAAAATCCTTCCATATCGCACCCTCCCATGCAGGTCCTTTTTCGGGTATTTTTTGGGGGGGCGGTAGGGATAACCTGTGGTCCTTTTCTCTTCAGACATAGCACTTTCTCCTTTTCTTGTTATTTTTGTGCGGCACATGATCGGCAGCCCCACTATGTCAACGCAATCAGCGTCCTTTATTCCTCTAAGCTGCGTCCATTTGTTTCGATCAAATGCTTATACCAGTAAAAGCTTTTCTTTTTATAGCGCCTCATTGTGCCTGTCCCGTCGTCATTACGGTCTACATAAATAAACCCATATCGCTTACTCATCTGCGCCGTAGATGCGCTCACAAGGTCAATACACCCCCAGGCTGCATACCCGAACACCTCTACACCATCTTGAATGGCGAGCTCTACCTGCTTGAGATGCTCTTGCAGATACTCAATTCGGTAATCATCCTCAACGGTCTTTGTTCCGTTCTTTTCTACCAGAACGTCCTTTGCTCCCAGTCCATTTTCCGCAATGAAAAGTGGTTTCTCGTACCGGTCATATAGATCATTTAGCGTCCAGCGAAGTCCTTGCGGATCTATCGGCCAGCCCCAATCAGTATTCTGAAGATAAGGATTTTTGGCAAGTTTTCCAAAAAACGTGTCCTCCTGCATCTTTGGATCCACCGAGATGCACCGGCTCATGTAATAACTGAAAGAGATAAAGTCCACAGTGTTCTTTAATATTTCGCTGTCCTCTGTGGTGACTTCCAGCATAGCCGCCCGGTCTCGCAGCAGTCGGTTTAAACTGCCTGGATATTTCCCTTTCGCGTGGACGTCCAAAAAAATACGACTCTCCTGATCCAGTTCCATCACCTTAATCATGTCGTCAGGGCTTGGCGTGCTGGGATAATTGGGAACGCTGGCAACCATGCAGCCAACCTTGTTCCCCGGGTCGATCTCATGGGCCAATTTCGTCGCGGCTGCTGAAGCTACCAACTCATGGTGCGCCGCTTTCAGTTTGTCTTCAAACGTTAGCTTCCTATCGTCGGTATAAATGGCGCCGCTGAGAAACGGATGCTTTAAAATTGAGTTGATCTCGTTGAAGGTCAACCAATACTTCACCTTCCCCCGATAGCGCTGAAACACTGTCCGACAATAGTTCAGAAAAAAGCGGATCATCTTCCGGTTGCGCCAACCATCATAGGCCTCTGCCAGGTGCAGCGGTGTTTCGTAGTGAGAAAGGGTGACCATTGGTTCGATGCCATATTGGTGACATAAATCAAAAAGGTTATCGTAGAATTTTAGCCCCTTTTCATTGGGAGCTTCGTCATCCCCATTTGGGTAGATCCTAGACCAGGCAATAGAGGTCCTGAACACCTTAAATCCCATTTCCGCCAGGAGCTTAATATCCTCTGGATATCGGTGGTAAAAATCAATCCCGACCAGCTTGAGGTTTTCTTTTGTTGGGACTCTCTCTGGCCGACCCAAAACTCCCTTGGGCATCACATCTGAAATGGACAGCCCCTTTCCATCTTCTAGGTATGCTCCTTCACATTGATTTGCAGCCATGGCACCACCCCAAAGGAACCTGTCAGGAAACATATTCTTCCCCCCCATGAATCTTTAAAAAGTTATACGTGGCGCCGAGCAGATTGCACTCATCCAGATATTTGCTACAATATAGGTGCGACTGCGCCTCCGCTGGGATTAAGCAAGTGTGATAGAGTCGCTCCAGCTTTGCTTGCAGGTCAGGCAGCAGTCGGTCTGCACGGCTCAGTCCACCGCCAAGCACGATCCGTTCCGGAGAAAAGCACAGCTGAATATTGTTGATCAGAACGGCCAGGGAATGGAGGAATTGGTCGTATATGATCCGTGCGTCAGGGTCTCCTTCCTTGAGCCACTGAAAAATTTGCTCGCCATTTACTTTTATTTTTTGGGGGATTCCGGAAAACGTGGGAAAAGAATCTTTCATCAGCGCATCGTATTTTATCAACAGATTCCCTGCATCCTGTATGGAAAGATCAATATTTTTTAACTTACACGCCTTGTATACCATTCCAATTACGCCAATATTCATCCACGCCTGGGAGAGTGGCCCGTACTCTTCAGGCCCGGTAATCGCATAGGAAAACTCTCCAGCCATGAATGTGGCTCCCCGTTGAATTCCTCCTTTTGTAACCACTCCACCGCCGACCGCAGTCCCTAAAATCAATACTGCCCCATCCTGCACATCGGCAAGCGCTCCCTGCCACAACTCAGCAAGCGCACCACATTTCCCATCATTTTCCATACTAACTTTGGTCCCGCATTTCTCAGACAACATTTGCACAACAGGCTTGCCCTTTAGAATACTCCCGTAGGCTCCGGACCCCAGGTGGATCCCACGCGCAACATCTATGACTCCGGGAATACTCAAAGCAATTCCATCAATCCGCTGGGCATATTTTGCATGCAGTTCACAGACACATTCAGCAAAGTTTTCCAGCGAGTCCAGCGGGGCAGACGCTTTTCCATGCTCCAACATCTCTGCACGTTCGTCAATCAGCGCATATTTCACAGAGCTACCACCAAAATCGCAAGCTAGGCAGACCATGTTCCACACCCTTTGTCTCTTATGTTATGATTCTCTCAAAGAAACGCTATTAATTGGCTTCACGTTGTGTTATAATAAGTGCCAACTTCTATTTCCTTGTTAACTCGTAATACAGCGATTTATAAATAAAGCAGGAGGTGGCAGAGCATGGGGCAGCCGTCTGGTTCCGCGGTGGACCGAAAAATATGGAGTGCTTTCGCTGAACTCATGGAGCAGCATCCATTCTCTTCCATACGCGTCATTTCTATTATCCAACTGGCGCAGGTCAGCCACCAGTCTTTTTACCGGTGTTTCCAAAATAAATATGATCTCGCCATCACTTTTTTCAGTCAGCAGATGTATGCTGCCCTCTCATTTTGTGGGAAAGATGCCACTGTGCGTGATATTATGTTCACCATTTTGGCTATGATAAAAAATAACTCCAAAATTTATGCCAATCTTTTAAGAGACCCTGAGGGAGCGGCACTGTTCCCTCATGTCCTTGAAGTCCTCTCCTCAAAATGGACCGGGTTTAAACCCACGTGGGCCACGACTGTAGTCAATTGCGACATCTTTGTTAATTGGGCAAATAGTCGCTTTTCCACCCCCATCGAAGAGGTCTATGCGAAATTTCTATATAGTTTGCCGGCCTATGAATTGCTCACAGAAAATGAATTGAAACCGTATATATCCAGATATGAAAACTATCGCGCCGAGGATTTTCTCGCCCATCGGCACAAGGGCAAGCAAAACCGCAAATAAGTTTCTGTTAAATTGTCTGAAAAACATCGCATCTCTTACTTTAATATTAGCGATTTCGTTTAATTAAGTAAAGCTATAAAATTATGTAATCCTCTCAATGATGTGATATAAATCCATTTCTATCACATTTTGCGCCGCATATTTGCGGTTAAAAGTTCGCATACAGCAGTCTGGGTGAATTCTCTGACCAGGAGATGCCTTGTGATCTACCTTCTTTGCCGGATTTTAATTTGTTCCTATGCCTGCCCCATCAATCATATTCGTAGTAACCTTTTAACTGCCTACAAAAGAGCTTCAGCGGTCCAGGGCCGCTGAAGCTTTTCCTCCTTTATATGCTTGGGCAGAGGGCTGCCTTCCCGCCTCGCCTCTACAAACTATTCCGCCCAAGTTTTTCCTAATGCAATCCGTGCCATTTCATTCCCGCCCCATCCTCTCTCAAAACGAACGCATTTTTTCCTCGGCGTCGCAAAGGCAACTCACACCCAGCTGGAAGACCGGTTCTGGAACGGCTCCGCAACCCTTTGTTTTTTTGTTGACAAACTCTCCGTTCTCCGATATAGTAGGGGGGGGCAAACAAGCGCCGCGAGTGCGCCCCCGCGCAGCCGCGGCGACACAGGGAAGGACGGATGACCCATGAGAGGTATTGAGACCAGGATCCAGGAGATTCGTCACAGGATTTTCCGGGAAGTGGCCCGCATGGCCTATCACACCGAATGGCCGGTGGATAAGCGCATTGAGGAACTGCCCTATAAAATCATTCCCGGTGAGGTGGGCAACTACCGCAACGATGTGTTCCTGGAGCGGGCCATCGTGGGGGAGCGGCTGCGCCTGGCTATGGGCCTGCCCTGCCGCAGCGCCGCGGAGCACGCGCCCCTCTCAGACAACATCGAGGCGGCGGACCGGGCGGAAACCTACTATACCCCTCCTCTGATCAACATTATCAAGTTCGCCTGCAACGGCTGCGCGGAAAAGCGGGTGCTGGTGACGGAGGGCTGCCAGGGCTGCCTGGCCCATCCCTGCGAGGAGGTCTGTCCCAAGGACGCCATCAAGCTGGACCGCTATAACGGCCGCTCCCACATCGACCAGGATAAGTGCATCAAGTGCGGCCGC
>OCQB01002903.1_pt1 | contig 10792 bp, 9 predicted proteins | sample 1538631 | NCBI WGS metagenome assembly OCQB01 (sample SAMN04571713, study PRJEB22368) | human gut metagenome | biome: human gut; material: stool | host: Homo sapiens | place: Luxembourg | collected 2012-10-19 | reverse complement strand
CGCCAATGTGCCCGTGGCCATGGCAAAGGTTGCCGCCTATTATGCGGTCTTCACGCCTCTGTCCACCCTTCTGGGCAATTATCTGGCCGGCAGTCTGGCGTGGAACGAATACCTGGTAACAATTGTGAATATGCTGCTGAATTTCTCCACGGAGTTTCTCTATCAGCGGTTTTTCGTCTTCGGCAAGTCCCTGGACAGTGCGAAGCAGGCGTAAATGCAAAAGCGAAAAAGCAATGTCACGCAGACTGAATAATCCAGCAAAAAGCAGGACACAAAAGTGTGTCCTGCTTTGTTCGTTCAGTTCATTGTACCCTCGGAGCGGGCGAACAGGTCGCCGATCCGCTCCCGGAGGGCGTTTGCCTCGGGCGTATCCGACGCGCCGTAGGCGTCGATCCAGTCCGCCGACGCCTGCTGGGCGTCCTTCATGGCGGCAAGGTCGCAGCCTAAGTCCGCCACCCGGAATGCGGGCAGGCCGGACTGCCGGGAGCCGAAGAAATCTCCGGGACCGCGCAGACGCAGGTCTTCCTCAGCGATCTTGAAGCCGTCGGTGGTTTTACACAGGGCTTTCAGGCGCTGGAGCGTCTCCGGATTGCGGTTGTGGGTGGTGAGGATGCAGTAGCTTTTTGCCTTGCCCCGGCCTACCCGGCCGCGGAGCTGGTGCAGCTGGCTCAGACCGAACCGGTCGGCGTCCTCAATGACCATCAGCGTGGCGTTGGGAACGTCCACGCCCACCTCGATGACCGTGGTCGCCACCATGACATCCGCTTCCCCACGGGCGAAGGACGCCATGGCCGCCTCCTTTTCCGCACCCTTCATCTGCCCGTGGAGCAGAGCAATGCGCAGGTCGGGGAAAACCGTCTGCTGCAAGGTCTCCGCCCAGACGGAGGCGGCCTTGATGCCTAGCTCCTCGTTTTCTTCCACCGCCGGGCAGACCACGAAGCACTGATGTCCCTCCGCCACCTGCTTCCGGATAAAGGCGTTGATCCGGGGACGGTAGCTCTCCCCCACCAGAAAGGTGTCCACCGGCTCCCGTCCCGGGGGCAGCTCGTCCAGAATGGATACATCCAGATCGCCGTAGAGGATCAGCGCCAGCGTCCGGGGGATAGGCGTCGCCGACATCACCAGCAGGTGGGGGTCCTCCCCCTTGACGGAAAGACGGCTGCGCTGTCCCACGCCGAAGCGGTGCTGCTCGTCGGTGATGACCAGCCCCAGATTGTCAAACCGGGTGGATTCCGACAGCAGCGCGTGGGTGCCGATCACCACTTGAACTTCCCCGGCGGCGATGCGCTCCCGCACGTCCTTTTTCTGCTTTCCCGTCATGGAGCCGGTGAGCAGCGCCACGGATACCCCCAGAGGGACGAACAGGGCGCTCAGAGAGGCGAAATGCTGCTCAGCAAGGATCTCCGTCGGCGCCATCAACGCGGTCTGAGCGCCATTTCTCGCGGCGCAGTAGGCGGCGGCCGCCGCCACCATAGTCTTGCCGCTGCCCACGTCTCCCTGTACCAGACGGGTCATCAGTTTTTCCCCCCGCAGATCCTGTTCAATCTCATACCAGACATTCTTCTGTGCCCCGGTCAGCTGATATGGCAGATTTTCCATCACTTCCTCCGTCTTCCAGACTTCTTTCATCCGGTAATGGTTTTTATCCGCTGCGTTCTGTTCCTTTAGCTGTTTCAGACCCATAATAAAAAGTAAAAACTCATCAAATGCCAGTCGTTTTCTCGCTTCCAGATACTGTTCCTGATCGGATGGAAAATGAATCTGTACCGCCGCAAAATTATATTCTGCCAGTTCATACTCCAGACGAATCTCCTCCGGCAGATAATCCTGTGACAGATCCAGCTGTTCCAGAGCAGCCCTTACCATTTTTGTTACCATATTGTTGCTGAGACCTGCGGTAAGTGCATATTTGGGTTGCATACTGTTCAGTTTTTCTTCATACGCTGCCGGTGTGCAGACCTCAGGTTGTTCCATCACAGACAGGTTTCCCTTTTTACTGATTTTTCCGCGAAAAACAAAAGTCATGCCCCGCCGCAGCTGATTACGAAGATAGGGCTGATTAAACCAGGTCACCCTGCATCGCCCGGTTGCATCGGCAATGGTTCCGGAGATTACAGTCAGATTCCGCACTTTTTTCATATCCAGCGATGATGTCAGTGTTGCTAGCACCGCACCAGTCTCCTGATCATTCAGGCTCTCCACGGTCACCGGCTCACGGTAAATATCATAATCTCTTGGATAATATCGGAGAAGTTGCCCCACCGTAGAAATCCCCACTTTCTGAAATAATTTCTCTGTCTTTTCTCCCACACCTTTCAGTGTTCGGATAGATTCCTTTTCTTTCATCCTTCCTTCTCACCTCTCCGCAGATCCAATATTCCTGTTTTCTTCCCGATCAGATTTTTCTTTCTTTTCTTTCTCTGCTGACAGAAAAAGATGCTGAACCCTTAATACTGTCCAGCATCTTTCTCTATTTTCACCCTGTCTCACCGTCAGAACTTTGAACAGACATCCTTTTCAAACGTTCCATAAAACCGGACAGTTTTTATTCTACAGAAATAATACAGTAGTAGATTGGCTGACCTCCGCAATTTACTTCCACATCACAGTAATCATACTGTTCTTCCAGTTCTCCTGCCAGTTTCTCTGCCTCTTCTTCTGTAAAACCTTCTCCGTAATAGATGCTGATCAGTTCCGTCTCATCATCCACCATCTGTTCTACAGTTTCTTTTGCTACTGCTGCCACTTCTTTTCCGACAGCCAGCATACCATGATCTCCGATACCCATGATATCACCTTCATGGATCTCTTTATCATCAATATGAGTATCTCTTACCGCATATGTGATCTGACCGGTCTTTACGCGGGTAATTTCTTCTGTCATATCTTTTTCATTGTCTTCCACAGATTTTTCCGGTACATAATTGATCACTGCTGTAATACCCTGTGGTACAGTCTTGGTAGGAATAACAATGATATCTTTGTCTTTCGTCAATGCTTTTGCCTGATTTGCTGCCAGAATAATATTTTTATTATTTGGCAGGATAAAGATATGCTCTGCATTCACTTTACCGATCGCATTCAGCATGTCTTCCGTACTCGGATTCATCGTCTGCCCACCCTCGATCAGGTAATCCACACCAAGATCGCGGAAAATCTGTCCGAAACCTTCACCAATGGACACAGAAATAAATCCTACTTCTTTCTTCGGTGCTTTTGCTGCCTCTTCTGCCTGCTGTGCAGCAATTTTTTCCGCATCTTTAATCAGTTTTTCCTGATGTTCTTCACGCATGTTATCGATCTTGATTCTGGACAGAGAACCATAGGTAAGAGCAGTCCCGGATCATTGGTATGTACGTGAATCTTAACCACTTCATCGTCAGCCACGCACACGATAGAATCACCCAGAGAGCTGAGATATGCCTTAAAGTCCACCTCATCTTCTGCAGTAAATTCTTTATTTAATACAATGATAAATTCCGTACAGTATCCAAACTTGATATCTGCTTCTGCCTGCGGAGTAATTTTTACAACTTTTGCGCTTTCTCCTCCGTCAAAAGTCAGATCCACTTCTTTTCCCATAAACGCGTCAAAGGCACCTTCCAGGACAACCATCAGACCCTGTCCGCCGGAATCCACAACACCTGCTTCTTTCAGTACCGGCAGCATATCCGGAGTTTTCGCAAGAACTCTGCGTCCTTCTTCCAGTACATCTTCCAGGAATGTCTGCAGATCTTCCGCATCCTCAGCCAGTTCCAGTGCCTTGTCTGCAACACCTCTTGCTACAGTAAGGATTGTTCCTTCTTTTGGTTTCATAACTGCCTTGTATGCAGTCTCCACGCCTTTATCTACGGCACGTGCCAGTGCTACAGCATCCAGTTCCTCCAGATCACGGATTCCTTTGGTAAATCCACGAAGAAGCTGAGAAAGAATAACACCGGAGTTTCCTCTTGCACCACGCAAAGATCCTGAGGAAATAGCCTTTGCCAGGGATGTCATCTGTACATCTTCCAGATTATTGACTTCTTTTACCGCTGACATGATCGTCAGAGTCATATTGGTTCCCGTATCACCATCCGGTACCGGAAACACGTTTAACTCATTGATCCACTCTTTTTTCACTTCCAGATTCTTAGCTCCTGCCAGAAACATCCTGGCAAGCAGTTTGGCATCTATTGTATTCATCGCTTTCTAAAGCTCCTCCTTCATTAATCAATTACGCGAACGCCTTCTACCAGAATATTGATGTTTTCCACTTCAATACCGGTAAACGCTTCCACTTTATATTTTACATTGGCAATCAGGTTGTCAGAAACCGCACGGATACTTACTCCGTAAGCTACAATGACATGGAAATCCAGGGAAATCTTATTTTCATTTAATGTAACATTGATTCCATGTTTCAGACTGTCTTTCTTCAAGAGTTTTACCAGACCGTCTTTCATATTTACTGCAGCCATACCTACAATACCAAAACACTCCACAGCCACACTGCCTGCATAAGTGGCGATCACATCTGTGTTGATGGTAATTTCTCCCATTCCCGTGTTCATACGCCCTTTCATAGGTCAACCTCCATTCCCGGTTATTGTTCTGTCCGTCTTCTTCATTCCCCGGTTCCTCCCGGTATTGCTGTGCTGACGTATTTTATTTGTTTACAATAACCTGCTCTTTTCTCATTTTATAGCGCTGCTGTTCACTCCGTTCTCAACAACTTTATAACTCATTTTGGGGTGGAAATTCCCTCGCTGATGAATTATACTGTATGTATTATAACCTGTTTTTGTAGAAAAAGAAATATAATTTTTGAAAAATTTATATTTTTGCTTGCAAAATGATAATTCTTCTGTTAGAATATCTAGTGTTGCGAATCTATGATTACGAACGATTACGATAAATAGTGTTAAGGAGGTGCAGTCATGGCAAAGTGTGCGATCTGTGAAAAAGGTGCTCATTTCGGAAACAACGTGAGCCATTCCCATAGAAGATCTAGCAAAATGTGGAAATCCAATGTAAAATCTGTAAAGGTTAAGGTAGACGGTGGAGCTAAGAAAATGTACGTTTGTACTTCTTGCCTGAGATCCGGCAAAGTTGAAAGAGCATAATATTTGCATCCCTTAACTTGAGAAAAAGACCTGGAGGCTGACGCTTTCGGGTCTTTTTTGTCTGTACACAAAAAGTATACACAAAAGAAGCGTTTTCCATGCGGCCGCACGGAAAACGCTTCTGTCTATTCAAACATGTTAGTATAGTAAAATCTCTTTTGATGATCTTATCATACCATACACTTCTGACGAATCTTTCTTCTTTTTTCTTAACTTTTCCTTAAAATCTCTCAGGCAGCTCCATCCGTCTCTGTCGTTGCCTGGTCATCCTGTGAATCAGCGGCCGTATCTGCTGCAGATTCCTGTTCTCCTGCCTGTATACGATTATAGACAGCTTTTGCATCCTCGATATGGTATGGCTCGGTGGAAGGTCCTCCCGGGGCTCCTGCAGTCACCAGGATGTATTCTACATCATCTACTTTGGCAAGACTTGCCAGACACTGTCCTGCTTCGCCGGTATATCCGGTCTTACCGCCTTCGATCTCTCCGCCATTTACCTCCGGAGAATCCATCTTCTTGAACATCGTACTCAGAAAATGCAAACCTTCCGGTGCGGATGCTGTAGCACTTGTCGTATATTCTGAGGTGCAGTAGATCTGTCGGAATGTATCATTCTGCAGTGCGTAGCTTAACAGCTTGGTCAGATCACGCACTGTTGTATAATGATTTTCATCATGCAGTCCGGTACAGGTTACAAAATGTGTACTGTCCATGCCAAGTTCTGCCGCTTTTTCATTCATCTTTGCCACAAAGTTTTCCTCAGATCCAAACAGATGCTGAGCCAGCCCCACACAGCACTCCGCGCCGGAGGGAAGCATCACACCATAAAGGATATCGATTGCCTTTACCTCATCTCCAGCTCCGAAGCCTGCCAGAGAAGCTCCTTCGGTATACAACCGGTCATAAGTATCCCTGTCGATCGTGATCGTCTCATTCTGATCCGACAAATTTTCCAGACCGACAACTGCTGTCATGATCTTCGTCATGGATGCCGGATAAATCTTTGCATCTGCATCTTTTTCTGCCACCACTTTGCCGTCAGAAAGTCTTACCAGAATCCCGGACCGACTGTTGATATCGCTGATGTCGACCGATGGTACCGGCTCTGGCGTCGGTGTCGGTTCGACCGTCGGCGCCTCAGTGGCCTCCGCAGACGGTACGGCTTCAACCTCATCTCCCTCTGCTTTTGATATTCCGCATCCTTTAGAACCGAGCAGAAGCAGGATCACAGTAAACACAACCGCCACAAGCAGTAATCCACCGCCAAACATCATTCTCTGTCTCCGTCTTCTCTGACGCATTCTTTCCTTTTTTGTCATTCTCTTTTTCGCCATAGTCTTTTCCATGCCAAAAGGCATGCCCTCCGTAAATTCTTATGATAAACCTGTCAATCCGTCTGTACCTTCTCATCACTTTCAAAACTGTAGGTTTCTGATTTTTTATCGGCAGAATGATCTGTCTGTTTCGATTTTTCTGTCTTTGTTTCTTCTTTCCTGCTGTTCTTCTCTGACATATAATCTTCGTACACCCAGGCTTCCTGACCCTGATAGCGGATCTTTACCCAGCCGCCGTCCTCACCAAGTTTTTCTACCTGATCTCCCTTGGCAAGTTCACCGATCACACGGCTCTGACTGCTTGCCGCATCACGGACGTTGACCGGAGAGGTGCAGGTGATCATATGACTGCTTTTCTCTTTCTTTTCTATTCCGGACGGTGTCGGTGTTGGTGTCGGCGTCGTTGTATGACTCGGTTCCGGTGTCCCGGAAGGCATCGTCACTCTCTTTTTATCCGTCCTATCACTGCCTTTTGTAGTATTCTTTTTTGTGTCTTTCTTTTTTTCGTCATTTCCGGAAGTTGTTTTACTGTCTACCGTTTCCAGATCCGTACTGTCATCATCTTTTACCTCCGGTGTCTCTCCCTCAAGATCTACTTTCGGTCCGTCATCCTTCTCCACTTTTGTCGTTCCGACAGCCAGTATATCACAGACCACATCCCAGGTTTTGCAGCCGGACAGTCCCATGACTCCCGCCAGCATAAGCGCCAGCAACACTGTTTTTTTCTTCACACTCATAACCCTCTTTGTCTCTTATTTATTCTTTTATTTACTGATAATACTTCCTACATTTTTTATTAATACCGAGATTGTTCCGTCTGGATTCGTAATAAAATCAACTTTATCTCTATTCTGATACTGTTCCATCGGGATACGGATCTCGATACCGGTATCGGTGATCAGATTCTGTTTTCCGTATTTTCTGGTCGTCGCCGGATTCTGTGGTTCCACTTCTGTCTCCGTCAGATGGTATTTTTCCAGCTTTTCAATCACCTGTTCCTTCATCTCTTCCTGTTCTTTGAAAATCTTATCGATCAGTACCGGCACGGCAAAGCCCCCATCTTCTTCCAGTGCCTGATTGATGATACTTTTTGTCTCCATCTGCACCTCAAACTGCTCGGACTCATGATAAAACTTTTTCTGCACATCGTCCACTGCTTTTGCCACGATCGCCAGTTTGGATTTTGGTGACAAAGAACCGTGGCACTGTAAAAACAGCTGAGAAAAATAATTTGTTTTTACTCCGTTGACATCATATTTTTTCTCGATGATCTTCAGATTTTTATCTGTCATATCAATCAGTGCCGCCTCTGCCAGTTTCTGATTTTCTCCCGGCAGGATCGCCTTCTGTTTGATGACAGAATTGCTGTTTCCCCATGGATCAGAGTCCGTCATGTGGGTATAATACGTTTTATAGTTCATCTTTAACAGGGCCAGAAAATGCTGCTGTTCCACCTCATATTCTACCACCAGAAGATCCGCCGGCGGAATGTCAATATTTTTATTCATAACACCGTAAAGCAGTTCCCCCAGTTTCTGACTGACCGGGATAAAGTTTTCTTCGTTGTACGCTTCCAGTTCTGCCTGCACCTTAGAATCTTCATCAAAAGAACATTTTTTCATATCATCGCTCTCTAACAGCCGGAAAATATGCGCCCGCAGAAAATCCCCGAAATCTGATCCGAAATCAATCACCTGATCAGACAGAACCGGCATCCCCATCGTAGAATCCATAATATGTATGATCACCTGTCGTAACCGAATATCTTCTTTTTGCATCTTTCCCTCCTAGTTCAGCCGGATATTCTTCAGCGCATCGGCAAATGCGGAATTCACCGGTTCTTTTGCCTCTTTCTGCTGTTTCTTCATATACGCATGCACATCCCGTTTGGATACACCTCCGCCCTCTTTTTTCCGTCGCTCCTGGAATTTGGAAAGGCGTTCTTTATGTCCGCAGGAGCAGACAAACATACTGTCGTCCCCTTTTCCGATCATTTCCATCCGTTTGTGGCAGATCGGGCATCTGGCGTTCGTTGTCCGGGATACAGTTTCGCGGTATCCGCAGGCACGATCCTGGCACACCAGAAGTTTCGCATTCTTTCCATTGACGGCAAGTAATCGTTTCCCGCAATTCGGACATTTTTTATTTGTCATGTTTTCATGACGGAAGGTTCCCTCTTCCCTGCGGATCTCCTGCAGCAGCTCTTTTGTATAGCCGCGGATCTCACTCATAAATGCACGGTCATCCAGCTCTCCTTTTGCGATTTTTGAAAGCTTCATCTCCCACTCTGCAGTCAGTTCCGGCTTTTTCAGATCCTCCGGCACTAACTCCAGAAGCTGTTTTGCCTTAGATGTAATATGAATCTCATTTCCTTTCTTTTCCAGCAAAAAGGTGTGAAACAATTTTTCAATAATATCCGCTCTCGTGGCAACCGTTCCCAGCCCTCCGGTTTCTCCTATGGTTTTTACCATCTCACGGTCTTTGTTCTCCATGTATTTTACCGGATTTTCCATTGCCGAAAGCAGTGTTGCCTCAGTAAATCGTGGCGGCGGTGTGGTTTTTCCTTCCCGAATATCCACCTGCACCTGTTTAAACTCCATACCCTGACTGATTTTCGGAAGGGTCTGATCTTTCATATCACGGGAGGACTCATCCTCATCCTCACAGTTCATCTCCTGTACCTGGCGGAATCCTTCGTCTATCATGACTTTTCCTCTGGCAACGAACTGTTCTCTTCCACTCTCTGCATAAATAACTGTCTCTTCGTATCTGCACGGCGGACAGAACGCACTTAAAAAGCGGCGCACCACAAGATCATAGATTTTTCGTTCCTCATTTGTCATATGTGTCAGATCCACAAACTGTTCTGTCGGGATGATAGCATGATGATCGGATACTTTTTTATTGTCCACAAAAGACCATTTTTTCGTCTCCGGATGCTGTGCTTTTACTGTCAGTGCCATCTTCCGGTACGGACCGACCGCACAGGCATCCAGACGCTCGGATAAGGTTCCGACGACATCCGAAGTCAGATATCGGGAGTCTGTTCTTGGATAAGTAAGTACTTTATGATTTTCATAGAGACGTTGCATAATATTCAGAGTTTCCTTTGCAGACAATCCAAACCGTTTGTTCGCATCCCTCTGCAGTTCGGTCAGATCATAAAGCAGCGGTGGATAAACTTTTTTCTCTTTCTTTTCTGTCTTTCTGATGATCAGACTGTGCTTCTCACATTCCTTTTTTATCTCCTGGGCACGCTCCTTCTGATAGGTACGAAGGCTGCCTGTTTTTCCTTCTTTCCAGGTAAAAGTAATACCGTCTGCTTTTGCTGTGATCATATAATAACTTTCCGGTACAAACCGTCGGATCTCATTTTCTCTCGCCTGGATCATCGCAAGCGTAGGAGTCTGTACCCGACCACAGGATAACTGTGCGTTATATTTACAGGTCAGTGCTCTGGTGGCGTTGATTCCGACCAGCCAGTCCGCTTCCGCACGGGACACCGCCGCCCGGTATAAGGGATCGTACTCTTTGCTGTTTTTCAGATGGGCAAACCCATCCCGGATCGCCTTGTCTGTCACGGAAGACACCCACAGTCTCCGGCACGGTTTCTGGTTTCTTGCTTCTTTTAAGATCCAGCGTGCCACCAGTTCTCCCTCTCTTCCGGCATCCGTCGCGATCACGATTTCTTTGACATCCTGTCGCTGTACCAGTTTTTTCACTGTTTGGAACTGTTTTGCCGTCTGTCGGATCACTTCCGTTTCCAGTTTTTTAGGCATAATCGGAAGTTCTTCCATCTTCCATTCTTTATATTTTTTATCGTATCCTTCCGGGTCTTTTAAGGTTACCAGATGTCCCAGTCCCCAGGTAACGATATAATCCTTTCCTTCCAAAAAACCGTTTCCCTGCGGGGTACAGTGAAGCACCCGGCCAATGTCCCTTCCCACAGAAGGTTTTTCTGCCAATACTAAGGTTTTCATTTTTATCCTCATTTCTGTCTGTTCCGACATCCTTCTTATTCTTTATTTTTCACTCTGGCATTATAGCATACTCTTTCACATATTTCAAAGTCCAACCCCGGTTCCGGTATCCTCTCATTCCCTTCTGATTTTAACAAGTTTTCCTGTTTTTTCAAAAAGTTCCATGAAAATGCACAAAAAGTCTTGCCTTTTCCATACAAATCATATATAATATCTTTTGTGTTGATTCACAGGCTGAAATAGCTCAGTTGGTAGAGCACTTCACTCGTAATGAAGGGGTCGTGGGTTCGAGTCCCATTTTCAGCTTATATGTATTAAAAAAGAGAAAGCTTTTCGCTTTCTCTTTTTTTGTAGTAACTCTTCAGAGCCATGC
>OCQB01002901.1_pt1 | contig 10794 bp, 7 predicted proteins | sample 1538631 | NCBI WGS metagenome assembly OCQB01 (sample SAMN04571713, study PRJEB22368) | human gut metagenome | biome: human gut; material: stool | host: Homo sapiens | place: Luxembourg | collected 2012-10-19 | reverse complement strand
GTTGTAGTTGGTGGTGCAGTTCCGAAGAACTACTTCCCGGCAGTTGAGAAAGGTCTTCAGGAATGCGTATTAAAAGGACCTCTGGCTGCATATCCTGTAGTTGGTGTGAAAGCTACCTTATATGATGGATCTTATCATCCGGTAGACTCCTCAGAAATGGCATTCAAGATGGCAACGATTCTTGCATTTAAGAAAGGCTTTATGGATGCATCACCTGTACTCTTAGAGCCAATCGTATCTATGAAAGTAACTGTTCCGGATAAATTTACCGGTGATGTTATGGGCGACCTGAACAAACGTCGTGGCCGTGTTCTTGGTATGACTCCTGATCATCAGGGCAATACCATTATTGAGGCAGATGTTCCTCAGCTTGAGATCTACGGATATTCCACAGATCTGCGCTCCATGACAGGCGGAAGCGGAGAATTCTCCTACGAATTCGCACGCTACGAGCAGGCTCCGAACGATATCCAGGCAAAAGAAATCGAAGCAAGAGCAAGCAAAGTGGATAAAGCTGAAGAATAAAAAAGGGTAATTACTGATAGAGCAGTAATTTGTGTTAGCGCAGTAATTAAAATATAGTTAAGAAATAAAAATGGCAGGACATTTTGCAGAGATGCGGAATGTCCTGTTTTTTACGTTTTGTTGACACACTCTAGTGGTGTATTACTCGAAAATGCGAAATAAGTGCCATTTGTAAAGCAAAAACACTCGATACAGCGAAACGTTACATTGACAAACAGCCTTTGTTGAATTAAAATAAATTTTTAGGATAAGATGTCCATAATCGGACTGAAACCGCCGGAAATAATAAAAGCAGCTGTGTAGCTCAGTGGAGCAAACAGCAGTGGTGTCATGGACGCACCCTGAAAAAGACGGTATCTCGCCTTAAGTCAGATGCCTTGGTAACTCTGTTGCCGGGTAGTTCACATACAGCAAAATGTTGGAGGAAGTATAGAGATGAAATACTTGTTTAAAAAGATTGAGCCTAAGTGGCAGGCAAAATGGGAAGAGGCCAAAGTCTTCGAAGCCAAAGATAACAGTGACAAACCTAAATTCTATGGTCTGGTAGAGTTCCCATATCCAAGCGGTGCCGGTATGCACGTAGGACATATCAAAGCATATTCCAGTCTGGAGGTTATTTCCAGAAAACGTCGTATGGAAGGCTATAATGTACTTTTCCCGATCGGATTTGATGCATTTGGTCTCCCGACAGAGAACTACGCGGTAAAGACCGGAACACATCCACGTATCATCACAGATGAGAACATCAAGAGATTCTCAAACCAGTTAAAGAAAGTTGGATTTTCTTTTGACTGGAACCGTGTGATCGATACAACAGATGAAGACTACTACAAATGGACACAGTGGATTTTCCTGAAAATGTTTGAAAAAGGTCTTGTATTCAGAGACAGAACACTGGTTAATTACTGCCCGCACTGTAAAGTAGTCCTTTCCAATGAAGACAGCCAGGGCGGTAAATGTGATATCTGCCACAGCGATGTTGTTCAGAAATCAAAAGATGTATGGTATTTAAGAATCACCCAGTATGCAGATAAGCTTCTGGAAGGTCTGAAAGATGTAGACTATCCGGATAATGTAAAACAGCAGCAGATCCACTGGATCGGCAAATCAAAAGGTGCTTTCGTTAACTTCGATGTTGACGGAATCGATGAGAAACTTGAAATCTATACAACCAGACCGGATACTCTGTTTGGTGTAACATTCATGGTAATCGCACCGGAACATCCGATCATTGACAAATATGCAGATAAAATCACAAACATGGATGAGATCACTGCATATCGTAATGAGTGTGCAAAGAAAACAGAGTTTGAGAGAACTCAGCTTGTAAAAGATAAAACAGGTGTGAGAATCCAGGGACTTGAGGGAATCAACCCGGTTAACGGTAAGAAAATCCCAATCTACATTGCTGACTATGTAATGATGGGATATGGTACAGGTGCTATCATGGCAGTACCTGCTCACGACCAGCGTGACTATGATTTCGCGAAGAAATTCGGCATCGACATTATCGAAGTTATCAAAGGCGGAGATATTTCCAAAGAAGCCTATACAGGCGACGGCGAAATGGTAAACTCCGATTTCCTGAACGGATATGCAAAGAAGAAAGATTCTATTGAGCGTATGTTGGAAGAACTGGAGAAAAAAGGAATCGGTAAAGCCGGTGTTCAGTATAAGATGAAAGACTGGGCATTCAACCGCCAGAGATACTGGGGTGAGCCAATCCCGCTTATCCACTGCCCGAACTGCGGTGTTGTGGCAGTTCCGGAGAACGAACTTCCGCTGCGCCTGCCGGATGTAAAGGACTTCGAGCCGGGTGAAGACGGACAGTCCCCACTTGCAAAGATTGATTCTTTCGTAAACTGCACATGCCCGAAATGTGGTGCTGCAGCGAAGCGTGAGACAGATACCATGCCTCAGTGGGCAGGATCTTCCTGGTATTTCTTAAGATATACAGATCCGCACAATGCAAATGCACTGGCAGATATGGACAAACTGAAATACTGGATGCCTGTTGACTGGTACAATGGTGGTATGGAACACGTTACCAGACATATGATCTACTCCAGATTCTGGCATCATTTCCTGTATGATCTTGGCGTAGTAAATACACCGGAACCATACGCAAAACGTTCCATCCAGGGATTGATCCTCGGACCGGACGGAGATAAAATGAGTAAATCCAAGGGCAACGTAGTTGATCCGCTGGATATTGTAGAAGAATACGGTGCAGATACTCTTCGTACCTATGTGCTGTTTATGGGTGACTATGGCGCAGCTACACCGTGGAGCGAGAACTCTGTAAAGGGCTGTAAGAAGTTCCTGGATCGTGTTGCAGGGCTGACAGATATCCTTTCTGAAGAATCCGTATCTGATGAACTGGAGATGAAACTCCACCGTACCATCAAGAAAGTTTCTTCTGATATCGAGAACCTGAAATTCAATACAGCGATTGCCAGCCTGATGACACTCATTAATGAGATCACAGCAGAAGGACACTTAAGCAAAGATGACCTTACCATCTTTATCAAACTGCTTAGCCCGTTCGCACCGCATATCTGCGAAGAAATCTGGGAATTCATCGGAGGTGAAGGCTTACTGGCAGTTTCCGAATGGCCGAAATACGATGAAGGCAAAACAATTGCCAAGACCGTTGAGATCGGTGTACAGGTAAACGGTAAAGTAAGAGGAACAATCGTAATCCCTAACGGATGTGAAAAAGAAAAAGCATTCGAGATCGCCAAAGCAGACGAGAGAATTGCTTCCTTCCTGGAAGGTAAGAACCTTATCAAAGAGATTTATGTACCGAACAAGATCGTAAACTTTGTTGCGAAATAATAGAAATAGTAAAAAGAGGACTGACAGAAATTTTTCTGAACAGTCCTCTTTTGAGTTTGACAGCTATATTAAGAGACCTTTAGACCTTTTCAGGCAACCGCCTGCTGATATGCCGGAATGTCAGTGTAAACACGATTCCCTTCACGATAGAAGAGATTGTAAGCGCCCACCATACACCATTTAATCCCATTCCCGCATGTGTCAGGATCAATGCCAGCGGGATTCGTGAGCCTGTCAGGATCACACTGATCATACTGGATAATCTGGTGCGTCCAAGTCCTGATAATGCGCCCACTGTCATCAGCTCAATGGACATAAAGACTTCACTGAATCCGATAATGACCAGATAATTGACAGCAGTATCCAGAGCTTCTTTTTCGTGGAAAAATAACCTGGCAATTGGTTCCGGAAGAAAGACAAAAGCTGCAGTGACAAACAGGCCCCAAATTGTGAGAACGCGAAATGACAGACTGTAACCTTTACGGATACGGTCTTTTTTTCGTGCACCGTAGTTTTGGGCAATAAAAGCATTCAGTGCTGAAGCAAAACCATCAGCAGTATTCCAGGATACGGATTCAATCTGTCCGCCAACACGCTGCGTTGCAATAGCGGCAGCACCATAACCGGAAACCATACGGGTCAGAATCATGGAGATGAAACAGTAAATGCTTCCCTGTATAGCTGTGGGAAACCCGATCCTGAAAATGTGCTTATAATATTCTTTTGGAAAAACAGACAGCAGATTCAGATGCTGTAAAACATTGGGCTCCAGTCTGGAATGCCGGATACGCATAACCATCACCACAAAAACCAGAATCTGTGAACTTACTGTCGCAATAGCGGCTCCGGCAACCTCCAGCCTCGGGAAAGGTCCGATGCCAAGGATCAGCAGCGGATCCAGGATCATATTTCCTGCAAGCCCGATAAAGTTTGCAAGCAGGGGAGTGCGGGAATCTCCCTGCGCAGTAGAGAGTCCTGTCAGCGTCAGATTCAGATAAGAAAAAAGAATCAGTCCACAGGTGATCAATGTATAAGATTTGGCAGCAGTATAAGTTTCTGCGTCGGTCAGATTAAAAAATCCCAGCAGAGGCTGTATGAAAATAACACAGACAGCAGCAAACAAAATGCCGGACAGTGCAGTGAGCTGCAGAGAACCGGCAGCATAGGAACGTGCCTGGTTATAATCTTTGCGCCCGCATGCCTGAGCTGTATTTACCTGTCCGCCCATTCTTGACAGGGATGCAAGCCCCTGGGAGAGCCAGACATACATTCCGCCTACTCCCACGCCTGCAACCGCCTTTGCACCAAGCAGTCCGATCCATGCCATATCCATAATACTGTATGCTGTTCCCAGCATGGAAGAAATCATGATAGGCAGAGCCAGCTCTGCCAGAGTTTTCAGGATCGGACCGGAAGTCAGATCCACAGTTTTTGATTTACTCATTTGTAATAACCCTTCATGTACCAATTATTATAATACTTTTGTAGTCCATTTACTGCAGTCCCATACCTGAGAAACCACATCGCGGTAAAACTCCGGTTCATGGCAGATCAGGAGAATGCTTCCCTTATATTCGATCAATGCCTGCTTCAAAGCTTCTTTTGCATCCACATCCAGATGATTGGTAGGCTCGTCCAGAAGCAGAATGTTCGTTTCTTTATTCACCAGCTTACACAGACGCACCTTCGCCTGCTCCCCGCCACTCAGTACACGTACCTGACTTTCAATATGCTTGGTAGTCAGACCGCATTTGGCGAGAGCAGACCGCACCTCATACTGAGTATAAGACGGAAACTCCGCCCAAATCTCTTCGATACAGGTAGTTCGATTCTCACCTTTAACTTCCTGCTCAAAATATCCAATCTGAAGATTCTCCCCAAGTTCGCAGGAACCCTTCAGAGACGGGATCAACCCCAGAATACTTTTCAGTAAAGTTGTCTTACCGATACCGTTTGCACCAACCAGCGCAATCTTATTTCCTCTTTCCATAGAGAGAGTAACAGGTCTGGAAAGAGGTTCATTATAACCAATAACCAGATCCTTCGTTTCGAAAATATATTTCCCCGGAGTGCGTCCGTATTTAAAATGAAACTCAGGCTTCGGCTTCTCGGCAGCAAGCTCGATCACATCCATCTTATCCAGCTTCTTCTGTCTGGACATTGCCATATTTCTTGTAGAAACCCTGGCCTTATTTCTTGCGACGAAATCCTTCAGTTCACTGATTTCCTGCTGCTGGCGTCTGTAAGCAGCCTCAAGCTGAGCCTTCTTCACCTCATACACTTCCTGGAAATGGTCATAATCCCCGACATAACGGTTCAGTTCCTGATTCTCCATATGATAAACCAGATTGATAACAGAATTCAGAAACGGAATATCGTGGGAGATAAGGATAAATGCATTCTCATAATCCTGCAGATAACGCTTCAGCCATTCGATATGTTCCTCATCCAGATAGTTGGTAGGCTCGTCCAAAAGCAGGATATCCGGCTTCTCCAGAAGCAGCTTGCCAAGCAGAACCTTGGTCCTCTGACCACCACTCAGGTCTGTAACATCACGTTCCAGTCCGATATCCAGAAGTCCCAGGGCTCTGGCAACTTCCTCCACCTTCGCATCGATCACATAGAAATCATGCATGGTAAGGGTATCCTGAATAGTTCCCAGCTCCTCCATCAGAGTATCCATCTCCTCAGGAGAAGCAGTGCCAAGAGAGTCACAGATCCCATTCATTCTTTCCTCCATCTCAAAGAGATAAGAGAACGCAGACTTCAGCACGTCACGGATGGACATACCCTGAGAAAGAACAGAATGCTGGTCCAGATAGCCGACACGTACATTCTTTGCCCATTCAATCTTACCCTCATCCGGCATCAGCTTTCCGGTTACAATATTAAAGAAAGTAGATTTACCTTCCCCGTTGGCACCAACCAGTCCAATATGCTCGCCCTTTAACAGGCGGAAAGACACATCATTAAAAATCGCCCTGTCTCCGAAACCATGTGTCAGATGTTCAACATTCAAAATACTCATAAAAAGAAATTCTCCTTAATTATTGTTATATAATGTCAGGGTCAAAAGGTATTTCACCCCTGACCTGACATCCACGAATTACTTACTCCGCTGCAAAGCAGCTCCCGCAATTCTTTTAATATTTGTAACTATACAACAGTATAATCAGACTTCCCTGACTCCTTTTAATGACGGCTCAGCCATCAGCGAATAATTTGTATAATAAACCACAAATCCGGGCTTCGCCCCTGCAGGCTTTTTCACCTGCTTCTTCTGGATATAATCAATCTCCACCTTAGGAGCAGTACGTCCTTTGGAATAATAAGCAGCAAGCTGTCCCGCAATCTCAAAGATATGATCCGGCAGTTCTCCGTCCTTAGACTTCACGACCACATGCGAACCGGCCATCTTCTTGGCATGAAACCACCAGTCATTCCCTGTGGCAAACTTAAAGGTAAGCTCATCATTCTGGAAATTATTTTTTCCCACATAAATATCATACCCATCCTCAGTCACATAATGGAACGGCTTAGACTTACTCTGCGCCTTCTGCCCCTTCCTGCGGTCATAATGCTTCTTAATATACCCATACTCCATCAGCTCTTCCTTGATCTGTGCCAGATCACTCTCAGCCAGAGCAATATCCAGAGCATTGGAAACAGACTCCAGATGCTCAATCTCACTTCTCGTATCTGCAATCTGCTCAGTCAGAGCCTCCTCCGTACGCTTCAGCTTTCCATACTTGTCAAAATACTTCTTGGAATTCTCCGCCGGAGTCATAGTAGGATCAAGAGGAATGGTAATCTCCTCATTGGTATAATAATTCAGAGCCTTAAACGACTTACATCCATCCTCCAGCCCATACCCGTAAGTATTGATCAGCTCCCCGTAAACCTTATACTTCTCTTTCTTCGCAGTATCCTTCATCTGCTTCTCCTGCAGACTCAGCTTCTTACGGTTACGCTCCAGCGCAGTCTGCACGATCCTCCTCAGATCCGAAGACTTCTGATGGATACGCGTCAGCGTATTCTTTGTCGCATAATAAGTCTCCAGCATCTGTGAAACACTCTCAAACTCCACAGAATGATACTCCGGTCCATACTGCTGGAACGCAAACACACCATACTCCACAGGTTCTTCCCCCCGGTAAACAATATTCGGAGAAAAATCCCCCTCCACAACCTGATCCATCAGCCTGCGGAACGTATGATACAAATGCACCCTCGCCGCCTCATCCAGAGACTGCGCTGCATCACTTCCGTCGATCGAAGCCCTGAAACAGATCTCCTCCGCAACAACCGGACTGATTCCCGTAAGAGAAGAGTAAACAGCCCTGGAAACATTACATGGCTTCCTACAAACAACATCACAGAACTCTTCCTCACTCACAGTCAGCGGATCCAGCTTATCCTGCGTCTTCGGAATAAAATACTCCCTTCCCGGAAGCACCTCACGCACAGAACTCATATGAGAAGAAACATGCTTGATACTATCCAGGATCATCCCCTTATCATCACAGAAAATAATATTACTGTGCTTGCCCATCAGCTCCATGATAAGAACCTTCTTACAAGGATCCCCCAGCTCATTCAGATGCTCCAGCTCAAACATCACCACACGCTCCATCCCCGGCTGCCTGATATCCGAAACCCTCGCACTTCCAATATGCTTACGCAGCAGCATACAGAAATTAGGCGCAGTCATAGGGCTGGGCTTATTCTTGGAAGTAAAATAAATCAGCGGAAGAGAAGCACTGGCCGAAAGCAGCAACCTGCACTGCCCATTCGCCCCCTTCCCCGTAATCAAAAGCTCATCCGCCTCCGGCTGAGCAATCTTATTAAACCGTCCTCCGTCCAAATTCAAATGCAGCTCCCTCACCATAGCCGCAATCGTAATCCCATCAAAAGCCATATAAAAACACTCCTTTTTAAATAATACTCACAATAATCAAAATCTCAGTCCCCAATATGACTGATAACAATTTTATAATTGACAGGTAATACATAAAATCTAAACATCACCTACGTCAGAAAGGCAAAGCCCTTTCTGACAAACAAACTCTAATATAACAGGCCTCTCTGAAAGCCTTCCAATTAAATATACCATATACCTCCCACAGCCAGTCACCAGCAGGGGAAAATAAATAGTTCCGGGCGCATTTGCAGGGGTTGTAGTAACTCTTAGGCTTCGGGAATCTGCGTTATGAAAAAAACAGCAACCTGTCTGAGCGAAGCGAGTTTTGCTGTTTTTTTCATGCCTTTAGCAGATTTCCGAAGCCTTAGAGTTGACTAAACCCCGAAACCGCGCCCGGAACTATTTATTTTCTCCTGCGTCCTACCTGCGTCCCACCTGCGGCGTCCCTTCTGCTAGTATACCACACATTTCCTACCGCCATCAACGAAAAAATGTTTGACTCCCATTCTATAATGAACTATAATAAATCTGTATGTAAACCAGAACAGGCACACATACCCCGACACTAATAGACAGACAAAGAGAGAAAAACTATGATAAAAAGCATGACAGGTTTCGGCCGGGCAGAAGTCGTGACCAAAGAAAGAAAAATAACAATCGAACTAAAATCTGTCAACCACAGATACCTGGACCTCAGCATCAAAATGCCCAGAAAACTCAACTTCCTGGAAGGCGCAGTCAGAAACCTGATGAAAACCTACATCCAGAGAGGCAAAGTTGATGTATACATCACATACGAAGACTACACCCTGGACAACGGAGCTCTCAAATACAACAGAGAACTCGCATCCGAATACATCACCTGTCTTAAACAGATGCAGCAGGACTTTGACCTTGACTACGATATCAAAGTCAGCACCCTGTCACGCTATCCGGAGGTACTTGTCATGGAAGAACAGTCTGTTGATGAGGAAGCACTCTGGGAATCTCTGGAACCGCCCCTTCGCGAGGCATGTGAGAAATTTGTCCAGACAAGGATACTGGAAGGCAGAAATCTTGAGAAAGACCTTATCGGAAAACTGGACAGCCTTGAAGAAAAAGTATTACGTGTAGAAGCCCGCTCTCCGGAAGTAGTCAATGCCTACAGGACCAAACTGGAAGCAAAAGTTTCCGAGCTGCTGGAAGACACACAGATCGATGACAACCGCATCGCAGCAGAAGTCATCCTGTTTTCAGACAAAATCTGCAATGATGAGGAAACCGTCCGCCTTCACAGCCACATCAGGAACATGAAAAAGATGCTTACAACAGAGAAAGAAGGCATCGGACGCAAACTGGACTTCATGGCACAGGAAATGAACAGAGAAGCAAACACGATTTTATCCAAATCAAGTGATCTGGAGATTTCCAACATTGCCATTGATCTGAAAACAGAGATCGAGAAAGTCAGAGAACAGATCCAGAACGTAGAATAGAGGAAGAAAACGTGGCAAGACTTATTAATATCGGTTTTGGAAATGTAGTCAATTCACAGAAAATCGTGGCAGTGGTAAGCCCGGATGCGGCACCTGTAAAAAGAATGGTGCAGAGCATAAAGGGAACCCGGTCACTGATTGATGCAACTCAGGGGCGAAAGACAAAAGCAGTGATCGTCACAAGCGACGATTATCTGGTGCTCAGCGCACTTCAGCCTGAGACCATTGCCCGGAGATTTGCAGAAATATATGAAAACGAGGATAAGGGAGAGACCCATGAATAAAGGAATTTTAGTAGTGGTTTCCGGATTTTCCGGTGCAGGAAAAGGCACAGTAATGAAACGCCTCATGGAGAAATATGATGGTTATGCATTATCTGTCTCCGCAACAACCAGAAAACCCCGTCCCGGTGAAGAGGACGGCAGAGAATATTTCTTCCGTACAAGGGATGAATTTGAGAAGCTGATCGAAGAGGATGCATTGCTTGAATATGCCCAGTATGTGGAAAATTATTACGGCACCCCACGCTCTTATGTCGAAGAGCAGCTTCAGGCAGGCAGAAATGTAATCCTTGAGATCGAAATCCAGGGCGCAATGAAGATCAAAGAGAAAATACCGGAAGCACTTCTGGTGTTTGTAACTCCGCCGACTGTGGAGGAACTGGAACGCCGTCTCACAGGCAGAGGAACAGAAACCGCACAGGTGATCGCAGACAGACTTGCAAGAGCCGGTGAAGAGGCAGAAGGTATGGGACAATATGACTATATTCTTGTCAACGATACTGTAGAGGAATGCGTAGACCATCTTCATCAGATTATTGTGAGTGAACATTCCAGAGTATCCAGAAATGCAGAATTTATCGCAGATATCCAGAAACAGACAAAAGCATTTCAGAAATGATAAACATGCGGCCCAGACCGCTTAAAAGAAAGGAGAAAATACATGATACATCCGTCTTATACAGAATTAATCGAAGCAATCAATACAAACAGTGAGGACGACGATACAACAATGTCCCTTAACAGCCGTTATTCC
>OCQB01002898.1_pt1 | contig 10799 bp, 9 predicted proteins | sample 1538631 | NCBI WGS metagenome assembly OCQB01 (sample SAMN04571713, study PRJEB22368) | human gut metagenome | biome: human gut; material: stool | host: Homo sapiens | place: Luxembourg | collected 2012-10-19 | reverse complement strand
GCAGATAAAGAGGCACGCCGAGTGCTACCACTGCCGGTTTGAGCCAGAACTCGATAAGGTAGCCACCTTCTTCATACGTTTCATAACTGATGCCTGTAAATTGCAGGAAAACGATAAGCAGGGCAATCGTAACCAATATAGGATTCAGTAGGATAAAACCCGTTTTTTTCTGTAATTCTTTCGCCCCGAAAAAAAATGCGAATGTAAGTGCCAACAGAAAAAATTTATTTTCTAAGAAGTCCATTTGTCTTACGTGTTAACTGGTGAGACCATCCGGTAACGACCAATACCAATACGGTGCTGACGACTGTCGCGATAACGATGGGCCAAAATTGTGCGGTTATCACATCGAAGTAGAGCATGAGTGCCACTCCGGGTGGAACAAAAAAGAATCCCAAATTGGCAACCAGAAAGTCGGAAAGGCCGCGTACCCAATGCAACTTTATCCAACCTAATTTGAGGAACAGCGTGAGCAGTAACATTCCTATGATGCTCGACGGGAGTTTTACGCCGGTAAGATACACGACAAGCTCGCCTAAGGCCAAGCAACCGAACAAGATAGCACATTGTCTTACCATATTCCGAACCCTATTGAAAAATTCGGCGCAAAGGTACGAATAAGCTTTTTTATTATATTCGATAGAATGGTATTTTTTTGGTATGTCTTTTCAGATACTTATTCTATCCGTTTTTGCGGGTAAGACAATCATGTATGTAAACGATTGCTTTATAATCCATATATGAGAGACGATGTATATCAGGACATTCTCGTAAAAATTTTAAGACGTAAACGCTGTAATCGGGATAGAAAGACTTTAAGGACAATTTAAAAGCCTGTTTTATTAGCGAATTAGGTTGTTTTTCTCTATTTTTGTTTGTTATGATTTTGATTATTTAAAACGTAACAAGTTGAATATAAATTTTATATACTGCGATATGATAGAAATTTCACCTCGGTGTTTCGATATATTCTTGCTGATAATGAGCGGTATTGCCGCAATCGTATTCGTTGTACTCTATTTCTTGAAAGCGGGTTACGGCATTTTTCGGAGTAATCGATGGGGTGTTGCCATTGATAACAAAATCGCTTGGGCGTTGATGGAAGCTCCGGTTTTTATCGTTATGACCATGCTTTGGTGGAACTCCGAGAGGCAATTTGAAACCGTTCCTTTGGTCATATTCATTTTCTTTCAGTTGCATTATTTCCAGCGATCATTCATTTTCCCTTTTCTTATGAAAGGGAAGAGCCGTATGCCCGTAACGGTCATGCTTATGGGTGTTGTCTTCAATATTCTGAACGGATTCATACAAGGTGAATGGCTTTTTTACCTCGCGCCTGACAACCGTTATACGGTGTCGTGGCTCACAACCCCGCAGTTTATAATCGGTACCCTTGTTTTTTTTACGGGAATGGCGATAAATTTGCATTCCGACAATGTCATACGCCATCTGAGAAAACCCGGAGATACTCGTCATTATCTGCCCGACAAGGGGTTGTATTCTCGGGTAACTTCGGCCAATTATTTCGGAGAAATTGTCGAATGGACAGGATTTGCCATTCTTACTTGGTCGACTGCCGGTGTCGTGTTCGCTTGGTGGACATTTGCCAATCTTGTGCCGCGTGCCGATGCCATATACCACCGTTACCGGGACGAGTTCGGAGAACAACGTATGGGTCGTCGTAAACGCATCTTTCCGTATATCTATTGACAACAAACATATATCACATCATGGAATCGAAACTCTTCACACCTGTTACCATAGGCCCGCTCACCCTGCGTAACCGTACCATACGCTCGGCCGCCTTCGAAAGTATGTGTCCCGGAAACAAACCGTCGAAAATGTTGCACGACTACCATAAGTCTGTCGCCGACGGCGGTGTAGGCATGACAACAATCGCTTATGCGGCGGTATGCCAAAGCGGACTGTCGTTTGACCGTCAGCTATGGATGCGTCCCGAAATCATTCCCGGACTGAAAGAAATCACCGATGACATACATCGTTCTGGTGCAGCAGCTTCGATACAACTGGGACATTGCGGCAATATGTCGCACAAGAAGATATGCGGTGTAACACCTATCTCCGCATCGACGGGCTTCAATCTCTATTCGCCCACATTCGTGCGCGGTATGCGCAAATCGGAATTACCCGAAATGGCCAAAAACTTCGGCCGGGCTGTAAATTTGGCGCGTGAAGCCGGATTTGACGCCGTGGAGATACATGCGGGACACGGCTACCTCATCAGTCAGTTCCTCTCGCCTTATACCAACCACCGCAAAGATGAATACGGAGGTTCGCTCGAAAACCGTATGCGATTCATGGATATGTGTATGGAAGAAGTGATGAAGGCTGCCGGAAATGATCTGGCCGTCTTCGTAAAGATGAATATGCGGGACGGATTCAAAGGAGGTATGGAGATAGACGAAACCATGCAGGTGGCCAAACGTCTCGAACAATCGGGTGTACACGCGCTTGTTTTGAGCGGAGGTTTTGTGAGCAAAGCTCCCATGTATGTGATGCGGGGTGCTATGCCCATCAAAACGATGACCCATTACATGGATTGTTGGTGGTTGAAGTATGGAGTAAAAATGTTTGGGCACATGATGATACCGTCCGAACCTTTCAAAGAGGCCTATTTCCTCGATGATGCCCTGAGATTCAGGAAAGAATTGCAAATACCTCTGGTATATGTCGGTGGGCTTGTCTCTCGAAAAAAAATCGACGAAGTGCTCGATAACGGTTTCGAATGTGTACAGATGGGCCGGGCATTGCTCAATGAACCCGATTTTGTGAATCGTATGGCCCGGGAAGAAAACGCTCGTAATACCTGTGGGCATAGCAACTACTGCATAGGGCGTATGTACACTCTCGAAATGGCTTGCCATCACAAGATAGACGGACTGCCCGCTTGCCTGAAAAAAGAAATTGAAAAGCTCGAATTCAAATAATATCCCTATATTATATAAGAAACAGATTCTTATATGGTCAACCCTGAATATATGAACTGGATTGTTTTAGTTATAGCCGGATTCTTTGAAGCCGGTTTTGCCTTTTGTTTGGGAAAAATGAAAGGACTCTCGGGCATAGAGTACTACCTTTGGGGAGTCGGATTCCTTATTTGTCTGGCCATCAGCATGGTATTGCTGGCCAAAGCGGTACATACGATACCTATTGGTACGGCCTATCCCGTGTGGACAGGTATAGGTGCGGTAAGTACGGTGGTATTGGGTATTATTTTCTTTCATGAACCGATCTCTTTCGCTCGAATATTTTTCGTTACTACGCTGATTGCATCGATAGTCGGTTTGAAAATGGTTTAAATTCCTCAATAAGAACGGAGAACGGATATTTGAAAACCGTCATATCGCTCCAACCGACCGGTGGCATCAGGGCGATACATTTTCATACCGCCCGACGAGGATATTTTGTTTTTGTCAAATTTTGTGCCGGAATATCTTCGGGGAAAGAAAACACCGCTATTTCTTTTCCCGGAGATTTTTTTATATCTTTGTACCGATATAGGAGAAGGAAAAAAGGAGAAATAAAAAGCGTGTATAGCCGCTTTTATTTCTCGTATGTGTAAATTTGCGCATTTTGTTTTCCCATGACGAAACATACGCCCACAAAGAGAAATTTAGCGGTTATCACAGGAGCCGACGGCGGAATGGGTAGGGAAATAACCCTTGCAGTAGCTGCAAAAGGTTATACCGTTGTCATGGTCTGTCAAAATGAGGAGAAAGCAGAACCGAAACGTCGGGAAATCGTCGCCTGTACAGGAAACAAATCCGTAGAAATCATGACGGCCGACTTCTGCTCTTTGGCATCGGTGGGACGGTTGGCCGATAGGCTTTTACAGCGTAATGAGCCCATCGATCTGCTCATGAACAATGCCGGTACGCTCGACCCGCGACACATCGAGACGGTCGACGGGCTGGCCCGTACTACAAGCGTCAACTATGTCGCCCCGTACCTGCTTACCCGCAAGTTGCTCCCTCTTATGCACAGCGGTAGCCGCATTGTGAACATGGTGTCGTGCACCTATGCCATCGGGAAAATCACTTTGCCCGAATTTTTTACCCGGGGACGCAAAGGAGGTTTTTGGCGTATTCCTATATATGGCAATACTAAACTCGCCTTGACTCTTTTTACCCTTGAACTGGCCGACCGGGTAAGAAACCGGGGCATTACCGTAAATGCGGCCGACCCGGGCATCGTATCGACCAATATTATAAAAATGTACAATCCTGTCATCGACATATTGTGCGACCTGTTTTTCCGGCCGTTTATCCGCACGCCGCGACAGGGGGCCGCAACAGCCATAAATCTGTTGCTCGACACCGATGCCGACGGGCGTTCGGCTACATTCAACGCCGGTTGTCGGGTAAAGCCGCTTTCTCCCAAATACACCGAACATCCTATGCGTAAAATACTCTGGGACGAAACCGAAAAAATCGTAAAGAAATATCTGATATAACAACAAAACACAAACCGAAACAAAACATACTAAAAACGAACCTTATGAAGTTAAAAAAATCTTTAGCAGCTCTGCTCGCTGCCACCATTGCCGTCTCGCCGGCGGTGGCTGACGAGGGTATGTGGCTTCTCCCTTTTCTCAAACAGCAAAATAGCGAACAGCTGAAAAAAGCCGGTCTGCTTGTCGACATCGATGATATTTACAATCCCGACAGTACGTCGATGAAAGATGCCGTCGTTATTTTCGGCGGAGGCTGTACCGGTGAAATCATATCGCCCGAAGGTCTTATCCTTACCAATCATCATTGCGGATACGATGCCATACAACAACACAGTACCGTCGAACATGATTACCTGACCGACGGCTTTTGGGCAATGGAGAAGAAAGACGAACTTCCCACGCCGGGGTTACAAGTACGTTTTATCGAAAAAATCGAGGAAGTTACCGACAGCATCAACAAAGCCGTGGAGGAGTCGGGCAATGAGATGAACGCATTCAGCACCCTTTTTCTCAACAAGCAGGCTCGTAAAATGGCCGGTGAAGAATTCCTCGCCGAGAACCCTTTTGCCGAAGTCGTCATTAAACCCTTTTACGGCGGTAACCGTTACTTCATGTTCACCATCACCGTTTACAACGACGTGCGTATGGTGGGTGCGCCCCCTTCGTCGATCGGTAAATTCGGTGCCGATACCGACAACTGGATGTGGCCGCGCCACACGGGCGACTTCTCTCTCTTCCGCGTGTACACCGCTCCCGACGGAAAACCGGCCGAGTACAGTGCCGACAATGTGCCGATGAAACCCAAACGTTACTTCAATATCTCGTTGAAAGGCGTTGCCGAGAACGACTATGCCATGATTATGGGATTTCCCGGCACGACAAATCGTTACTATACTTCGTGGGAAATCGAAGATATGCGCGATGTGGTAAATGCCACCCGCATCAACATGCGCGGTGTGCGTCAGGCCGAAATGCTCGACGAGATGCTGGCCGACCCTGCCGTACGCATACAGTACGCCAGCAAATACGCCCGTTCGAGCAACTATCATAAAAATGCCATCGGCATGAACCGGGGTATCGATAAGCTGGACGTCATTGGCGAAAAGCAAAAAGAAGAAGAGGCATTGCGCCGGTGGTCGCGTGCCAACAATCACCCCGAGTATATCGCCGCCCTTGATAGCATCGAAGCCGTCATGAAAGAACTGTCGTCGGTCAATTATGCTTACTACCAGTTGCTCGAAGGTATCGCCATTGCTGTGGAGTTTTCACAAGTACCGCCTACGGGTGCATTGATAAAGGCGCTCAAAGAAAAGAACCAGCCCCGTGTCGATTCCCTGATGACGATTCTGAAAGAAAACTACGGCAAGTTCGCCGACAAAAACTATAACCGGAAGGTCGACCGCCGGGTGGCCAAAGCCATGTTGAAGGCTTACCGCGATGCCGTACCCGAGGGTGAACGTCTTGCCATCTTCGACCTCATCGATAAAAAATTCAAGGGAGACATCGATCGTTATGTCGATGCGGCATTCGAGAAATCGGTATTTGCCGGTGATGCCAATTTCGAGAAATTCTGTAAAAAGCCTTCGGCCAAAGCGCTCGAAAACGACCTTATGGTAGCCCTCCGCAATGCGTATATAGAGAAATCGATAGAACTCTCGGGCAAACGTAAACCGCTGAACGACCGCTTGACCCGCGCCAAGAAAATCTATATCAAAGGGTTGCTCGACATGGCCGGCGCCGCTCCGACTTATCCCGATGCCAACTTTACCATACGCATGACCTATGGTAACGTATTGCCCTATTCGCCTGCCGACGGCGTAGATTACCGCTATTACACCACGCAACGGGGTATTCTCGAAAAAGAAGATCCCGATAATTGGGAATTTGTCGTTCCGGCCAAGCTCAAAGAGTTGATTATCAATAAAGATTTTGGCGAATATGCCATGGAAAACGGCGACCTGCCTTGCTGTTTCCTCAGTAACAACGACATTACGGGCGGCAACTCGGGCAGTCCCGTCATCAATGCCAATGGCGAACTGATAGGCGCAGCCTTCGACGGCAACTGGGAAGCCATGAGCGGCGACATTGTTTTCGAGAAAGACCTGCAACGCTGCATCAATGTCGATATACGTTATGTACTTTTCATTATCGACAAATATGCCGGAGCCAAAAATCTTATCGATGAAATGACGATCATACGATAAAAACATCTTCCCTCAACCGGAAAAGCCGCTGTCAAGCGGCTTTTCCGGTTTTCTTTACCGTGTAAAATGTCAAAATGTCATTTTATCAAGCTGATTGCATTATCTCATTTCACAAATATTAATGAATAATATTTGCATTGTTTGTTTATGTATTATTTCTTTGCAATGCTTGATGTTTTAAATATATAGTTATGATAAAAAATTACAAAGACATTTTGGAAAATTGTAATCACGGGGTTTGTACTTTTTCAGCTACGGACAAACTTTCTTTACAGACCTCTTCGATACCCGACGGATACGGTGTATATAAAATATGTGCCAACACCCTCGAGGGAGAAATTCTGTATATAGGGAGAAGTGGAACATTGGAAAAAGACGGCACTTATAAAGAACAAAATCTCCGCGAACGCATCAACAACAAACAGTGCGGGAAAAAACGCCAGATCTTTTTCAAAGAGATACTGGATAGTGATCCCTCTTTGGAACAGTTGGTTATCGAGTGGTTTATCATCGATGAAAAGAAAGTACTGCCGGCATACGTGGAAGCCTGTCTCATGCAGGAATACTTCGAGAAGAAAGGAAAACTTCCATGCAGAAACAACTCTTTTTAAAAGTACGCGAAAAAATACCAAACCGATGAAAAAGGAGATTCGATATAGATGTATTGCTATCGTATTTGCGATTACGCATGTCCTGTCGGTTCAGGCATACGACTTTCAATACAATGGCTTGTTTTACAACATTATTTCGGAAACGGAACGTACGGTGGCTCTTGCGCCTCCGCCCGATAGCAAGTTATACTCGGGTTATTTCGTAATTCCAGAATCTGTTACTCAAAATGTTACAGGTATTACCTATAAAGTTATAGCTATTGGAGATAACGCATTTTGCGATTGTTCCGGCTTAACCTCGGTAATGATTCCCGAAAGCGTTACCACTATTGGAGATTACGCATTTAGTGGCTGTTCCGGATTAACCTCGGTAACGATTTCCAAAGGCGTTACCACTATTGGAGATTACGCATTTGATAATTGTGCTAAATTGTATGAATTTATATGCAAGCCTATTGATGCTCCACGTATAGGAGGTTCTTCTTATGATGGAATAAGTAGTTGGTGCAAGCTCTATGTACCCAAAGGTTCGACAGGCTATGATGCATGGAGTCCTTATTTTGTAGAAATTATAGAAGTAGATTTTGGGGGAATCGATGCACCCCGAGAGGTGGCTGAAACAATACGAATCATTGGGAGAAACCTTATGGTGGAAAATGTTGCGTTACAAGGAAATATATCGATATATAACCCGAGCGGGCAACTTATCCGTTCGGTTATACCCGACCCATCGAGCAAGCAGATTTGCATCGACGATTTGGATAAGGGTATGTACTTTGTTGTTCTGCAAAGTGCCGGAGCATCGACAACCCATAAAATCATCGTGCCATAACTTATTCTTCATATCACAACATTCTATGTGCGGGAACGTGTTGCATCTATTGGGGTGCAACACGTTTTTTCCCGACAAACCCAATGCCCCTGTCATTCTGTGGTGCAGAGCGCCGAAGAATCTTCTGTAAAAACAATGATCCTTACGAACGATGTCATTCTGAAAGGCTTTGCCTTGAAGAATCTCCTGCTAAGACGAGTGGCATGAGATCTCTCACATGCGTTCGAGATGACAATAAATTCCATGCCACGTGTATGTCATTCTGAACGTAGCGTAAGCGGAGTGAAGAATCTCTACCTAAGCACATGTTATTCTGTGGTGCAGAGTGCCGAAGAATCTCCGGCTAAGACGTATGGCATGAGATCTCTCACACCGCCTGTGGCGGGTTCGAGATGACATAGAGACTCCTCGGCGGTCTACCGGCCTTGCTCGGAATGACACATGTCTGTCATGCTGAGCGATAGCGAAGCATCTCCATGCTACATGGAAGACGTGCCTTTTGCTGAACTTATGACGCTCAATCGGAATAATGGGATAGGTCGTGTGTGTCGGGCGGTATGCCAAAAGTCGGTATCGGTTATGGGGGATTTTATCTCCGAAAATAATTATGCATAGATAAAATTTTTTCTGCGCTACTTTCGGGCAAAAGTTATTTTTGTACATTTGTACAGATATGAAGTAAAAAGAAAAATGTCTGATTTTCCTTATTTTTTATTTCTATATCTATGTATGACAGAAAAAATAAGAAAGCATGAAATTGACGAATAACTGGTTTACCTCCGTAACCGAAGGCGAAGGCGGGACGATGGTCATCGTATGCGGCCGCGATGAGATAGATGCGTTTATGGCGTCGGGGAAGTTCGGGGAGCGGGTAGAGATTACGTGGCCGTATGTGCGTACCGCCAACGGTATGCCCGATGAGGCGGAGGCTAAACGCATGGAGGAACCGCAGGAGGCTTTGCAAAAAGCGATGGAGAAAGACAAACTTTCGATACTTACCGGCGTATATACCGGCGACGGGGCACGGACGTGGATTTTTTACACCCGCAACATTCCGGCATTCGGCGAGCGTCTCAATCAGGCATTGGCCCCTTTTGAGCAACTGCCTATTACGATTTATACCGAGAAAGATCCCGATTGGAACGAGTATCGCGAGATGTGTTCGCTTTGCGAGGATGCGTGTCGCGACGTCCAGTCCGACGATGAAGGGTAGCCCGTATCTCCCTCTCTCGGGATAGAGTGCTCAATCAGGGAAAAACGGTGGAAATAGACCGCACACCGAGATGGGCAAATAAAAAGCGCAGGAGATTTCCTGCGCTTTTTATTTACAGTGTGGAGTGGGAGACGGTTTATTCTATCTCCATACCGTCCAATGTGAATCCTTCGATGTCGAAATGCAAAGAATCGGTTGCTTCGGTGCTCCACGGGAAAATGCGTATGCCCAGCCGTTCATTCGGCTTTACCGTTATGTTTACCGGCAATGTGATTTGTTGCGTGCTTTCGACGGCTCGTTGGTTCTCGCCCTTTCGATGCGGCGACGCGGTAAGCGACTTTTCCCGACAAGGTGAAAGATACTTGTCTTACGATGACGCTCTTTTTCAGACCTTTGACAAAAAATTCGATGTAACGGCTACCCGATTCGTCGATGTCGGCCGGCCATGCGCCTTTCTCTATCGTAATACCCGAAGCCTCTTCCACCAAGCCTTTTAACGTATGATTTTTGACAGCGATTTTTTTCGGGGTCTCTTTGCTGATTTGTTTACAATCGGCATATACGGGCAGTGTACGTTTTATTTTCCCGCAAGAGATGGTTACTTTGTCGTCGATTTTTCCCGGTCGGGTGGGCTTGAAATAGAGATAGAAACATTGGTTCCACAATTTGCCGTCGGAGTATTCGATGTCGATTTGACGGCTTTTGGGCGCTTCCGGGCTCGATGCCACGGTCATGCCTTCGGGGGCGGTGATGGTTACTTTCCCGTTTGAACCGGGTAGGGCCAAGCCGACGAAATCGAAACAGATACGGGCTTCATCGCCTACATATAACGTGTTGAAATTGACGGACTCGGGATTCAGTACGATCGGGGTTTCCGGGTGTACCGAACGTTTGAGGATTCCCATCTCCTGCAATTCTTTGGCTACCATTTGTGCATAGAGGGCTGCACCGGTCGCTTGGGTATGGGTACCGTCTGTGGGCACATAGATGAGGGCGACCGTCTTTTTCTCGCCCAGTTTTTCGATGAAAGCTTTCGTCAGGGCGGTGTGGTCGATAAGAGGTACGTCCATATTGCGGGCTACCTGTTTCATGACGAATACATAGTCGAGCGTCGAGTCGGCCGGCGATGCGCTCAGGTTGTGGCAACCTTTGGCGCTGATCGTCCCGTCTTTCATAAAATAGCGGCGCACGATAGGGGTAACGAGAATCGGATTTCCGCCCGATTCCCGGGTTTCGTTCACATATCTTTCCAAGTTGGCTTTGTAGTGCCCCCACGGGTCGGTACCCCGTCCGTCGTCGCTGTACGTGCCTCCACCTTTCTCATCATTGTGGGCAAATTGTATGAGTACATAGTCGCCTTTCCGGATATTGGCTTTGACCTTGTCCCAGAGGCTTTCGTTGATAAATGAGCGGGTACTGCGTCCGCCCCGGGCGTAGTTCATGACTTCCACATCGTCGGAGAAGA
>OCQB01002897.1_pt1 | contig 10799 bp, 9 predicted proteins | sample 1538631 | NCBI WGS metagenome assembly OCQB01 (sample SAMN04571713, study PRJEB22368) | human gut metagenome | biome: human gut; material: stool | host: Homo sapiens | place: Luxembourg | collected 2012-10-19 | reverse complement strand
ACAATATTTTTGCAACGTATGTATCAACAATGATTTTAGTCCTGTATCTCCCTGTGGCCGCCTATGACGAACCGTCCGGTTGGGTTGATATGTATCTTAGTATTCATATCTATCCATTCGAGATAATAGGCATTATGACTTTTTCTATGACGTCTCTGTTCAACATATCCATGTCTACATCCGGTTGATGTTGTGCTGACACAATAATAGTGTCTATTCGTTTAGGAATGCCATCCTAGTATTCTACCGTCACTTGTGTCTTCCCGTCAGGGTGAAAATAAGGCGGCTCACCGGATTTGCGAACTTCAGCTCATCGCCTTGCCAGTTTATGCACTAACGAAATTGGTAATGGCATCAATTCCGGCGTGTCGTCACAGGCAAACCTGAACATCATGTCCTGATCACCTGCGCCATGCTGATCTTCTTCAGTTGCAAAGCCAGATTTGTTTTTTTAGAGTTATTAACACCTAAAGCGATATCCGGCGACTGTTCATCAATAGAGGTGTTAACGGCGCAGGTATTACCGTCGAATCCCTGATCCGGACTATCATAACCGATCTCTCTCAATACACTGCGAACTATCTTGGGAATATCAACATAACAAGATGTGCTGATATCTCCCATCACATTAACTTGACCTGTAGCAAAGAAGGTTTCGCAAGCAACGCGGCCATTCGGATCTTGTTCTAAAATAGCATCTAAGATGGTATCTGAGATTTTGTCGCAGATTTTTCTGGATGCCCCTCCGTTACAGATTCAGAAGTAAATAAATACGTGTTCAATACGTGTTCATTACAACCCCCTATAAATTGCAGCTTATTGTTTACTGTGTTGCTCTTATTTCGTAGCTAATTCACTCAACAAATCTTTTTGCACATTAAAAACTTTAGCTTTCCCATTAGAAATATTGTTAATAAAAGTGTCAAGCGTTGGCTTGAGGCTTATTTCATAAAATGTGTAAATCCCATCCGACAGCATATTTTCAACCGTCCTTATCCATTGAACCGGCATGAAAATTTGTTTATATAGCTTGTCTGCCAACGAATCATTTTTATTGTGCTTTTCGCCTGTAACATTAAGATAAATATCCTTATCGGGAACCTGAAGTTTTTGTTTTCGTACATCTATACTATATTTATCTGCTGCGGGTCGCATCATGGGATGGTGAAATGGTCTATTCACTTTCAAGGGAATTACGCGACCACCTAAAGACCTTACTTTATTTGATAATTCATCAAAATAATCTATGCCATGAGAGACAACGATCTGCTTATACGAATTGTAGTTTGCGACAACCACTTTATCATTTCCTAACTCCTTACACAATGATTTTATTTGATCAACAGTCAGATTGATGATTGCGGCCATTCTGCCGGCGTTATCATCAACTTCTGTTTCCATTGCTGTCGCTCTTGCTTGAACCAATTCAAAAGCTGTTCTCATATCAAATACACCAGTTGCCATTAAAGCGGCATATTCTCCCAATGAAAATCCTACGACAGAATGAAAGGGAATGTTTTTTTCTTTAAATTTCTCATAGATCGCCAATTCCACAGTCAAAGTACATATCTGACAATAAATCGTTTTATTCAATTCTTCCTGCGACGCTTGAAAACACATTTTTGCGACGTCGTATCCAACAACGGCTGATGCTAATTCAAATACTGCTCTGGCTTTTGTAGAAGACTCATATATTTTCATTCCCATTCCTGTAAATTGGGAACCTTGTCCACCAAACACTAAAGCTGCTTTATTTTCCAATTCCATTATCCTTTCTGTCCGATGCTCCTAAACCTTTGGCGTCGTTGTCTAACCAATTTTGAAGGATGTAATTTACTTAAAGTATGTATCTCACAAACAAGATAGTTCTTTATTCGTGAAGTCATTTCCGTCACATCAGTCTGCACTCCGCCATTGGGTTCAGGGACGATGAAATTTGCTATCCCTTGTTCAAATAAATCTTTTGATGTCATTTTCAATATTTCAACGGCTTCGGCTTCTCTTCCGGTATCTTTCCATAGGATTTCAGCACAGGCTTTTGGGGAGATAACGCTTAATACCGCATTTTCAAGAATAGCAATACGATCCGCTACACACAAAGCTAACGCGCCACCGCTTCCACCATAACCAATAAGGACTGAAATAATAGGCACCTTTAAAGTCATCATTTCCATTAGATTATTTGCGATTGCGGAAGCTTGTCCTCGTTCTTCGGCCTGTTTCCCCGGATATGCGCCTATAGTGTCTATAAAGCAGATGATAGGTCTTTTGAATTTCTCGGCTTGCTTCATCAGACGTAATGACTTTCGGAATCCTTCGGGATGTGTCATAGAATAATTAAATTTTATTTGCTCTTCAAAATTCTGTCCTCTTAGTTGCCCAATAACTGTGACCGGAAGGCCATCGAGTAATGCAACGCCGCCGATGATTGACGGATCATCCCCGAACAATCTATCGCCGGAAAGTTCAATGAAATCCGTAAAAATGCAATCAATGTAAACTGCCGAATTAGGGCGGTCTTGATTTTTCAGAATATTCATTTGTGTTGAAAGGGAATGATCCATAAACTGCACCTATTTCGTATGTAATCGTAACAGCTTTCCTATTAAAGATTTTATCTCATCTCTATCCGCAACAATATCAATCATACCATGTCGCTTTGCGTATTCAGCGGTTTGAAAATCATCGGAGAGTTTCTCATGCGTGGTATCTTCAATAATCCGCTTGCCAGAAAAACCGTATGTTGCACCTTTCTCCGCTATGATAATGTCAGCCAATGAAACAAAACTGGCGCTTGCGCCGCCCAATGTTGGATTTGTTACTATTGATATGAACAATAATCCTTTATTGCTATGCTGCTTTACAGCGGTGGCCATTTTTACCATCTGCATTAATGCCAGGGTGCTTTCCTGAACTCGAATACCTCCTGAAGCAACCACAGCAACGATAGGTAATTTCTTTTTTGCTGCGTATTCAAATGCCAAAGTGATTTTTTCACCTTCAGAAACGCCGATTGTACCCATTTTATGTGTTTTGTCGAGTTGAATACAGATGGTTTTTCGCCGACCGATGAAAGCAATTCCAACTATCACTGCGTTGTCTGGTTCATACTTTGATGTTGCACAAGTCAGAATAGGCTTTGTTATTGTTTTTACTATACTTAGTTCTTGAAACGAATTATCGTCAACTATCTCATTGATCATCTTTTTCACCGCACACTAACCACAATTTTATTACAGAGGATTATTCTATATGGCATATTTTATTAAATAATATATGACGTAAATCCAACCGAGCAGTCCATGAAGAATTGCCCAAGGTATTGATTGCCATGCTGTATATGAAATTATCATTGCCAAACAAGAGCCAAAGGAGATGCCGGTTTTTATTGTTGATTTTACAACTCCGTTTTTAGGTGTTTGCTCAGACATTTTTTCCTCCTACCCTTATTTTACGGACTGTAAAGTTAAATGAAAGTTGAGGACCCGTCAGCCCTTCTGGTACAATGGTTTTACCACAAATCCACGTACCTCCCCAAAGGAGACGAGTCCTCATGGCAAAATTGTATCAAATATGCTGCCCGAAATGCAACAACAAAACGGACTTTTATCGCTACGGAAAAGATAAATACGGATACCAGAAATACCAGTGCAAGAGGTGTCGGCATCAGTTTGCACCAGAGGCGCCGGCAAGGATTAAAGGCTATCCGCGTGGGACAAGGAGAAAGCCACTCAATACACCCACTTGCCCTGTTTGCGGCAGGCTCACCTTCCTACACCATGACAGTGAGTATTACGCTCACTATACCTGCTGCGACAAGAAATGCCGCCATTCGGTGTTCGTGCCCAAGCCTACTGCCATCTCGGCGCCGTCCATGTCCAAGCTCCTTGGAAAGACGGATTTCAAACGGATGCGTTACCCGGTCCATGTGATTCTCATGGCCTTGAGCATGTTCTACCTGGGCAAAAACTCGTTCCGCAATATCGCCCTGATTTTGCGTACTGTGATGAATGTCCAGTTTTCCCACACCACCATCAGCAACTGGTGTACCAACTTCGCCCCCATGTTCCAAAACATGGCCATACAGCTCATTCCTGCGCTCAATTTCAACTCTGACGAGTGGCACGCCGATGAAACTGTCGTTAAGATTCAGGGCAAGAAATACTACCTCTGGCTCATTTTGGACAGTGAGACCCGCTTTGTCCTCGGTTTCCATTTAGATCGCCACAGGGACAGCCCACAGGCTTTCACCATACTGGAAGCTGTGAAGGATTTAGGCTCGCCTCGCGCCATTGTGAGCGACCGTTACTTTGCCTATCAAATGCCTGTCAAGACGCTGCGTGGGGTTCAGCACATCCGCGTGGAGAGTTTCCACGACGACATTACCAACAACCTCATTGAGTGCTTCAACAAGCAGTTCAAGGCCTGGTACAAGACCAAACAGGGCTTTTCGTCCTTTGCTTCTGCCAACAACCTCATTTCCATGTTCATCTTTTTCTACAACTTCGTCCGCCCTCATTCCGCCTTGAACGGCCTTACCCCGGCTCAGTGTGCCGGCCTTCAACTGTCCAAAAAGCGTAAGCGCGAGCTTCTGCTCGTTGCGTAGAGTTTTTTTGTGCTTTCGGGTTCTATTTTTTCATTTTTACTTTACAGTGCCTTATTTTATAGCTGCATTTTATGGGATATCATTTATGCTATTTTTGATTTCACATATTCAATCATGGAATTTAAAGTAGGGAATGCTGTAAATAGTAGCATTTCATCATCAAACTCAAAATCAAAAACTTCTTCCAGAGAAACGACAATTTTAATGAACGTTATAGAATCAATCCCAACGCCAGTCAAATCTGTTTCAATGGAGATGTGTGGAAATACTGCTTCATCTAAATTGGTCTTTATTGTAGAAAAAATTTTGTTTTCTAATTCTGATAATTCATCTTTTGATTTTTGAGCATCCATGCCATCACTAAGCGCAGTAGAAACATCAATATTATTTCTATCTATTTTTCCATTTGGTGTGCATGAAAAAGATTCTATTTGTGTAAATTTCGAAGGAATCATATATTCTGGCAATCTATTTATAAGGAATTCTTGCAATGCTTTTTTATCTATGATTTTCATTCCTACATATACAGCTTCTAAAATTTTATCTGTTTCGTTCAGATCTATAGTTCTAACAACAGTTTGAATAACTCCTTGAAAACTATTAATGCTTGTCTCGATTTCTTCCAATGCTATTCGATATCCGCGGATTTTTACTTGATTATCTGTGCGCCCTATATAGACCAATGTTTCATCATCGAATTTTTTAACTAAATCACCTGTTTTATAAAGCGGACAATCGAATATTGGAAGCTTTATAAACTTGGTATCGGTCAACTCTTGGTCATGTAAATACCCTTGCGTGACACCAATTCCGCCAATATATAATTCTCCAAAATCATCTTCATCAAAATTTTCGTTAAGAATAAAACCATAAATATTTTTAATTGGAGTACCAATAGGAATGTTACCGGATTTGATTGAGCGAGGAATAATATAATGATATGTGTCATCAGAGCACTCAGTTTGTCCGTATGCATTTATTAATGTAATATGCTCATATAGCTCGTAAAATTTTAGAATTAATTTTTCGTTGACTTTTTCGCCCGTTAGAATAATAAATTTCAATTCCTGTAACGGTAATTTATATTTGTCAAACGTCATGTATTCCATATATGCAGATAAAGTATTCGGTGTTATACTTATCATTGATAGACGATCATTTTCAATTTGTTTGAAAAACTGATATGGTTTTTTTATTAAGTTTTTGTCATACAAAATAAGAGTGGCTCCCTTTAAAATAGGAACAAGTATTTGCCATATAGAAGCAACAAAACCTATGTTGAAGCTCAAACAAATTTTTGAATCTTGCGTTATATTAAGCAATTCAATTTTTGCCTCCGCGTGATTTAAAATACCTTTATAATTCAATAAAACTCCCTTTGGAGTACCTGTAGATCCTGACGTATAAATACAAAAGGCATAATCATTTTCTGTGATGTCGATGGCGCTGCAAGTATTTTTTTTGATATCCATATGCAAATCAATAGAATCGATTGCAATGCTTTTTACATTCAATCGGGCTATTTCATTTTGCAGTTCCTTCTTACATAATGCGACTGTTGGCTGGCTATCAGAAAAAATTGCCTGTATCCTCTCAAGTGGTAAATCAATATTAATCGGTAAGACAACGGCTCGAAGATATAAAACAGCATAAATTGATATAATCATTTCTATAGAATTTGGAATACAAACTGCAACAATGCTACCTTTAGCAACTCCTTCAGCTTTTAATTTATTAGACAAATTTTTAATTCGCTTGTCGAGTTCAGAATATGATATTACACTATCCCCAAACTCTACTGCCGTTTTTGTTGCTTGTTTTTTTGTATATTTGCAAATTATATTTTGAATATCATGATTAGTGTTCATTGGATTACCTCGTTCTTCTCATTGAGAACAATAATATTTGGTTCATAATCAATTGCAGAATTTTCATCAATATAACGAAAAGACATTATAATTATTAAGTCTCCAACGCTTACTAAGCGGGCGGCAGCTCCATTCAAGCAAATAACATTATCGTCCGGTGATTCAATAACATAGGTTTCAAAACGATTTCCATTATTAATGTCTACAACCAATACTTTTTCATACTTTACAAAATTCGCTTTTTTAATCAGACTTGATGAAAGTGTTATAGAGCCTTCATAGTTTATGTTGGCATCTGTAACTACTGCGCGATGAATTTTTGATTTTAAAATTTCAATCATTTTGCTCACCCCTACAATTTGTATTTTTCAGCTTGCAAGTTGAACATGGTTGCATATTCGCCATCTACAAGCATCAATTCGTTATGAGTCCCCGACTCGATTAAGCTCCCATTAGATAAGACATATATTTTGTCTACATACTGTGTAATTGATAAGCGATGAGAAATAAAGATAACAGTTTTGTTTTCTGATAATTCTAATAACTTTTTATTAACCTTCAATTCAGTTAATGGGTCTAAAGCACTGGATGCTTCATCAAGAATGATAAATAAATTATCCTTAACAAAAATACGTGCAATTGCTATCATTTGTTCTTGCCCGCCGGAGAGATATGTGCCAGAATCAGAAAATTCCTTTGATATTGGCGTGTTAATATCATTTTCCAAAAACACGATGTTTTTATCAAAGGTCGATGCTCGTAATGCTGACATGATATTATTTATGTTATCAGACACAGCATTATCCATTAGTACATTTTCTCCTATTGTTGTTGCGAAAAGTTTGAAGTCCTGAAAAACAGTACCAATATTCTTTCTATATTCATCAGGATTATATTGTTTTAAATTTGCGCCATTTATTTTAATTAACCCTTCTGTCGGATCATAAAATCTTAGTAACAATTTTAAAAGTGTGGTTTTGCCTGCCCCATTACGACCGACAATCGCAATTTTTTCGTTATTACTAATAGAAAAATTTATATTGTTTAATGTAAGTGAATTTGAATGCGGATATTTGAAACTGCAATTTAAAAAATCAATTTGGTTGATCTTTGACGGAATAGCTATACTTTCGCCTATAGCAGTTATTGATGATGGCAAATCTAAAAAATCCTTTAGTTTATCCACATACATACTATGTAAAGATAATTGTGGGACAACATTTTTTAATACTTGAAAAGAATTATTTAGACTCCAAGCAGCGTTAATCATTCCCGCAATTGAGCCATATGAAATCGTTTTCCGAACAGAAGCCCTGATAATTAGTGCGCTAAAATATAAGATATCTATAATTAAGGTATTAATTAAAAATCCATTAGCAAATGAATATAGAAAATTCTTTCCTGCATATTTTTTTATGACTTGACGAGTGTTCTTGCATTCTTCCATATATTTTTTAAGTAATAGGTTTTTAACTTTTGATGTGCGAATTTCTTTTGCATACTCTACTAAATAGAATACTCTTTGAATATAACCACGCCTACGTTCTATCGGCTTAGATTCGATATCTTGTTCATATGTAATTTTACTTCTTTTTATATTGATAACTAGAGAAGCAAAAACAGAGGCTACAACAAATACAACACAAATTGGATCAACGGTAAAAATAATACTCAGTATACCGGATATAGTTAGAAACGATGTTAAAATGCTTATAAAACTATTGAAAACATCAAAAGCTCTATTGTCTGCGTTTGATAATGATAATATAAAAGAGTTATAATACTCTGGATCATCATAATATTGCAAATCTGTTCCTATAGCTTTGGCGAATAATTTTTGCTGCATTCTTTGAGAGATTTTTTGTCTAGCTATAGGAACATAAATAGTATTAAATAACGAAGAAAGTACGCTTGTAAAAATAAAAAAGACGGCTACAATTCCTATGAAAATCAAGACCTCAGAGAAACTTCTTTGAAATTGAACAGAATCAATCACGTATTTTGTGAGAAGGACGTCGCCAACTATGCCGGTAACGCTGCTCATAAATGCCAATATAATTGATCCAATCGCATATAATGGAGTTTGCGAAAATATAATTTTAATCATATATGCGTTGTTCGATAGTATTTTCTTTACTCGTTTCATAATCTAATTCCTTTCCTGATATCCCTGAGCCTGACTTGAAAACATTTCTGCGTAAAGCCCACTTTTGCGAATAAGTTCTTCATGATTTCCTTCTTCAACGATGGTGCCGTCTTTCATGAAAAATATTTTATCTGCAATTTTCGCTGAGGATAATCGGTGTGAAATAAAAATTACTGTTTTATCACGACAAAGGTTCAACATGTTTTGAAAGAGATTCTCTTCAGCAATTGGATCAAGTGAACTAGTGGGTTCGTCCAATATAACAATAGGATAATCTTTTGCAAACACCCTTGAGAGAGATAACATTTGCTGTTCTCCGCCAGAAAGAACCAACCCTTCTTCACTAAATTCTTGGGTAACATCAGTGTAAATTCCGCCGCTTTTAGAGATTTTATTATAGACTCCAGAAGCTTTAAGAGCTGATATTACAAGTTCTTCATTTGTATTTTCATCGGTTAGCAAAACATTTTCAAGTACATTCATTGCAAAAATCTGACTGTCTTGAAAACAAACACCAAATAAATCTCTATACGAATTTAGGTTTATTTTCTTTATATCCTCATTGCCATACTTGATAACACCATCAGAGACATCATATAATCGAAGCAGGAGTTTGACTAAGGTTGTTTTTCCAGAACCGTTATTTCCTACAATAGCAATTTTTTGACCGTGGCTGATTTTTAAATTAACATTTTCAAGGACATTACGTTCTGAATTAATATATTTAAAACACACATTGTTAAATTCGATATCGATATGATCTTTATCCGGGATTAATTCCTTTTGTACATTTTGAACATCGTTTTGATATGATAAAAAAGACATAAAATTTTCGATATAAAGCTTATTCCCTTGTATTTGAACAATGCCGTTGGAGAAATCCAATAAGATGCGAAGGAGATTAAAAATACTTCCGACTAATATGTAAAAATCCCCGATACTCAAGGATTTGGGAACCATCATTAAATATGCGCCATATAATACAGCACTCAACAACATAAATGTGCTGCTAAAAAATCCATTTAAGATTTGTAAAACCGTAATTTTCTTTCCGTGTGTTTTTACATTATTTATTATTTTTTGTATGCTTGCTGTAAAATAATTTGTAAGAACATTATATATATTTGACACACGAAAATCTTTCGTATATTCTTTTAAATACACGGTACGTTTTACATAATCCTTTGATCTATTTGGAGCCACGTTATCCTGAAACAATGCGTATCTTGCTTTATTAAGCTTATTACCAAAAACAAACACGGAAACAAGCGGAATAATTGTTAATATGATTGCGTAATAATCACGGATAAGGATAATATAAAGATACAGGCATATCATTATAAATCCGGTTATGATATTGGCGGTTAATGTAATTACACTGTTAATGCGATTCTCAGCCTCTCCGAGACTCTTTGTATACTTATCATAATATTCGGGGGTTTCATAATATTTAATATCCACAGAAGCAGCTTTTTCAAATAGCATTCTATTCATTTTTGTATTAAGTTGGATAATCGCTTGAGGCCTATATATATTTTGATACCAATCTTGGTATATCTGAGTAAATAATGAAAATGCCACAGCAAGAGATAGCCAAAACAATATTTTACTGATTGATTGGTTGGATTGTAATAAATCGAAAATTTGACCGAATAAAAGAATATAATAAATAATATGCTTTAATCTGCCGAGCAACGAATTAATTGTTTCAAAAAATATAATAGATTTTTTTGACCGCCAAATTATATTCAAGACATAAAAATGTGATTTTATAGCTGTCATTTAAATTTCTCCTTATTCATTAAATCGGACTGTAAAGTTAAATGAAAGTTGAAGACCCGTCAGGCCACGAGGTACAATGGTTTCACCACAAATCCAAAGTACTCCGAAAGTGGTAGTGTCAAGAGATTTGCGCAAAAAGGTTTACAGGCTCTGGAGGAAATGAAGTCAGCCAGCAACAGAGGCATCCTCAAAAGAGTCCTCCAGATGCTTCATATTCATATATTTCTTGTTGCCCCACTGGGTGCCGACCACATGGCGGAGCCGGGCGCAGACCAGCATGAGAGCAGAGTTGCCATCCGGGAAGCAGCCCACCACTCTAGTGCGGCGGCGGATTTCCCGGTTGAGCCGTTCAATGACATTGTTGGTGCGGATGCGAGTCCAGTGTTCACAGGGAAAA
>OCQB01002894.1_pt1 | contig 10805 bp, 7 predicted proteins | sample 1538631 | NCBI WGS metagenome assembly OCQB01 (sample SAMN04571713, study PRJEB22368) | human gut metagenome | biome: human gut; material: stool | host: Homo sapiens | place: Luxembourg | collected 2012-10-19 | reverse complement strand
CCCGAAGCAGCGGCAGCGCGGCGGCCACTTCCTTTGGCCCCGGCGTCCGGTTGCGCGTGCTGCGCGCGGAGCGCACTACGGGCCGGTATTTGACCACATTGGTGATGTAAACCGAGCTGCGGTCTATCCCGGCCTGCTCCAGGAGCGCGTCGAGCTGACGGCCGGCCTTGCCGACAAACGGGCGTCCCAGCTTCGTTTCCTCCGCGCCCGGCGCCTCGCCAATGAACAGCGCAACCGGATGCGGATTGCCCTCGCCAAACACGGGAAAGCGGTATTCCCCGGCCGGCCCCTCCGCCTCCGCCTGCAAGAGACGCGCGCGTTCCGCTTCATAACGCTCTGTCAACGTCATCGCTTCACCCGATGGGCGTCGGCGTTTCTACCACGCCGCCCTTGATCCTTTCAAAGTCGCTCGTCAGGGCGTTGACCAGCGGTTCAATCTGCGCATAGTCATAGCCGGTCAGAGCAGATTGCAGCCGCGAAATATCGTCCAACAGCGTCGTGCGCAGCGTCTCTTCCAGAGAAGTTGCAGATCCCAGGAACGACTGCACCTCCGCAATGAGCTGTTCTGCGCGCGCCTTGAGTTCAAATACCCCAAGGGAGCCTTCGGAGTGCAGGGTGCACGTCGGCAGCGACGCCAGATACTCGTCGATGGACAGCGTCGTGCGCACCCCCGTCGGCAGCCCCTTAAACAGGTACTCATCCTCAAACGCATAGAACTGTGAGTCCGGCCGCACCAGGATGCGGCTCTCGGTCTGCGTTTGCTCTGCCGGGCAGAACTGCGTGGCCAACGCGCCAGATTCCGAACAGATGGACACGCTCACGTGCATATCGCAGTACTGGGTCGGCCGCGACGAGGACACGAACCAGTCGGTCACGGGCTTGTGATCCTCGTCCTCGCGGCAGGCGTCCGTCGCCAGCAGGCCGGACACGGAGCAGACCGTACACTTGACCAGGCCTAGGGAGGTCGGATCCGCGTCGATGATGCTCTTGTTCTCGAGTGACTCGTGAATCGGCTCCATAAACGCCTGCCAGAGCGGCGCGGCATATGCGCCGCCATCGGCGCCGCCCTTGAGCTTATTGGCCGGATAGTCGTGGCCAATCCAGACGGTGGCGGCATAATATGGCGTCATGCCGGCAAAGTACACGCTGGCATAGTCCGAGTTGGTACCCGTCTTGCCCGCCACGGTCATCCCGTCGATCGCGGCCTTGGTACCGGTGCCGGACTTGACGGCGTCGGTCATCATGTCGACCAGCAAATACGCCGTATACTCCTGGAACACGCGGTGCGTGTCGCGCACGGCGTCCGCGTCGAGTATGACGTTTCCATCGGAGTCGAGCACCTTGGTAAACGAAAGCGGTTCGCGGTACACGCCGCCGGAGGCGATCGCACCATAGGCAGCCGCCATCTGAATGGGGGTCAACCCCGACGTGCCCAGCGCCAGGCCGGACCCATCACGGTTGATCTGATCCTCGTCCGCCCCGAGCTGGAGCAGGTAGTCGGCCGCCACGTCGATGCCCACGTGCTGCATCAGCACGCGCGCCGCCACGACGTTCAGCGAGGACATGAGGCCGCGGCGCAGCGTCACAGGCCCGTAACGGCTCGTCAGCCCGCCCGAAGGATATCCCTTCTGCGTGTTCCAGCCCTCGATTGCGCCATCCATATTGGCGATGATCGACGCCGGAGAAAGCCCCAGGTCCAACGCCGGTCCATAGACCGCCAGCGGCTTGATGGCCGAACCCACTTCCGTATAGCTCTGATAAGCCCGATTCAGGCCGCGGCGGATGGTCGGCTCGTCGCGCCCGCCGACCACGGCGCGCAGCTCACCCGTATGATAGTCAATCACGACTGCGGACGACTGCGGCTGTTTGGTCGTGATCACCGCGCCGTCGGACAGCGTCTCCTGCGTGACCGCCTTGCTGCTGTCCGCCAGCGTCGGATAGTTCTCCCACGTGGAGAGCGTCTCCTGCACGGTGTTCTGGATGTCCGGATCCACCGTGGTGTAGATGTGATACCCGCCGGTGCGCAGTTCGTTTTCGATGGTATCCCGGTTCTCCTGCGTATCGGGCAGCTCGCGCTGCGCAAGCAAATGGGTCACCACGTCATAGATGGCATACTCGACAAAGTACGCCATGTCGTACATCTGTTTCTGCTCGCTCTCCTCCAGGATGTACACATCCTCCTGCAGCGCGGCCTCATACTGCTCGCCGTTGATATACCCTGCCTGGTACATACGCGAGAGCACCTGGTCCGTCCGGTTGTCGGTGATCTCCATCATGTCGCGTACATACATGTTGCGGCGCGGGTTGTAGTTGTATGGGCTTTGCGTCAGGCCGGCCAGCATCGCGCATTCGCGGATGGTCAGCTCTGAAAGTTCCTTGCCGAAATAGTCCATGGCCGCGGTCTTGACGCCATAGTTGGACTCTCCAAGGTAGATGTCGTTGAGATAGGCCTCCAGAATGTCGTCCTTGCTGATCATCTTCTCGAGTTGCAGCGCCAGATAGGCCTCCTGGATCTTGCGCTTGTAGTTGCGCTGCGTGCCGAGGATCTTGTTCTTAATCAGCTGCTGTGTGATAGTGCTACCGCCAGATGAATTGCTGTTGCCCAGCACCTCAAGCGCCGCGGAGAACAGGCGCTTGAAATCGACGCCCGAGTGCTTGTAGAAGCGGACGTCCTCCACCGCGATAAACGCGTTCTTGAGCATGTCAGGCATGTCTTCGATGTCCGTCCAGTCGCGGTATTCGACGTCTGCAATGGAGGTGATGAGCTTCCCGTTCTTGTCATATAAAAACGAGGTCCGATCCGAAATGGTCAGCTGTGCCACATCCATCTCCGGCGTGGTTTCGATATACGCTTTCCCGATGCCCACCAGAATGCCAAGGCCTGCAAAGCACACCACGATAAACGCGAACACCAGTAATTTGAGCGTCGTAAACAAGACCGCCAGCGCAAAGGGACGCTGCGGCCGCTGTTTCAAAAAGAGCGGCTGTTTGCCGGTCAGTTTCGGGACCTCCTCCGTTTGGGCCGGCGCGTCCGTCCGCACCAGCTTATCTTTTAATCCGGAGAAGAAGCCACGGATATCTGCCATTGGTACAGTACCCTCCTTTTACACCTGGGTAGTATACCATACTCGGGAGGGGTTGTGTGGGATTCCCAAAAAAATTCATACATTTGTACCAACCGTGCCCAGTTCCCTCTTGCAAAATCTCCTCGAAAAACATCTTTACAAAATGGAAAAGATGCTCTATAATAGCTACTGCGCCTGGGGCATTAGCTCAGTTGGCTAGAGTGCCACACTGGCAGTGTGGAAGTCATCGGTTCGAATCCGATATGCTCCACCAAGCAGGGACAAAGCAAACCGCTTTGTCCCTTTTTTTGCAGGCAAGCGCGCGGCCGTCTCATCGGCGCCCCCTCCCTGTCCAAACGCCCGAATGGACCCGCCATATGCCCCGCGCGCCGCCCGGCAGTATCACAGCGCGGCAGCCCTTTTTCGCATGGCCGGGGCGGCAACAGCCGGCCTGAAGCTCGCTTCAGGTCCCGTCTTTTTGGCCGCCCTCCGGCGGCAACGTCACCTTGACCAGAATCTTCCACGGTTTGCCGTGCGTTTTTCCATCGAAATACCCCTGCGTCCACGCAGAACACAGCATCAACAGCAAGAGTACCGACAGTCCAATGACATTGGAGAACAGCAGCACGAACTTCATGTAAAATTCACGCTCTTCCATGATATAGACGGTTTGCCACGTGCCGTCTGGCAGCTGACGCTCGATGCGGTAGCGAAGCGACCAGTTTTTCATCCGGTAGACATCCCCGCTCTCTGTCGTATACAGCCAGCTTCCGACTTCCATGGGAGATTCGAACATAACCGGTTCGACCGACCCATCCAAAAGATTCAACTGGTACCCGTCGAGGCCATAGGAACGGCCGATCAGGATTACATTCCCCTCGACAGTCATGCCATAGGAGCCTCTATAATGGGGGATACGAAGCTCTCTGGTTGTCCCATCCGGATAGACGCAGAGGATCTCCCCGTCCTTCCCGATATACACCGTCCCCGCGTCATCCGCTGCGAAACCGCTTGGATACAGGCAAATCTCGCCATTAAACTCTTGAAAGCTGGGATATAGCGACATCGCCACCATCACACAAAATACGATCATCCATTCCGCCTTAAGGCGAATCTTGATTTTAGGATGCAGAAACTTATTGAATTTATCGCTCGATTGCTTCATGTCAGCTCTCCATCCTCTCATCAAAGTACGATTGGCCATTCTTGAAATGCAGCAAATGAGACGGTAACCGCCGTGAAACACGGCAAGCAAGGCTAACCAAAACTGGAAATCTGACGGCTCAAACGCGGCAACCATTTCATGCGTCAGGCGTTGTTGCACCGCATTTCCACATCTATATTATACTAATTACTAATTGTACGAAAAAATTCCTGCCTTCGCATGCTTCAAGGCTTTGTTTCAATCGTCGATGAAATGCCTGGCGCTTTGAAAAAAATGGTGGTCGGTCACGGTAAATCTATGGACATCACCGGAATTTATAGTCACGACAAGCAAGGCGATATGAAACGTGCGGCGCAATACATCGGCCACGCATTTAAACAAATGATATCCGAAAAATAAAAAGTGGGTACCTGAGAAAAAGAAACAACCCGAAATCATTAGAGATCTCGGGTTTTTCCATTGGCGGAGAAGGAGGGATTCGAACCCTCGCGCCAGTCACCCCAGCCTACTCCCTTAGCAGGGGAGCCCCTTACAGCCACTTGGGTACTTCTCCGCAAATACGCTCGTTTGATGCTGGCGGAGAGAGTGGGATTCGAACCCACGGTGCCTCTCAGCATCACCGGTTTTCAAGACCGGCTCCTTAAACCACTCGGACATCTCTCCTTGAACGCACCTATAGCAGTATAGCAAAAACAGATGCCACTGTCAACCAGTTTGCGGAGGTCGTGCCCCGTTCAAACATCTCGAAAAACGGCGTCCGCCAGGCGTTGCCGGGCGGACGCAACACGCGACGGCTCAGCCGCCAAACAGGCCGGAAATCCAGTTCCAGATCGTCCCGAAAAATCCCGCGGTTTCCTCCGGCTCGGGGCTTTGCTCCGCATCGGGCGCCGGCGTAACGTTGGGCACATAAATGCTGTCCGTCGTGACGACAAAACGGACTGACCCACTGGAGGCCGCCGGATCACCGGAAAAGCTGGTATAGGCCTCCGCCAGCGCCTGCATCGAGTCCTTACGATCCAGCGCCAGCGCAATGCCGTCCGTGTTTTCAGACAGCTCCGCCAACCCTTCGTTGCAGAAGCGGCGCATGCCGCTGGACAGCCCGCGCGCCCCGGACACCAGCTCGGTCAGCCCATCGTTCAGGGACTGCATGCCGGCGGGAAGCGCCTGCAGGCCGCTGCTGAGCTCCTGCACGCCGCCCAACAGGCTGCCGAGCACCCCCTGCAACGTGGAGAGCGAACCCAGCAGTTGCGTCAGCTGTCCGCTCACCTCCCCCAGCTGGCTGCTCATCTGTCCGACCTGCTGGTTCCAGGCGGCGGTGATCGCGCTACCGCCCATGGCAGCGACGACCTGATCCGCCACGGCATCCGCGCTGCCGGCCTGCACCTGGCCAATGGCGGTCAGCGCGCCCTGGATGGAGCTGCCCGCCTGCCCGACGGTTCCGGAGAGGCTGCTCTCCATGCCGGAGGCCATGCTGCCCATTGCCGCCGCCTGATCCGCCAGGTCGGTCATGCTGCCGGCAAATTCGTTCACGCCATCGGCAAACGTGGAAAGTCCGGAATAGACCTTCGAGGCGCCATAGGCAAGCTGGTTGCCGGAGTCCTCCAGTTCGTCTACGCCATCGACCAGCGACTGCAGCTCATCCAGCCGGCTGAGATCGCTGTCTTCAAAAATATCCGGCATGGCAACGGCCATGATGGAATCCAGCTCGAACGACGTCACATCCGCCTCAAAGCTCAGGCTGTTGCTGAGCTCGTCCGTCGCGTCGGTATCCAGGTTTTCCGCCATGCCCGGGAACGTGATCCCAAACACCGACAGGCTCCCGGCATCGGAAAGCAGGTGCGCATTGGTACATTGGACGGAAGAAAAATCATCGCTGAGCGCTATGATCGTGACAATGTTGAGCGGCGTATACAGCGAGAGCGTCTCTTCCCCCAGCTCCACGGTATTGCGCAACTCGTTTGTGTACGTCACGGTCACGCGCACATGGCCACTCTTTCCCGCAATCTCCTCTGGAGTCAGCGTTTCCCCGTCCAGTTCATACGTCACCGCCATGGTAAAGGGCAACTGCCCCTCCGACACGCCCTGGTAGCACACGTCCTCGCCGTCCGCTTCAAACACCCATGCGTCGCCATTGCGCTTGGGCGTTTCGTTGGCCAGGATGTTGTGCACATCCGTTAAGTTGGACACGTCAGTCAGCTGCTCCCGTCCATCCGGGTTGACAATGTAAACGCTCGACAGGACGGAAGAGACCTCGCCGGACGCTGTGGCCGTGACATAGACCGTCTCGCTGCGGTCCAGCGGCTCCTGCTGCTCGGCGGCTGCTGCGCGCGGCCAAGCGATCGCGGACAACAACAGCGCAAGCGACAGGCAGCAAACGCGTTTTACCAGCAGATGCTTCATCGTCTCAACCTCCCAGTATTGCAGAAATCACGCCGACTCCGCCGCCCAGAAGCATGAGGGCGGCCAGAATCAGGCAAACGATACGGACACTCTTTTTCATGATTCATACGCTCCAATGTGATCATATTGTCTTTGTGCGGGGCGGTGCGCACTCATTCGGCGCTCTTGAGCGACTCTACCATATCGATCGAGCGCACCTTCCTGCGCATCAGCAGATTGACCGTCAGGGAAAACACGACGGACAGCGCAAGGCTGTAGACATAGCTGAGCGGCATGATCTCCCGCACAAACGTGACCATATCCACCTCGCACGTCACAATCACAAACTGGTGGAGCACGCGGCCAAGCAGCAGGCCGAGCAGCGCGCCAATGGCGGACAGCGAGTTGTTTTCGCGGAACACATAATCGTACATCTCGCGGTCGGTAAAGCCCAGCACCTGCAGCGTAGCCAGCTCGCGCCGGCGCTCAGTGATGTTGATGTTCGTCAGGTTCAGCAGCACCACGAACGACAGCGCACCCGCGGAGAGGATCAGGATGCCGATGACATAGTTCAGCACGCTCAGGCTGTCCCAAATGGTGTCAAAGATGTCGCTGAGGAAGACGACCGAATACACGCGCTTGTCGGTCAGCATGCGCTGCGCCCATTCGTCCTCATTTTCCTCCGTCAGGCCGTCGATGTTGGCCATGATGCCGTTGTACTGCAGCGGCTCCCCCATCACCTGTTCATACAGCGCCGGCGTAAAATAGGCATAGTGATACACATAGTTTTCCGCTATCGCCGAAATGGGCACCTCGTACTCGGAAGACCCACTCTCCAGATACAGCGTGTCGCCGACGGACAGCCCGTACAGCTCCGCCAGCTTGCGCGTGATGACTACGCCTGCATCCGTCAGCTCGATCGGGTTGCCGGCGGTATCCCTTAGATGTACGAGCTCCGCAAAGATTCCCGGATCGTGCACGGCAAACAGGTGGATCTCCGCGGAATCCGCGGCGTCCGGCGCGCCGCCCTTGACCGTCTTCTCATAGAAGAACGAGACGTGCCCGAAGGAACCGTCGTCCTGTGAGGCCAGCAGGTCGGAAAGCTCCTGCTGGGACATGGCGTCGTACGTATACGCCTGGATGTCCATCGTCCAGATCTCCTCAAACTGCTTTTCCGCAATCCCGTAGATCGAGTCGGACAGGCCAAAGCCGGTCAGCAGCAGCGCACAGCTGCCGGCAATGCCGATGACGCTCATCCAGAAGCGCTTCTTATACCGGATGAGGTTGCGCACCGTGACCTTGGCAGTAAAGTTCAGCCGTTTCCAGAGCCACGGGATTCGCTCGAGGAACACGCGCTTACCGGGCTTGGGCGCCTTCGGACGCATGAGCGATGCCGGCACCTCGCGCAGCGTGGAAACGCTGACCAGCGCAGCTGCCAGCGTCACACAGCCCACCACCGCCAATATGGAAAGAACGGCGATATCGGCCCAGTAAGGCGTTTGGAAATTGGGCAACCGGTACATGATGCCATAGGCCGAGCCAATGACGGTCGGGAACAGCCAGAACCCGAGCAGGCTGCCCAGCACGCTGCCCACCAGGCTGGCCAATATCGCATACATCAGGTACTGTAACATGATGGAAAACTGCGAATAGCCCAGCGCCTTGAGCGTGCCCATCTGGATGCGCTGTTCCTCGACCATGCGCGTCATCGTCGTGAGCGCGACAAGCGCCGCCACGATCAAAAAGATCAGCGGGAAAAACATGCCGACCGCCGCAATGCGGTCCGTGTTGGCGGAATAGTCCGAATAGCCCGGGTTGCTGCTGCGGGTCTGGACATACCAGGTGGCGTCGGTCGTGTCCCCATACGCCTCGATGCGACGCACGACCTCGTCGATCAGCTGCTCGTACTCGTCGGAAAAGCAGTTGAGCGCCGCCGCGCCGGACACGGAGATCTCCACCTGCGTATACCGGGCGGCAAACATCGCCATCATGGGCATACGCGAACCGAGCTTGCCGATCGCGTTGCCGGACGCATAGGCAAACCCATCGCTCTTGCCGCTGCCAATGGTACTCGTGCCGCGGTCAAAATTGGAAATGTACCGGGCCGATTCCACAAAACCGGTGACATACAGTTCCGTGCTCCCGCCGGACGTCGTCAGCGTCACGCTGTCGCCGATCTGGAAGCCCTTCTCCTGCAGCAAGCTGTCCAGCACAATTTCATGATCGTCCTCCGGCAACCGGCCGGAAATGAGCTGTAACCGGTCGAGGTGGTCCCGCTCGGTGTCAATGCCATAGTCCGGCAGCGGGGAGAACGTCATCGGATGCTCCAGAAGTTCCGGAAACGGCAGGGAAAGCATGTGGATGTTGTACTCGACCTCGTCGGTGCCGGTGCGCTGCATCAGCGCGTCCACGGTCAACACCGGCTCCACGGTCTCGACGCCTGGAATTTCCTCGAGCGCCTCGATGTCGTCCTCGTTCAGCCCCGCGGTAGACATAGCGGTAATATCCGGCAGGCGCGCTTCATCGAGATAGTTGTCCGCCGTCAGTTTCATGTCCGGGCCGGAGGCGCGGATGCCCGTGAAAAAGGCGACGCCGATGGCGGAAATGCTGAAAATGGAAAGCAGGCGCAGCAGCGTGCGCTGGATTTCCCTGCGTAAATTTCTCCAAAGATACCGCGTCTTCATGCCGTCGCCCCGCTTTCGCCGCTCACCATTCTATCTCGCTGATCGACGTGGGATGTTCGTTGAGATAGTGCCCGGCGATCGTCCCGTTCTTGACCTGGATAACGCGGTCCGCCATGGGCTTGAGCGCGGCATTATGCGTAATGATGATGACCGTCATGCCTTGTTTGCGGCACGTGTCCTGCAAGAGCGTGAGCACCTGCTTGCCGGTCTGGTAGTCCAGTGCGCCGGTCGGCTCATCGCACAGCAGCAGCTTCGGGTTCTTGGCCAGCGCGCGCGCAATGGACACGCGCTGCTGCTCGCCGCCGGAGAGCTGCGCGGGAAAATTCCGCATCCTGTCCTTCAGACCCACCTGTTCCAGCACGGCCTCCGCGGGCAGCGGGTTTTTGCAGATCTGCGCCGCCAGCTCCACGTTTTCCAGCGCGGTGAGGTTTTGCACCAGGTTGTAAAACTGGAACACAAATCCGACCATGCTGCGGCGGTACAGCGTCAACTCCCTTTTGGAATAGTGCTCGACATGCACGCCGTCCACGATGACCTCGCCGCTCGTAGCGCTGTCCATGCCGCCCAGGATGTTCAAAAGCGTCGTCTTGCCGGCGCCCGACGGACCCACCACCACGCACAGCTCGCCCTTCTCCACCTCGAAGTTCACGCCGCTGAGCGCATCGATCACGACCTCGCCCATGTTATATTGCTTTTTCACATCCCGCATTTCAATATATGCCATAGCCATACCTCTGCCGATTCTCAACTCTTGCTCAATACTATAGCGGGTGTCCTCATACGGCGCAAGTGCGCGGCGGCGATTTTCAAATTATCTTCACTTTCTGCGTAGAATTTGGCAGAATTGTGCTTCCGCACCACGCAAAGGCGCCGGGCGAAACTTCGCCCGGCGCAATCTCGTGACCCACTGTTTTTACTTCCCAACCGTACGGTAAAGCGACTCATCGCGGGTGACAAGCCCTTCCGTCTCCAGCCAGCCGTTCAGCACCTCATTGTAGTGCTCGTTCTTCAACACGTTAGTAAAATAGGCGTCCAGCGACTCCTGCTGCTCTTCATAGGAGATCACGCGAGACGGTTCCGTACTCACCCGCTTGATGATGTGATATCCCTCGCTGCTCTGCACAGCCGGCGACACGTCGCCATCGTTCTCCAGCGCAAGCGCCGCATCCAGAAACTCCGTGATGAAATTGGCGCCCTCGCCGACCAGATAGCCGTTCGCATAGGCCTCGCTCTCCATGCCGGGATCGGTGTTGTACTCCTCCAGCAGCGTTTCAAAATCCTCGCCCGCCTCGAGCTTTTCCAGCACTTCGTTGGCCGTCTCCTCGTCCGCAACGAGGATCTGCCGCACACGGAAAAAGCCATCCGGCACATACAGCGGAATGCAGCTGTAGCCATAGGTGGCGGATGACTCATAGGTGAAGTAGGACGACGGCGTTTCGTCAAACAGCTCCTTCTGCGCCTGCAGCTCCTCCTCATACATGTCGAGCAGTTCCTCCTCGGTCGGCTCGACCT
>OCQB01002893.1_pt1 | contig 10811 bp, 10 predicted proteins | sample 1538631 | NCBI WGS metagenome assembly OCQB01 (sample SAMN04571713, study PRJEB22368) | human gut metagenome | biome: human gut; material: stool | host: Homo sapiens | place: Luxembourg | collected 2012-10-19 | reverse complement strand
TTGTGGTAGCTTCATCCCAGGAAATACGCTCAAATTTTCCTTCTCCGCGCTTTCCTACGCGCTTCATGGGATACATCAAACGATCAGGATGATTAAGCCACCTTCTCATAGTGCGGCCACGAAGACAGGCACGACCCTGAAGGTCTTCATTGCCTGTATTGTCGGTTTCCATATATTGAACTTTACCGTCTTTTACATGCCACTGAAAAATACAGTTGCCAGCACAATTCACGTTACATTGACTCCATGCAATAGTTTCCGGTGAATCCGCATAGGCAACTGGTGTTTCTGCAACGACGGACTCTGATGCAGCAAGAGCTCCACCAGCAACAGCTAGTGCCCCTAATGCTCCTGTTGATTTTACAAACGTACGTCGTGTCAGAGTTGGAGACTGCTCTGCCATAGAACATCCCCTCCCTCGTAACTAGAAAATCTTAACTACTGAATATGAGTGATTTTTTTCGCTACTACGAGCCCTTTGGTTTAGCCATTTCTTTCCCCTCTCGAAATTGCTTTTAGCCCTGTCCCTCTTTTTTTGAGCTGATTTCATTGTGATGTACTTTTAGGCGTTTTTCGGTATGATTTCCCAATAAAGAATCGAAACATTATTCTATTTTGAGAATAAATTGCTACTATTTTAGAAACATTTCACAAAACACCCAGCGAACCGCTCAGTTTGCCCTGTAATCAGCATAAAACTTCGAAAGGACAGAAATGGTAACGCTCAATGAAGCAGAACAGTTGCTTGATCGCCTTTCAAATAAATCGGTTGCCATTCAGCCTGCCCACTGTGTATGCGTACGCAATCGCCATGCCACTTGTACCGCTTGCATGGATGTATGCCCAACACACGCCCTTCACATCGAAAAGAATCAGCTAAACTACAACCCTGATTCCTGCATTGATTGCGGTAGCTGCGCTAATGTTTGTCCCACCCAGGCATTGCATACCACTGCTCTACCTCTGATGCCTTACGCGCAGATGCTTCACGAACACATCACTGAACAAGACGAACACCGTGATATGTGGGTTTGCTGCCAGAAGCATCCTTTAGCAAATGATAATTTAGAGCACCTTATTGTGGTTCCTTGTTTGACGCATTTAGATGAAGCGCATTACCTTCTTGCTGCATACTATCGTATTGATCTGCATGTTTTGCATCCCGATTGCACCAATTGCCAAAATAGCACTGCTGGCGTGGTATTTGAAAACACTTATAACTCCGCCCTCAAACTAGCTAATCAAAATAACCTAAATTTTTCGTGCCAAAATCATTGCGAAAATACCAGATCAGATACTCAATATCCCCTTAATCATGACAGAGGAGGCTACTCTCGCCGTGGGTTTTTCTCCAATATGGGCAATTCGTTAAAACACCTTGGTTTTACCATAGCCGATACTGCTCTTGAATCAAACTTTTCTCGCCCGCAAAAGCAGCCCACCTTAGCTGAAGCGCTAACAGTAGCTCCCGGAGTGTTGGAGACCTTTATTCCGAAAAGGATTACCTTGCTTCTAAACATACTGTATGACGTTCAAAACAGGAGCATAGAAAACAACAATACTGACCTACAGCAAAACAAGGATGCCACCGATATCTTCAGTACTCGCCTTTGGGGAAAAGTATCAATAGATGAGACCTGCCGCGCCTGCGGAATGTGCGCCCGTTTCTGCCCAACAGGAGCACTTTCTTACAAAGGAGAAGAACCAAAGCCGGGAATTCTTTTTTCTGCCGATTCCTCTAAGCTTGCTCCTAAAGGACCGGACCACGAATTTCGCTGCTCTGATTGCATTCAATGCCGTCTTTGCGAAGACATCTGTCCTGCAAAAGCACTTCACGTTGATAGTCATATTTCAATTGCTGATCTATTAAACCTTGAACCAACAATAATCAAACGACATGATACGGTATAAGACTTTTCACGAGGAGCACCCATGACCGATACACTTCATACTTCGTTATCACGTGTAGCTGACCCCAAATCAAACACAGCTGAGCCAGACATTAACGCTTGGCTTGCCGAAGCAAAAAAGGACGCTAATGCTCCTTTTGTAGGAATGTACTTAACGCACAATGGAATCGTAAGAGCCACCCCTAAAAAAGCGGTTCGCGCTGATGAATTTACGGGTCCTGTTTCAGAAGAAGAAAAAAACCAGCGTGTTATTGCAGTTGATTTTTCCTACGACAAAAAAGGTCTTGAGCAAGCACTCCAGGATGCCCTTACCTGGGAAGGCATTTACTATGTTCGCGCATGGCTCAGCACAGGACGAGTCCCTGTTGGTGGATCACTTATGTATGTACTGATTGGTGCTGATATTCGCCCACATGCCGTTGATGCGCTTACTAAATTGGTGGGTCACATTAAAAACAATATCGTCAGCGAAACCGAAGTATACGCATCTGAACAATAATTGCGTTCTCAACGAATAGGTCATAAATATGATTGCTTCGATTCCTACTCCTGCCCTAGGATTTATTGGAAGGAAAAATTCTGGCAAAACTACCTTGCTAGAAAAAGTTATCTCCGAATTAACCGCACGTGGGCTTAAAATAGCTACAGTAAAACATCACGGACATCCTGATTTTGATATAGATATCCCAGGACGTGATTCCTACCGTCATCGCATGGCGGGCGCTCAAAGCACCACTATTCTTTCCGACGTTCGCTTTGCTCAAGTAACTGAACTACATAATCCCCTTTCATGCGAAAATGTACTAGCGCACTTGTCAAACTACGATATTGCTCTAGTTGAAGGATTTAAAAAAGCCGACATCCCTCACATCGAACTGTTTCGTTCTGGAAACACAAGAGACGAAGCGGTAGTAGAATCTTCCATCGAAGCATGGGAAAACGCCAAAGAGCACAATCTTTCCCTTCCTGTTGCCATCGTTTCTAATATTTCCCGCATTCAGTCAGCAGCAAGCACTTTAGATATTCCTTGCTTCGATTATGAAGAAATATTGGATCTGTGCACCTTTATTCAAACAAATTTTGCACGACCTCACCTAAGCATTGTTGTGCAAGCTGGCGGAGAATCTAAACGAATGGGCACGCCGAAAGATACCGTTTTATTTATGGGGCGCCCTCTAATCATGCACACGTTAGCAAAAGTTGCACCTCTAGCAAACGAGCTCATCGTTACCACAAACGCCCCTGATAGGTTGCATTTTCTCACACAGTACTATCCTGCTATTCGCTTTGAACAAGATATTCTTCCCGAGCGCGGCGCAATACCAGGGCTCTATACCGCGCTTTCTGTAGCACATAATGAATTAGTAGCACCCGTGGCTTGCGACATGGCCGACTTCCCCACCCTCTTAGCAAAAGAGGCGCTTTGGATGCGACCCTGCTTTAGCCCATTACATGACGCCATTATCCCTAAAACCGAAACAAGCTTAGAACCTTTTGCGGCGGTATATCGCAGAGAGCCTTGTCTGGAAAAACTTTCCACATTTATTCACACCGGAAAAGCGCCCTTGCATAAAGAAGAACTTCCTAAAGATAACCAGAACAGCCAAACACAAACCAACACTGAGAAAGCAAACAAATCACAACCGCGAATAAAAGACTTTTTAGACACGTTATTATGCGGATACGTAGACTGCACGCACCCTGTAAAAATTGCCCGTTTTAACGGCAGCTTTCTTAATATAAATACACCAGAAGAATTGCAAGTTGCCGAAAAAACCTTTAGCACAAGATTCGATTGCTTAGGTTAGCTTTGCAATAAAGGCTCTACTTGTTTTCTTGCTTTTTCTGTTTCTTGCTTTGCGACTTTCTTGCTTCGCGATTTTCTTGCTCTGCTAGCTTTCTTCCCGCAAGGAAGCATCAAGGGTATCTTGGGCTATGTTTCTTAATGATAATTCCGTTTTACGAAAAACATGCAGCAGGCGCTTCGCATCATCAGTTAAAATCGAGCCATGAGCACCATGCCTTTCAAGCAATTTTATTCCTAAAGAATCTTCCGTATTACGCATGATGCGCCAGGCTTTACTGTATGCCATGCCCATTTCTTTACAGGCTTTATTAAGAGAGCCTGTTTGCTCTACACCTTCGCACAATCGCGCAATGCCTCGACCAAAAGCCGCAGAATGAGCATCCGTATCTTTTTTTCTAATTATCAGATGAAATTCAACTTCAAGAGCATCTAAACTCATGCGATTCTCCCTCTGTAATGCACTGTATTAATTGTAGATGCTTTCTTTATTGTAGAGGCTTTCCTGGATTTTCACCATGCAGAATCACGACTGAGAAAAGCTTGTAACCAACGCTATTCTTTTGTGACAAAAGAGTGTCATTCTTTAGACATTCTTTAGTTTTTAGTCATTCTTTATTCAAAAGAAGGTTAATGATCCCTTATGCCGACGTTTCGTCCTCTTTCATTGTGCGAAAGTCTTTTTTTATTTCTCTAGATATATTATTCTTATTCAAGGATAATACTCAGTTGAGAATAATCCGCAAAATCCCCGTTATAGGAGACATCGTGGCAAAGCATCGTTCGTTAAAAGGTATTCTGCTTGTCCTAAGCTGCTTCATCTTCATTTTTGCGCTTGCGGGTTGCAGTTCAAATGACTCTTCCGAAAAACCTTCTGAAAGCGAAACGGTAACCTTGGAAATTTATGCTGCAAACTCCCTTGAAAAAGCGCTCAACGAAGTGCAAGAGCTTTATACCTCTCAAAACCCCAATGTCGCGTTTGCTGATACTCAATATGAAGCATCAGGCACCTTGGTAGAGAAGATGAAGGCAGGTGGTGAGCCTGACATTTTCATTTCCGCTTCTAAGGGCAACATGGACAGCGCTATTGAAAATGAAAATGTTGCTGACGGATCCCCGTTCGACATGTTTAAAAACGACTTAGTCATTGTTACAGCAGAAGGTAGCGACATCGAAGAAATAACCTTAGAAGATGCAGTTTCTGGTGATTACAGTATTGCTATTGGCGATGCCAATGTTCCTGCAGGCAATTACGCGCGCCAAACTCTAGCATCGGTCGGTTGCTATACCGACGAAAACGGCACTGATGGCGAACTTACCGGAGCTATTGTCGACAAGGTTCAAGAAGCTGATAAAGTAGGCTCTGTTTGCAAACTTGCTGAATCAGGCGAAGTAGATCTGGCTTTTGTTTATAGCTCTGACGTAGAGCGCTATGGCGGCGTAAAGGTTGTTTGCACAGTTCCTGCAGATGCCCACAAAGATATTATTTACCCTGCAGCTATTACCACTATGGACGATTCAAATGGTGCCGCTCAGGCTTTCTTAGATTGGTGCACCACCGATCCTGACGCTCAAGAAATTTGGGGTAAGTGGGGCTTTGAATTAATTTAGTATCTATTCAACATCGCTTTTAAAAGGTGCGGGCTCATCTAAGCTCGCACCTTTCATGGCAAAACTATGAAACTATTACGAACGGATACATACCCTATAAAAAATGCAGGCGGATTATTCTGCCTTGTTGTTTTTGCGTCCCTTATGGCATTTTTCCTTTTATCCGGAACACCTTCGCATGCATTTGCAGATTCAAGCGAAAACAATAACGCAGAATCGTATACCATTTCTGTTTCTGCCGAAGGCGAACGTGCCATAGTAGAAAATACTCCTTATGCTGCAGACGAATTCTCTCGAGCAAACAAAGGCACTAATCGTAGTGTCAATAATGTTTACCGAGGATATAACTACATCCAACCTCATGAAAACATGACAGTATTAGTAGATGCAGGTTCCTTTGTTATGGTTTATGTCCCCCAAAGCCAAACGGAAGCCCTAGGTTTATCACTGAATAACGAAAATGATTGCAGACTTATAAAACAGCTTTTATCTACACTTGATAACAATGCTGCAGGCGGAAATGTTCAAATTGATTCCGCCATTCCTTGGCACTTCACTCACGAAGAAATCCATGCTCAAAATGGCGCGACATTTTCTTTCAATCAGCCTGTAAATGATCGCTTTTATACCTTTGTTATAGGAAGCGACGGAGCAGATCTGAGCGAAAACACTTCAGCTGATGAAATTCATCTAAACCATGCTTCTTTCACTAATCTAGTGTCAAGCGACAAAACAACCATTTTCCAGACAGCAACGGGTTTTGACGCTCTGGCGGATTTTTTCCAAAAACTAGACTTTTCCCCTTTATGGGTAACCCTTAAAACCACGCTGACCGCTATCATAATCATTTTCATTTTGGGCATTATTGCGGCTTGGTGGTCACTGCGCCTGCAAAATGTAGTAGATGCCATCTTTACTATCCCTATGGTGCTACCACCGACTGTTTGTGGCTTTTTATTGCTGCTTGCCCTTGGAAGCAATAGCCCTGTTGGACAATGGTTCAACACAATTGGATTCCCGCTTATATTTAGCTGGCCAGCAACCGTTATTGCTGCAGTTGTTGTAGCCTTCCCGCTTATGTATCGCAGTGCCCGCGGTGCCTTCGAAAGCCTAAATCCCGACATGCTTGATGCGGCGCGCACGCTAGGATGGAGTGAAAGTCGCGTATTTTTCAAACTCATGCTTCCCCTAGCTTGGTCATCCATTGCTGCAGGCACCATGCTAGCCTTTGCCCGTGCACTAGGAGAATTTGGCGCTACGTTATTCTTGGCTGGCAACTATGTTGGCATTACCCGCACTATTCCTATTGCTATCTACTTCGAATGGATGGGCGGAAACACCGATGTGGCAATATTCTGGACCGTCGTTGTCATTATTTTGAGCTTCCTGGTTATTTTTGCAATTAACGTATGGAGCAAACACACTACTCGCTATCGCCGCAAAGAGGTACCTGATGAGTCTGAGCGTTGACATAGTAAAAAACTTTGGCGATTTCAAGCTTGATGTTGCTTTTGATGCTGGTGCTGAAACACTGGGATTTCTTGGTGCCTCTGGTTGCGGTAAATCACTTACCCTTCGTTGTATTGCGGGAATCGAAACTCCCGATGAAGGCAAAATTGTAGTGAACGATACCGTCTTCTTTGATAAAGCTGCGGGCAAAAAGGCTCGCATAGACATGAAGCCTCAAGAGCGCAAAACTGCTCTACTGTTTCAAAATTATCAGCTTTTCCCAAACTTAACCGTAGAACAAAACGTTGCAGCAGGGCTTGACCCTAAGATGGATGCTCCTACTCGTACTTCTTTGGTCAATGACCAACTTATTCGCTTCGGTTTAGAAAAGCTGAATAAACGCTATCCATTGCAATTATCGGGCGGGCAGCAACAACGCGTTGCCCTTGCACGTATGCTTGCCGCAAAGCCAGGAATCTTGATGCTTGATGAACCATTCTCGGCGCTTGATGCACACCTTAAAAGCGCACTTGAACAGGAATTGCAGCAACTTTTCGAACGCTATGAGGGTTCTATCCTTTATGTTTCTCATGATATTGATGAAGCATTTCGATTCTGCGATCGCATTACCGTAGTAAGTGACGGGCATTTAGAGGAAATTGATACCAAAGAGCGCATTATTAGCGATCCTCAAACACTGGCAACTATCCGTCTTTCAGGGTGCAAAAATACCACCGCAGCAGAATACGTAGACGAGCATCATGCATTCTTGCCGAAGTGGAATATCACAGTAACTTCCACTAAAGCTCTTGCACCCGATATTGCCTATTGTGGTATGCGTGCAAAATTTATTGAATATGCTGACAAAGATGAAGAATTCTGTCCTAATGCAAACATCAACCCAAATACCTACTGGGTTCATGTAGAACACGTAAGCGATTCACGCTTTGAACGCACGGTGCTAATTACGTTTTTAGACGAAGAAAACCTCGCAGTACTTCAAGCTGTCGAATCACGTCAACTATCAAGACTGAAAACCATGGATCTTGCAAAAGATCATGCCATAGCTCCTATTCAATGGCACATCAATAAGCTAACCACTACTAAACCTTTACCTGAAGTTGGCGACATTTGTCGAGTTTCGCTTAAGCCTGATGGCTTATACTTCGTTAATCGCTAATACGGCGCAAGGAACACATCATGACTACCGCAACCAAGACACAACCTCTCACAAAAAGCGAAAGACGCGTCCTCCACGACAGCTTTGGGCGAACCATTGATTATTTGCGCATTTCTCTTACCGACCGATGCAATTTGCGCTGCGTATATTGCATGCCCGAAGAAGGCGTTCCCGCCCTTGCTCATGAAGATATTTTGACTTTAGAAGAAATAGTGACACTCGTTACCATGGCTGCCAAAGATGGCATAAAGCATATTCGCCTCACTGGTGGTGAACCTCTCGTTCGAAAGGGGATTACAGAGCTTATTCGAGCGATTAAACACATTGATGGCATTGAAAGTGTCGCCCTTACTACCAACGGGATTTTACTCCCCACTTTGGCAAAAGAACTTAAAGGGGCAGGACTTGATCGAGTAAATATTTCTCTTGATTCCCTAGACGAAAATCAATATCACGCTATCACTCGCCGAGGCACCTTAGCGGACGCTCTTGCAGGAATAGACGCTGCGCTCGAATACGGATTTGATCCCGTAAAAATTAACGTAGTAGTAGTTCGCCACTTAGAGCAAAACTTGGTTCAATTCGCTCGTCTAACCATGGATCGTCCTTTGCACGTCCGATTCATTGAATACATGCCTATAGGAAAAGTTGATGAAGGACTGCCTCCTGCGGTTCCACTGACGAAAACAGAAACAGAAAAGGAATTAGGTGCTTCAAATAAATCGTTTATTCCCTGGAGCGACCATGATGTTATTCCTGCTACCGAAATTCGGCAGCTTTTAAATGATGCTCTTGAAAAAGAGGGACTGGGCAAGCTTATTCCTTTAGAAGGCAAAAATAACAATCACTCTAATGACAACAATAATTCTAATGTAGGCGATATTCCCCATGTCAGCGAAACGCTGGATGCGTCTTTTGTAATTCCTTCCAAAAACCCACTCAACAACGAAGCTCCTATTGGCTGGGGACCAGCTACCTATTACAAAATCGCAGGGGCAAAAGGAACCATTGGCTTTATTTCTGCAATATCAAATCACTTCTGCGCAACATGCAATCGCCTTCGTCTAACCTCCGACGGAAAATTGCGACCTTGCTTGTTTAGCGATGAAGAATTCGATGTAAAAAAGCCTCTTCGCAATGCTACCGTTTATGGAGTACAGCAAATTCTTGACGAAGCCCTAGCCTCAAAACCAGAAGGTCACCATCACCGCCGAGGTACCAAACGCAGCATGAGCCAGATGGGCGGTTAAGCACTCTTTTCACCAATTTCGAGCCAAACAGAAGTTCATATCATAAGGAAACGCCATGACCGAAAAAAAACTTACCCATATCAATACACAAGGCGAAGCGCACATGGTAGATGTCTCACCTAAAGACGAAACGAAGCGCATCGCGCGTGCTGAAGGCTATATTTTCATGAAGCCAGAAACTCTTACGTTGATTGAATCGGGCGAAGCGAAAAAAGGTGACGTATTAGGGTGTGCCCGCATTGCTGGAATTATGGCAGCAAAAAAGACTAGCGATCTTATCCCCCTCTGCCATCCATTAATGCTTACCAAAGTAGAAATTACCTGCGCACCATTTGATAGCAATCAAGCACCTGGGCCTTTTGAAGGCCGATGCGGAATCCGCGTTGAAGCCACCTGTAGTTTGGTTGGTAAAACAGGCGTAGAAATGGAAGCGCTAACCGCAGCAAGTGTTGCTTGTTTGACGGTCTACGATATGTGTAAAGCAGTCGACCGAGGCATGGAGATTGGTCCTGTTCGCTTACTCCATAAAGAAGGTGGCAAGTCGGGCACTTGGGATAGGGACTAGTGTCCACAGCCGGCCATCATAGACACAGCATGGGGCAAGACTTCTACTACACCCTCCCAATTCTCACAGGCAGCCTTTTTACTACCGGGTAAGTTGAGCACGAGTGTTGTGCCACGCTGCATGCAAAGCGCACGTGAAAGCATAGCGCGAGGAGTGATTTGTAAGCTATAGGCACGCATGCCTTCTGCGATGCCAGGAACTTCGCGATCGCATACATCTCGTGTTGCTTCTGGCGTTACATCACGCAAAGAAAGACCAGTGCCTCCGCAGGTAAGAACTATATCCACCTCAGGCATGTCGGCGGCGTGTACGATAGCTGATGAGATTTCTTCTCTATCGTCTTTTACCAGAGCATAAAAAGCACACTGCCAACCCTTAGCAGCAATTCGTTCCTTTAAAGCTGTACCTGCGGTATCTTGTGCCTCATCGCGAGTATCCGAACAAGTAATAATCGCAAACGTAAGCGTTGGTTCCTTAGCTTCTGTTCGTGCGCAAAATTCGGCGGTTGTTTTAGTGTCGTTAGAACCTTCTTGCATCTTCTACTCCCTTCGCGCATTTTCATGCACTACAAAAGACCTTAAAGCGATACAGCTTTCGGTCTCTTTAAATAACAACGCCTTCATCAACGTCAAGCAACAGACATTCGACCAAGGTGCCCGCTTCCACTTTTTTGCTTTCAGGAACGCCTTCAGGCAGCACCGCTAAACAATTTCCACTTTGGAAGGGACTAAATAATCCCGAGCTTTGGCTTTTTGCCGGACGCACCTGAACGCTGCCATCTTCCTTACGCTCTAGCGTAGATCGTAAATAGATTCGACGAGCATCCTTCTTTTTTGCGTCATGAGTTAAACGTGCCCAGATATGCGGTCTATCAAACGTTGAATATCCCTGCATTTTTCTAAGGGCAGGACGGACAAGCATCTCGAAGCCGCAATAGGCTGCTGCCGGATTGCCCGATAAACCAAAAACAGGAGTGCCCTGCACAAAACCAAACGTCTGGGCTTTACCGGGACGCATATTGACAAAATCCATCAGAAGCTCG
>OCQB01002890.1_pt1 | contig 10823 bp, 9 predicted proteins | sample 1538631 | NCBI WGS metagenome assembly OCQB01 (sample SAMN04571713, study PRJEB22368) | human gut metagenome | biome: human gut; material: stool | host: Homo sapiens | place: Luxembourg | collected 2012-10-19 | reverse complement strand
ACTTTATATTATGGGTTCTTGTCCTTGTCAAGGAATAAGGTCAGTTCTTCTTCCACTTCTTCTATACTCGGTAGGGCAGATTTCAGATTTTCGGGTACTGCCTTGCTCAATTGATAGTCGCTGATACCTATCGGCTGGTCATATCCAGCCAAGGCATATTGTGCCACGACCTCATCCTTACCCCTGCACAGCAAAAGACCGATGGTCTTGTTATCATTTTCTCCCCTCAGTTTATCATCTACAACATTGATATAGAAATTTAACTGCCCTGCATATTCCGGTTTGAATGGCGTTGCTTTCAATTCCACGACGACATAGGCGTGGAGCTTGATATTATATAGGATCAGGTCGGCGAAAAAGTCACTGTCCCCAATCTGGAAATGTTTCTGTCTGGCAACGAAAGCAAAGCCGTTACCCATTTCCAGCAAGTAACGGGTTACATGCTTTACCAGCTGTTCTTCTATATCCCTTTCGTCAGCCTTTTCCTTTGCTCCTGCCAAGTCAAAGATATACGGGTCTTTTAACAGATAATTGGCAAGATCGCTTTGAGGTGCCGGAAGTGTGGCAGTGAAGTTGTTTACCTTGTTACTCTTGATTTGTCTGTCATACAGATTACTTTCAATCTGCATTTTCAGCACATTACTGCTCCAACCCATTTCTACAGATTGTTTCATATACCAATACCTTACGCCCAATGGTAGCGGATTATTGAGTATGACCATATGGCTTGCCCAATTTATTCTTGCAATCGGTGACGCCAAGAATAAATCTTCTATATCCTCTATTTTTATTTTATAGATGGTTGCTACTGTTTTTGCTACATTCTGAAATTGCGCAGGAACCTCCTGCGTAATTTCTAAAGATTGATTATCTGCTGATTGTATTTGCGCAGTAAGCTCCTGCGTAAATTGCCCGCTGTTGAGTTTAAGGACTTCATTAGTAATGTTTTGAATATTAGGGACTGACAGTATTGAATCTGCTTCAATAAAGCTACGAAGTACATTTAACGGATATAAACGGGCAAACTGGCACATATAAGTAAGATTACGCTCCGAATATCCTTTCTTTTCAGGATAGTTGAACCGGATTGCCTGTGCCAACTTCTTGATAATTTTACCACCCCAGCCATGCAGGTTTTGCTGGTACAGTATATAATTGCCCATTTTCCAGTAATGGAACAACATCTGGGCATTGGCAGCTGTAATGAGACGGACTTGCGCCTGTTCTATTTCCGAACCGACAGCATGGACAAAAGCGTCAAAATTCCTTTTATCTATATTATGATTATTGTTACTTTCCATATTAATAAATCTTGTTCTGACAAAGATAACTTTAATAATGATAATCTATGAAACTGATTGATACTTTTATAGTTGGTTAAACTTGTTCATTGCATTAGCCTTAATATCATCGGCTATGTCAATGTAGGGCTTCATGGCTTTATAATCACTGTGTCCTGTCCATTTCATTACAACCTGTGCCGGAATACCGAGAGCCAGCGCATTACAGATGAATGTTCTTCTTCCTGCATGAGTGCTGAGCAATGCGTATTTCGGGGTGACTTCATCTATACGCTCATTCCCTTTATAGTAAGTTTCACGTATAGGTTCGTTAATTTCTGCCAGTTCTCCCAGTTCTTTCAGATAATCATTCATCTTCTGATTGCTGATGACTGGCAGTGCCATGTGATTTTCAAAATGAATGTCCTTGTATTTTTCAAGTATGGCTTTACTGTACTTGTTCAGTTCAATACTCAGACTGTCTGCCGTTTTAACGGTGGTAACTTCTATGTGGTCGGACTTAACATCACTTCGCTTTAAGTTACGGACATCCGAATATCGCAGACTTGTGAAGCAACAGAAGAGGAAAACATCCCGAACACGCTCCAGATATTGCTTGTCTTTCGGTATTTGATAATCTTTAAGTTTGTTCAGCTCATCCCATGTAAGAAAGATTACCTTCTTGGAAGTGGTTTTCAGTTTAGGTTTGAATGTGTCGTATGCGATATTCTGGTTATATCCCTTTTTGAAACTCCACCGTAAAAACCATTTGAGAAATCCCATTTGCTTGCCGATGGTACTGTTCCTCATATCCTTTTTGTCTCGCAGGAAATTGACATACTCGTTCAAACCGAACTCATCGAAATACTCAAAGGTCACATCTTCCTTGAACTCCTTGAGGTGATTTTTAACGGCTGCAAACTTTTCGTATGTGGATTCAGTCCAGTTATTCTGGTTGCCGCATTCCTTTACAAATTCATCGAATACCTCCCAAAAACTTATCTTTACGTCTTCCTGGTCTTCACTTGTATCTTTCATCCGCAGGTTGAATGCGTCCTTTAGCTGTTGGGTAGTGGGCATGGCTTCCTGTACCTCAAATTCCTTGAACACGTTTTGAATTTCGGTATAGTATTTCAGCAGATCGGCATTGATTTCAGATGCACTTTGCTTTAGTTTGTTGGTACACCCGTTCTTCACTCGCTGCTTGTCAGCATCCCACTTGGCTACATCAATGCGGTAACCCGTTGTAAACTCAATGCGCTGACTTGCGTATATGACACGCATACGGATAGGCACGTTCTCCACGATTGGCACACCGTTCTTCTTCCGGCTTTCCAATGCAAAAATGATGTTTCGTTTGATATTCATAATTGGGTGTGTTTGAAATTCTACACCCAAATATACACCCAATATTTGGAATAGCAAAAGATATTCAGAAAGATTTAGATTTACTATGTACTCTAAATAGTGCTTGATTATCAATAACTTGCAATTTTATGATATTTCTTGAATGTGTAGGTTCGAGAGCCCTTCTCTCCGCAGATAACCTTAATTATTAAGGCCTTACAAATAAGACACCCAAAAAGGAATCCGTTTTTCGGGACTTTTCGGGTGTTTTACTTTTGTCTGCCGCTAAAATCGCTGCGGCATGGAGATTTTCCTCGAAGAGTTCCATTCGTACCGCATACGGCGGTCGGTACGAAATGAGCGGAACGAGACAGCGCTTTTGTTCCGCCAAAGAAACGACATCATCCGTGCGGGAAACATATGCCAATCTTCCTTGCCGAAATCCATACATCCGTTCCGCACAAAACAACCGGCAGGAACCTTCATCGAAAGATGTATCCTGCCCGCTGACGGTGTTTTTCCGCTGCTATCGGACACGCGCCAGAGCCAAACGCATCACTCCATGATTTCGGCCAGCGCATCCACCAGCGCGTCGATATCCTCGTCGGTAGTATCCCATGAGGTCACGAACCGCACTTCGTCGGCGGCCTCGTTCCACACGTAAAAGAAGTAGCGTTCGGAAAGCCGTGCGATAACCGTACGGGGCATGGCGATAAAGAGCTGGTTCGTCTCCACCGGCTGGGTGAGGCGCAGTTGCGGGCCAATGCCGCAGCCAGGCGGCGGGCCTGCCGGTTGGCATGCTGTGCATTACGGAGCCACAAACCGTCGAGATAAGGGATGAACTGGGCCGACAGGTAACGCATCTTGGAGGCCAGTTGTGCCGACTGTTTGCGGTAATACTTGATGTCGGCAGCGACCTCCTCCCTGAAAGCCACGACAGCCTCCCCCATCATCATTCCGTTTTTCGTCCCGCCGAGGCTGAGAATGTCCACCCCGGCATCTACGGTGACCTCGCGCATGGTACACCCCAGCGCCGCACAGGCGTTGGCCAGACGTGCCCCGTCCATGTGAAGCTTCATGCCGTGGGCGTGGACGAGCGAGGCGATAGCCCGCACCTCCTCCACCGTATAGAGCGTACCGAGCTCCGTAGCCTGCGAAATATAGACGGCGCCGGGCTGCGCATGGTGGCAGTCACCGAAGTGCTGCAAATGGGGACGAAGCAGGTCGGGCGTCAGTTTGCCGTCGGGCGTGGCGACCGCGATGAGCTGACACCCCGTCATTCGCGCCGGAGCGTTACACTCATCCACGTAGATATGTGCCGTAGCGGCACACAGGATGCTGTGAAACGACCGCGTCACCGCCTGCAGCGCCACACTGTTGGCCCCCGTTCCGTTGAACAGGAAAAAGGGACGGGCCTCCTCCCCGAAGACCTGCCGTACACACTCCGCGGCCCGTTCGGTCCAGCGGTCGTCGCCGTACCCGGCTGCATGGTCGCGGTTCGCCTCGATAATGGCGGCCATCACCTCCGGATGGACGCCCGAATTGTTATCGCTCGCAAAACTCCTCATAGTCCGTATCGTTTTTAACGGTGCAAATATACGCCGATATGCCTGCGGATATTCCGCCCCGTCTCTTTTTCGGAACAAGGCGCAGAACAAGACACGCCGACCGGAAAACACACGCCCGCAGCCGAAGCCGCAGGCGTACGCAATCATCCGGGAAGGCAGTCGTTCCGGTTGCCGGTATCCGTTAAAACCCGATTCCGCTGATGTAGCCGTAGAGGTTGCTCACAACACCCGAAGCAAGTATCCCGACCGTACAGAATACGAGGCTCGCCCTGTTATAACCGTCCGTACGAAGACGTTCCGAAATGCCGCCTTCCGGAGCGTTGATGAACATGGCCTTGATTATCCTCAGGTAGTAGTAGAGCGATACTACCGTGTTGACCAGCGCAATGAAGACCAGCAGGTAATCCCCCTTCGCCGCAGCTGCCGCGAAAATGAAAAATTTACTGAAGAAACCGCCGACCGGAGGGATACCCGCGAGCGAAAAGACCGCGAGCATCATCACCAAGGCGAGTTTCGGATTGGACTTATACAGTCCGTCGTAAGCGCCGATGTCCGTACGGCCGCTGTGGTTTTCGACGGAAGCGATGACACCGAACGCCGCCATGTTGGCGAAGAGGTAGACCAGCACGTAGTACACTACGGCGGAGAGTCCCTCCGGCGTACCGTGCAGCACGCCGAGCATGATGTACCCCGCCTGCGAAATGGACGAGTAGGCAAAGAAACGTTTGATGTCCCGCTGACGGATGGCGAACAGGTTGCCCACCACAATGGTCGCCACCGTAACCACCCACAGGATATAGTACCAGATACGACCGATGTTGCCGAATACATGATGCAGCGTCAGCAGCAGCACGAAACAACCCGCCGCTTTGGAAACTACCGAAAGGTAGGCTGTGGTAGCCGTAGGTGCCCCTTCATAGACATCGGGAGCCCACATATGGAAAGGCACGAGCGAAATCTTGAAAGCCAGTCCGGCAAAGAAGAAGACGAATCCCAACACCGTCATGAAATCGGCGCTCACCAGCGGCTGCATGTCGGCGAAATACATCGTCCCCATCGCACCGTAGAGATATGAGAGGCCGAACATCATGATACCCGACGAGAGCGTGGACATCAGGATGTATTTCGCTCCTGCCTCGGCCGATTTCTCCCGGTACTTGTTGTACGCCGCGAGGCATGCCGTCGGCAGCGATGCCATCTCGATACCGATATAGAGCAGCATGAAGTTCCCGGCGGAGACCATCAGATACATGCCCAGAAGCGTGGCGAGCGTGATGACGTAATACTCCCCCTCGCGGATGGCCGTCTCCCGGCCCCGCAGCCATTCGCCGGCCTGCATGAAGACTACGAGCGTACCGAGATTCAGGATATTTTTCATCAGCACCGTAAGCCGGCTCGTGATATACATTCCCCCGAAGGCGCTCCCTTCGGGCAGACAACAGAAGAATCCGGCCACGGTATGCAGTGCGAAAAGGACAATCGCCAGCGGCCGGAACCACCGCATCGCACGCGTTTCGCCGGCGAATATATCGAACAGGAGCAGTACCACGAACACGGCAAGCAGACCGAGCTCCTGGCGCATTACCAAGAAATTACCCAAATCCATACGCTAAAAGAGGTTTAAATGTTCCATTATCGGTCCGAGGCTCTCGTAAATCAATCCCTGCGCACCGGAGGGCCACACGCCTACCGCCACGATGCAGGCGATGAGCGCCACGGCCGAGAAACGCTCGTACCAGTGCGCATCGTCCAGCTTCAAGTGGTCGGGATTCTGCACCGGACCGTAGAGTATCTTGCCGACCGTACGCAGGATATAGACGGCCGTCACCACGATGGAGGTCGCCGCCAGTATCGTCAGTACGCGGCGCAGCAGGTCGGCATGTTCGAACGAACCGATGAAAACGGTCATTTCGGCCACGAACCCGCTGAATCCCGGCAGGCCGAGCGAAGCGAAACCGGCTATCACGTAACAAACCGATGCGAAGGGCATGATACGCATCAGGCCGCCCATCTCGCGGATGTCGCGCGTGTGGGTGCGGCCGTAAATGACGCCTATCAACGAAAAGAACAGGGCCGTCATCAAGCCGTGAGAAAGCATCTGAAGCACCGCGCCGGTCATGGCCGTCCGGTTAAGCATCAGAATGGCGAAGAGCACGAGGCTGCAGTGGCTCACCGACGAATAGGCGTTCATGTACTTCAGGTCGGTCTGCACCACCGCGCCGTAGGCGCCGTATACCACCCCGATACCGGTAAGGATAAGGAATATCCACGACAGCTCCTGCGCCGCCTGCGGCATCAGGAATATCGCCACACGGAAACAGCCGTAGCCGCCCAGCTTCATCAATACGCCGGCATGCAGCATCGAGACCGAAGTCGGCGCCGCGGCATGGCCGTCGGGCGACCACGTATGGAACGGAAAGAGCGCCCCGAGCACTCCGAAACCGATAAATGTCAGGCAGAATATCCAATACTGATGATTCATGGGAATACTGAGCTGCGAAATCTCCATGATATTCATCGTGGTCGCCCCGGCGGTGAAGTAGATGCCGAGAATCCCCGTCAGCAGGAAGGCCGAACCGCCCATGAGCATCAGCGTCAGCTTCGTGGCGGCATAGACCTTCTTTCCGGTACCCCATACCCCTATCAGCAGAAACATCGGGATGAGGGCTATCTCGTAGAACATGAACATCGTGAAGAGGTCGAGCGAGATGAAATAGCCGAAAACGCCCACCGCCAGCAGGCTGTACCACACGAAGAAATCGCGCTCCATGTTCCACGCCGAGAAGACGCCCGCGAAGGCCACGACGGCCGAAAGCAACAGCATCACCACCGAGATACCGTCCACACCCACCGTATAATGGATATTGAACGGCGCATACCATACGGTGTCGCTGCAAAGCAGCATCGCCTCGTCCGACACCGCCCGCTGCTGCAGGAACACGACCGCTACCGCCACCGCGCACACCAGTTGCAGTCCGAACCCCGCCGTGACCACCGTGCGCACGAACCGCTGCCCCTTTCCCGTGAAAAGCGCGAGCAGGGTGAGCAACGGTATGATAACCAATAAAGACAATATATTCATAACCCCGTCAGAATATAAATACACAAACCACGATAACGAGTACCGACCATACGAATACCGCCGCGTAGGTCTGTACACGGCCCGACTGCATTCCCTTCACGGCACGCGACAGGCTCTCCGTCCCCGTTCCGAGGGCATTGATACCGCCGTCTATCGCATGGCGGTCGAACCATGCCACGGGAGCACTCACGCAACGGAACAGAATCTTTTTGGTGACGAACTGCCATGCCTCATCGATATAGAAGCGATGGTAGGCCGCCCGCCAAAAACCGGCCCACTTCGCGGCGACCCGCGCGGCCAGTCCCCGCTCCCGCATATAGAAGCGTGTCGCCACGGCGATACCCGCCAGGCTCACCAGAATGCCGCCGGCGGCAATCGCCCACTCGATGCCGAGCCTGTAAGGGATGCCGTCGCTGCTGACCAGCCGCGAGAAAGGCAGCCAGCCGACCGCGCACGAGAGCAGTGCGAGGAATACCAGCGGCACGAGCATCGAAGCCGGCGCCTCGTGCGGACGCACTTCGTACTTCCGTTCCGTTCCCCAGAAGATGCGGAAATAGAGCCGGAACATATAGAAGGCCGTCAGCCCCGCCACGAGCAGCAGCACGGCGAAGATGAACTTGTCGTGCCCGAAGGCAGCCGACAAAATCTCGTCCTTGCTGAAAAAGCCCGAAAAAGGCGGGATACCCGCTATGGAGAAACAAGCGACAAGGAAGGTAATATGGGTGACGGGCAGGTATTTCCGCAGGCCGCCCATGGCCTCCATCTCGTTGCTGTGCACGGCATGAATCACCGCACCGGCACCGAGGAAGAGCAGCGCCTTGAAGAAAGCGTGCGTAAAGAGGTGGAACATGGAGGCCGTATAGCCCTCGCCCGCATGACCGCCCATACCCGACACGCCGAGCGCGACCATCATATAGGCTATCTGCGAAATGGTGGAAAAGGCCAATACCCGTTTGATGTCGGTCTGCGTGATGGCGATGACCGCGGCAAAAAGCGCCGTGAAAGCACCCACGTAGGTTATCAGCGTGAGTACATCGGGCGCGGCGAAATAGTAGAGCGGGAACATCCGCGCGATAAGGTAGACGCCCGCCACCACCATCGTGGCGGCATGGATGAGCGCCGACACCGGCGTCGGACCCTCCATGGCGTCCGGAAGCCAGATGTGCAGCGGAAACATTGCCGACTTGCCGGCCGCCCCCATAAAGAGGAGCGCCATCGCCCACGTTGCGGCCGAAAGGCCGAGGAACGAACCGCCCGCCAGGGAGGTCACCGCCAGGGAAGCATTGTCGGCCGTCAGCAGTCCGAAGTCGAACGTACCCGTATAGAACGAAAGGATAAGAATGCCGATTAGAAAGCCCAGGTCGGCGAACCGCGTCACGATGAACGCCTTTTTGGAGGCGGCTATCGCAGCGGGCTTCGTATAATAGAAACCGATAAGCAGATACGAGGAAGCCCCCACGAGTTCCCAGAAAATATACATCTGGAAAATGTTGGTAGCCACGACCAGTCCGAGCATCGAGAAGCTGAAGAGCGACAGGAAGGCATAGTAGCGCTGAAACCCCCGCTCGCCCTTCATGTAGCCGAAACTGTAGATATGGACCATCAGCGAAACGGTCGTTATCACCACCAGCATCATCACCGAAATGGGGTCCAGCAGCACGCCCATGTCGATGTGCAGCGTGTCGCTGAACCGGAGCCACTGCGCCGACCATGCCGTCAGGGCGCGGTAGGCGTCTCCCTCCAGACCTTCGACGAAGAAATAGCGGTATGCCGTCAGGTACGACAGCAGCGCAGAGACGGCCATTCCGAGCGTACCGCAAAGGCCGGCGGCCCGGGGCCGCAGCCATTTGCTGCCGAGCCCGATGAAGAGAAACATCACCATCGGGACGAGAATGATATATACGGTATATCCCATACTCCTAATATTTCATTTTGTCGATATGCCGGACGTCGATGTTGTTCGCCAGGCGGTACACGTTGATGATGATGGCGATGGCCACCGCCGTTTCGGCCGCCGATATGGCGATGCCGAAAAGACTGAAGAACAGTCCCTCCATGTGTTCCGGATAGAGGTATCGGTTGAACACGCTGAAATTTATCTCGACCGAGTTGAGGATAAGCTCGATGGATATGAGCACCGCGAGCAGGTTCTTGCGGGCGATGAACCCGTAGATTCCTACGAAGAACATGATTGAACTGACAATCAGGTAATGCTCCATGGATATCATCATAGTCTTGCCGTTTTTTTGTCGTTTACCGTTTGCGCGCTATCAGGATGCCGCCGATGGCGCACACGAGCAACAGGATGCTGAGCGCCTCGAACGACAGCAGGTATTCGTACTTGTCCGTCCCCATGAGGGTCTGCCCAACCGCCTTCATATCGGTCTCGTGGTCACCCAGCACGGTGGGATTGCTGCCGTAGAGGAAACGGTGCTTCAGCGTCACCCAGGTGGTGATAAGCAGTCCGGCGAGGGCCGTGACGGCACCGGAAAGCACCCTGCGGCGGTCGTGCGGTTCGGTCCGGTCGCCTTTGGAACTCGTCAACAGGATGGCGAAAATGAAGAGGATGAGAATACCGCCCGCATAGACAGAAAGCTGCACGACCGCCAGAAAGTGGTAATTCAGCATAAGGTACAGCCCCGCGGTGCCTATCAGCACGAGAAGCAGATAGGTCGCCGCACGGAATATCTTGCGCGAGGTGACCGCCAGCACCGACGATACGATTATCGCCGCGGCCAGCAGATAGAAAATGATTACGTTAGCTATCCCTTCCATGACTTATTCCGTTTTTGATTCCGTTCGAGCCTCCGGCGATGCCGTCCCTCCTTCCGGCGCCGGAGCGGCCGGTTTCGGAGCGGGTGCCGGTTTCGGAGCCTGTGAAGAGCCCGGCCGATTGAGCTGGAGCAGCAGCCGCTCTTTCGTGAAGACGGCATGCTCGAACTCGTTCGTGAACCGGATGGCTCCCGTCGGGCAGACCGAAACGCACAGACCGCAGAAAATGCAGCTTCCGAGATTGTAGAGGTGTTTGTCGAGTACCCGCTTCGGCTTGCCGGTCGCGGGGTCGGTCTCCGTCCGAGCAACGACCTGTATCGTACCGTTCGGACAGTTGTTCATGCACATGCCGCAAGCAATGCACTTGTGGTGATTCTCCGCGTCGTGCGGCATGGTGAGCAGCGCACGAAACCGCTCGCCGTACTCCCGCCTGCCGCGGTTCTCCGGATATTGCTGCGTCACCTTCGGACGGCAGAAATTGAGCATGGTGACATACATCCCCTGCCCCAAATGCCATATCCCGACGAATATGTTCTTTATGTAATTCACGACTTTCATAAGGCTACAAGATAACGACCACCGACATGAGTATCAGGTTGAGCAGGCAGACGGGCATCAGGATTTTCCATTCCAGGTTGAGCAGCTGGTCGATGCGCAGACGCGGGAACGACCACCGCACCCACATGGCCAGGAACATGCAGACGCACGTCTTGCCGAAGAACCACAGCAGCGACGGGATGCAGTCCATCGCGTGGTTGAACCCCTCCCAGCCGG
>OCQB01002885.1_pt1 | contig 10835 bp, 10 predicted proteins | sample 1538631 | NCBI WGS metagenome assembly OCQB01 (sample SAMN04571713, study PRJEB22368) | human gut metagenome | biome: human gut; material: stool | host: Homo sapiens | place: Luxembourg | collected 2012-10-19 | reverse complement strand
CATCACCTGATGCGAATCCCTCCACTGGTTCGGATCCCCGGCAAACACCGGTGCTTTTTCGGTCGCTGCCGCCGCTTTCTTTCCAAAGGACTCCAGCCCGTAATCATTATAATGCAGGTCACCCAGCAAGGAGGCGGCTTTATCGGGAAACTTGCGGATATAATGCTGGTTCTTGGAAAACACCTCAGCCGTTTCTCCCCGGTTTGAATCCCAGCCCTGAGCCTCGTTCATTTTCCATTCACTCGTACCGAGGTATTCATCGACAATGGCACGCATGGCGTTGATGTCTATACCCTCTACCTCGTGTTTCATGAGCGGAACCACCCGGCAACGGCATTTCCAGCCATTGGGCGGGAATATCTTTTTCCACCGTGGATCATTGGCCGGTAATATCACCCCGTCCAGCTTCCGGTGTTCCTCCCTTACCTTTTCATCCCCGGCAGTGACATATTTCCAATAAGGGAACATTTTCGTTTTTCCCATGAGCCGGTGGTAATTGCTGGCGGACTCCGCCGTTAGTACCGCCGTTTCGTATTCCGTCTTTTGCCACGTTTTATTGAACGTGCCACATATCTGCTCCGCTTTTTTGGAGAACTCCTGAAAATTACCGCTCTCCCTGAACGCCTTGTTCAGCTCCTGAATTTCCGCCAGCGTCTTACCGGCGGAGAAATGAAACAGGTTCATCTCCAAGGCGGTGATGAAAGCGTCATCCTGCAGGCCGTATGCGAATCTTACATCCGCATGGTTCATTGAACGTTTGAACGCACTTTGAACACCGTTCAAAAAGTCGGTAGCAATAAAGGAGAACAACTCCGCATCGAACTTCCCGGTTTCGCCGTTTGCAATCCTTGCGGCCAGCTTTTCCGACATAGGAGCGTTATCATTCAGCCTGATGGGGGCTTTTCCAATGGATGCCCCGACCTGCGGGGCTTGCACGAAAAAATCCCATAAGCGCATAAAGAAATTACGGTCTGCATTACTGATTGTGTCCTCCTCCGAATCCTCTCCTATATCGAACTGAGCGGCCTGAGAGGAGGCACGTTTTGCGACCGGCTCCCCGTCTTTAGGCACGGGAATCGAATATTTTTCATGCAGGTAGCTCTGCGGGATATCCATGATGTCGGAGAGCTGCACCACCTCGGCAACGGAGAGCTGCTCCGCCGCTTTGGGGAAAATGAACTTTCCGCCAGCAACGGGATACCCTCTCGCCTCCAGCATGGGGAGTACCTTTTGGTTGAGGACACGCTGCACGTACCGGAGGTCAGATTTATTCTTTCCCTCCTCTACCTCCTTGTGAACCTCACCCAATGAACGTGCGCCTTTCTCTCCCTGTACGGTGGTCATGGTTTGTCCGAGGATAGTGATCAGCATCTCCTCGTTGTTGGCCTGCCGGAATTCGTTGTACGAGGATCCTGAACCCGTTCCGCCCTCTTTGGTTTCCACATCCGCCTCTTTTGGGATGACCACATACGGTGCGGATCCGGCTTTATCGAAAGCCTCCTCCAGCAGCTTGCGGCTCTCCGGATCATACGTGTTGTATTTACCGATGCGCTGGGGCATCCCGAAAAGCTCGATCCATTGTGACCAATCCCCAAAGCCTCCACGTTTGTAGATGGCATAGGGAGCCGCCTTGAGTAACAAACCGAAATCCCGGTCTTTGCCGAGAATGAGCAGCTGTGAATCTCCCTCGTATGGTATGCCTATTTCGTCCGTGTCCTGCCGGAGGATTGTGCGGTTTTTCAGGTTGATATGCTTTGCCGGAATCGGTTCCACGTTGAAACCGTCATTAAAGGTCATTTCAATGCCTGAACGCCCGTATATTTTCTTTTTCAGGATTTCAGTCAGCAGATCCTCCCATGCGGTGGTGTCCATCAGGTCTGCGATCTCCTCCACTTCCTCCCCAGCCGCATTTTCGTGACCGCATCGATGCGCTTTTGAACGGCATCGCTCAAAACGCCGTCAATCATGATATCATCGAGCAGGTCATACAGCTGCTTTGTTCGTCCATTGTCTGCAGAGGAGAGAGCCGTCCGCCAATTCCCCACGTCATACACTTTCCGCTGGGGAGCCTTGACTACGATCTGATGGATGACCAGCTGCTCCTTTGATTTTGCCCCGGCATTTGTCGTGGCCGTCTTTTTTTTCTTGTTCGCCATAGTCATATATTAAAAATGTTGATTACGCTTGGGATTGCTCCCGTAGATATATTCACCTGCAGTATCCGGTTTCCCGTCACCGTCCTCGTCTATAATGGGGAGGTTAGGCTTAATGTCTGATTTCTGCACTTGCCGGAGCCATGCCACGGCACGCTCGTACCTATCCTGCCGGAGCTGCAGGTCAGTACCGGCATTGCATAGGTTCACGAAATGCCACACGGCTATGTCCTTTACAAAAATGAGTAGGAGGGCGTTTCTTTGGCTCCCTGTGGCCTCGAAAATCTTTTTGCGGTCATACGCACCAAGATATCCGTATGCTTCCTGCAGGGCAGCGTCTATGGCTGCCGTGAGGATTGTTTCATCCTCCCTGCTGATAGCCTCTATATTCTCTTTATAGAGGTGCGTTTCCAATTCTTTGGGTGTGATAAATGCCATGATTAAAATCTCTTTTTATTGGTTACACGTGCGCCCACGGTGTAGGATCCAGCCGAGAGCGTGCTTATCTTTTGGTTGATGATCCACACGCCACCCTCGATACAGTCCACGCCGTCAGCGGGTGATTTCATAGCTCGGTTGATGAGCAGGAACTGCTCCTCCAGCCTTTTCATGTGCGGATTATCCTTTTCGTCAATGTTGAGGATGAGTTGTCCTCGCCGGTTGATCGGCTCAAGGTTTCCCTCGATACGGTCAAACTTTTCCGGTTTCTTCCGGGTATCCGGTATGATCCCGATAAATCCGAGTTGTTTTCCTTTCTCGCTAAATAGCGGAACGAACACCTGTTCATAGAAAGGATCCTGCAGCTTGTTATTTTCGATGTAATTATATACCTGCGTTTTTTGCCCCACGTAATCCCGAAGATAATAATACCAGTTCACGTACTCCTCGTTTACCACATGGTCAAGATAACCGGTGTAAACGTAGAATTTACCGTCATAATACCCGATAAGGAAACAGGCTTTGAAAGAGGTGGCCTTGTTCTTTGAGTTGGACGGAGCCGGATCCCCGTAAACAACGGCAAACTGCAGCTTTGAGAGTGGCGGGCATTTGCCCCATACCATTTCTTTGAACGTGTCACCCTCGGAGAGCGGGTTGTTCATGTATTCTTGCTGGAACGCCTTTGTGCTGATTTTGGACTGAATGCGGTTAATGCGTTCCTCCGTGTTCTTTTCCGGCCAGCTGGATTTGCCATCCTTGTCCCGAATGTTCACGATATCCCAATGGTCAGCTTTATCACCGGCACGTTTCACGCAGCAGTCGAGAGCGATCAGGTTTCCGCAGAATATCACCAGCAAATCCTCGCTGATGGATCGGGTTGGAAACAGAGCCTCCTCGAACCATTCCCATTTCTTTTTCAGGATGTCCGGGTTCCTGCAGTCTGCATCCGTATCGAAGTCATCCACGAGAGCCGTGTCCGGACGTACAGCGTCCTTTCTCGTACCACGGGGTGACTCCAGCGCACCGATAGCCCGGAACGTTGCCCCGGTAGTGAGCGTGAATTCGTCCGCCGTCCAGCTCCCGAACTCCCTCAAATCACCATAATATGCCTTTAGCATGGAATTGCTCTCAAAGGCTTTTTTATAAGGTTCCAAAAGCCGGACGGCGTTCTCGTGACTGTTTGAGATGAGTAGCACGTTCTTTTTCTTTCCGGTCAGCACGAGGTACATCATGCACATGAACACGATGGTGGATTTTGCCAGCTCACGTGACCACGATAGAACCTCGTACCATTCCATATTCGTGGTGATGCGTTTGATGGCCTTTTTATGGAATTTGGTAAAGGGGTACTTTGCGAATTCCGAGAAAAAGAAAAGGATCCACTCGATGACGTTCGCCTCCAGCTTTTCCAGCTTCTTTTTTCGTTCCACCGGCGAGAGGTTGTCGGCGGCTTTGTCCCTTTTGAGTGAACGGTGGTATTCAGTCCACTCCTTGTACGCCTGAATATCATCTATTTTACCCATTTCATTTTCTCCTTTATGTACGCATCGAAATAATCACTCAATTCCTTTGCCCTTTCGAGATCCTGCTGCCGGAGCCAATCGAGCAGCCCACGGGACACGTTGTATATATCCCTGATGGAGGCATCCTGCTCCAATGCCTCAAGGTCAGCCGTCAGCTTGCGCCGGATATCGGCCTCCGCCGCTGACGGGAACCGTTTGCCCTCCTCCTTGCTTGCGATGGAACGGTCAAGTTCGTCCAACTGCGTGAGCGTGGAGCTGATGCGTTCCTCCCGTGTCTGCAGGAGATTGAGCTTTAAGCCCTCCCATTCCTTAGCCCATTTGTTCACCGTGACACGGGAAACACCTACCCGGTCTGCAATTTCCTGCTGGGTGATGTTCTCTTTGAGATACATCAATTTCGCCCATTCTTTCCGTTGATTTGCTTTCAATTCTTCCGCCATGACTATATCATTTAATAGCCCAAAGGTAAAGCCTTGTAATGAGTGAAAATAATTGGTTTGTAATGTTTTACGTTTAAACTGTAATGGTTGCAGTTTAATCTGAAACCGTTACAGACCGATTTGTACAGCCCGTTTTTTACCCTGAATTTTGTCACAAAATCAAACGAGCGAAATGGGTAAATTAACCTTTGTATTACACGATGAGTCGGTGAACACCTACGGGTTTAGGATGCTCACCAGCGGAGCCAATTTGGAGGAGTTTAAAAAGAATCCCGTGATGCTTTTGAATCACGATGATTACTCCCTGCCGATTGGCCGGTGGGAAAATATCCGTGTTGAGGGAGGTAAGATTTTAGCCGATGCCGTGTTCGATGAGGGAGATGCCCGTGCCGCAGAGGTAAAGCGTAAAGTTGAGAATGACTTTATCCGTATGGCCTCTATCGGTGCGTGGCCTCCGGAGGAGAAAAGCGATGCCTATGACCTGATGCTCCCCGGACAAACACTCCCTACCGTTACGAGATGGACGGTTCGGGAGGGCAGTGTCGTTACAATCGGAGCCAATCACAATGCGCTGGTATTCTATGACAGAGAGAGCAAACAGATTATCGACCTGAATGATAAGGGTAATCTTATCCGGTTGATAGATCACAGTAATAACCCAAAAAAACAATTAAAAATGAGCGTACTTACAGGAGTATTGAAGCTGCAGGACTCTGCAAGCGAGGCGGAAATCGTAACCGCCATTCAGGGAATCATTGCCAATGCCGACCGCTTGGAAAAAGAAAACAAGACGCTGGCCGCCGCAGTGGATAAAATGAACGAGGCCAAAAAGGAATCCCAAAAGCGGGAGGCGGTTTCCCTGACCGATGCGGCCATTAAAGACGGACGCTATGATGCGAAAGGCCGTGAGAACCTGCTGAACCTTTTCGATAAGGATTTCGAGGGAACAAAGGCTATGCTGGCAGCTATCCCGTGTCGTGCAAACGTGGCCGGTCAAATCAACACGGATAAAGGATCCGGTGTGACTCTCGGTGATTGGAAAGACAAGTCATGGGACGAACTGGATAAGGCCGGTAAGCTCGTTGAGCTGAAAGATGCCGCCCCGGACTTGTATAAGTCCAAGTTTAAGGAACGTTTCGGCATCGAACCGAATCTGTAATTATTAACCAGTAAAACAAGAATAGAAATGGCAATTCAGAAAGAAATTTGGATGGCGGCTATCGTGGAGGGCTTGTTTGCCTCCAATAGCTTCCTGAGCAAGGCGTTCAACGCCGATGAGTACGTGAACAACGGAAAAATTGTTCACATTCCGAATGCCGGTGCAGCATCCGGAACCAAGAAAAACCGAACCGAACTTCCCGCTAAGGTAACCAAAAGAACGGATATCGATGTGACGTTCCCGCTGGATGAATACACCACTGATCCGGTACTTATCCCTAACGCCGACACGGTGGAACTCAGCTATGACAAACGGGAGTCCGTCCTGCGTCAGGATAAACTCAAACTGCAGGATGATGTGGCACTCGATTTCATTTTCAACTGGAGTCCCGCCGCCGCACAGTGCATTGAAACCACCGGTGCGGAGATTGATGCTTACACAGATAAGGCCACCGGTAAGCGCAAAGGTATCTGCAAGGCAGACGTGTTGGGCTTGATGACCAAGTTCAATAATGATGATATTCCGCAGGAGGGGCGTTATTTGCTGCTGGATGCGCAGATGTACTCCCAGCTGTTGAATAGCCTGACGGAGAACGAGAACACGGCGTTCCTCGCTTCCGCCGATGCGCAGAACGGTATCCTCGGTAAGCTGTTCAGCTTTAATATCATGATGCGTAGCAGGGCAGCCCTTTACACTGCGGCCAAAGCTCCCAAAACATGGAGTACCGCCGGTGCAGCCACCGACCTCGCCGCCGGTCTTGCATGGCACGAGCAAAGCGTCTGCCGTGCGCTGGGTGAGGTGAAAGCGTTCGAGAACGAGGGTGACGCAACCTATTACGGTGATATTTATTCATTCCTTGTACGTGCCGGTGGCCGTATCATGCGGGAAGATAAAAAGGGTGTAATCGCTTTAGTGCAGGGAACCCCTGCAGCGGGATAAGGTTATGGCAGAATTGAAATATTTGGTAATCCACTGTACCGCCACGCCTCAAGGCCGTAAGGTAACGGGTAACGATATCCGGGCATGGCACACGAACCCGGTGAGTAAGGGTGGGCGTGGCTGGAAGCAGGTGGGATATACCGATATGTTTCACCTTGACGGAACGGTGGAGCGATTGGCCCGGAACAACGAGGACGCACGGGTGGATCCGTGGGAGATTACCAATGGAGCAAAAGGGTACAATTCCATTTCCCGGCACATTGTGTACGTTGGCGGTGTGGCCGCTGACGGCAAGACTCCCAAAGACACCCGTACTCCCGGCCAGCTGAAAGCGTTGGAGGATTACGTGAAAGACTTCCACCGCCGTTTCCCACGGGTGAGAATCATCGGTCATAACGAGATTGCGGCCAAGGCGTGCCCGTCATTTGACGTTCAGGCATGGCTCAGGAAAATAGGCATTAACCAATAACAAAGCAAAGAGATGGACGGTCTGATGGATTTTTTAATGTTCGCCCTGCCGGGTGGTTTTATCGGGAGCATCTTCACATGGTTTGTTGGCCGTAGAAAGCAGAACAATGATATGTTATCCCAGCTTCAGGCGTCCATCAATATGCTCAGTAGTGAGAACCGGAAGATATTGGATGAGAATATCCAGCTCCGTAGAGAGAATGCCGACCTGAAAGCGAATCAGGAGGAGATGATCCAAAAGCTCTCCCGTCTTACCAAAGAGGTGGAGAGATTAAGAAAAGTAATCAATAAACAAACAGGAAATGATGAGAAATCCAATCCGAGGGGTAACCCTCGTGCTACTTATAGCCGTGTTCTGCCTGATGGGATGTGCCACGGCGAAATTAACCAAGAGCCAGCAGTCACACACGCTGACGGAACAGACGAAAAGTGGAACCACCACCGGAGTAACCGGAGAGCAGTCAGACGTGACGGCTCAGAGGACGGGGGAACTACTGCAGGGACAGACGATAACCGCCCTGACACGGGAGGGGATTCCGGAGTCGGAGGCGAAAGTGGATGTTCCGATACAGAACCTCCTTAACCTGCCGGATGGTGCTGGCTACACGACCAAAGACGGTCAGGCATCGGTAAGCGTGCAAAGGCATGGCGATAATATCACGGTTAAGGGTAAATGTGACTCTATCGCCCGGCAATGCCTTTTTTACGAGCGTGAGGTGTTCCGACAGCGCAACGAGGTGGATAGCTTAAAACGGGTTATTTCCCGGATGGAACAGACGAGCAGCCGGAGTGATGAAACCTACAAGGCGGAGAGCGATGCCGCTGAAAGTATCAAGGAAAAACCTCCCGCTACATGGTATAAATGGCTTTTAGCCGGATTCGTGGGTGGTTTGCTGCTTACCTCTCCACTAAAGAAACTAAAGAATAGAATATTAACCTTTTTAAAATAGAGAACGATGTCAAAAGTATATGTGAATGATGGATACATGATGCTCCTTGATGCCATTTATTTCAATGGTAAAAAGATCGGCAATGTTTCTGATGACGGTATCGATTGGGGCGGTGATGCCGCTGAATATATCAAGCTCTTTGCCGCACAGGTTCGTAATGCCCCGGTCAAGAAAATAAAGAAAAAGGATGCTACCAATCTGCTAAAGTTTACCCTGATTGAACTTGTTCCTCAGAACTGTAAGGACGTGATGGGCGGAACGGTGGACGGTACAAAATGGGAGGCTCCCTCGGAATCCGTTTCATTGGAGGGTACATTGAAAATCCTCTGCGGAACCGGTCAGACTATCGAGGTGAAACGCATGACGCTGGACGGTGTGGTACGTGGCAAGATTGGCGGTGATGATCCGCTGGGTATCGAATGTGAAATGGAAATGTTGAACCCGCTGGATGGAGGTTCTCCTTTCAGCTTTGATGACACGGTTCCATTTATTTCCATAACGCCCACCTCTTTGTCATTCGCCAAAGGTGGAGAAAGCAAGACGGTGGATATTGAAGCCTCCGGAGCGTTTTCCGTTGGAAAGGTTCCCGCCGGTTTCAGCCTTGAGATTGTAAACGGCAGGATTACCATCACGGCGGATGCCAATACCGGGGCTGCGAGAAACGGATCGGTAGAGTTTATCCTTGCGGCTGATAATACCAAAAAGGCCACCCTCACGTTGAGTCAGGCGGCTGGTAATGCGTAACCCATGAAAAAGAACGTGGAAATAGAGGCAGCGGAGGCTTTGCTTGATGTAGGGGTTTCCCTGCCTTTTTTGCAGTTTAAGATGCCATTCAGAAAGAAACCGGTATCGATCAGGGTAACCATGAAACGTCCCTGCTTGGGGAGTCAGATCCGGATCGCAAGGCTATACCTGCAGTTGGGTATCACATACGAGGAGATGGAGCAGTTCAACAAGCATGAGGAGATGGCGTTCCTTGCCATTCATGGCAAACGTGTTTCCAAGATGGTATCCCTGACCATCTGCCGTGGGGCGGTTTCCGGTCTATTGTTTTCCGGTATTGTCGCATGGCTCTTGAGATGGTTTGTTCCTGACAAGTACCTGCAGGGTGCTAACCAGCGTTTTGTCACTTTGCTTGGTACAAAGTCTTTTATGCGTATTATCGAATCGGTTCAGATATCCAATCCACTGAAACCGAGAGAGAGCCAAAAAAGAAAGGGGAGTTAAGAACGAAATATGTCGGATCCCATAGCCCCTTTGGTATAGTGTGGCAGATAGCTGCGGCCACCGGCTGGAGTGTAAAATACATTCTTTGGGGTGTCAATTACCAAACCCTCCGGATGATGCTTGCCGATGCGCCACATTACGAGAAAGAGAATGATAACAACCGAACCGGAAGCAAAGGCGGTAAAGGGAAACCTAAAAGCCTTTCCGGATTTTTCCAATCACGATTGAAAGAACAATGAAACCCGTTGAGATAGAATTCATAATGAGAGACAAGCTCTCTCCCGGCATTGACAAGGCGGGCAAGTCCGCCGAAACGCTGGGAGATAAGGCCGAGCAGGTGTCTAAAAGCATCACAGACCGTATTGCCGCCCAAAAAGAGCAGATCAAGTATGTTGAATCCTGTCTCAAGGATTTAAAGAAGCAATACGACAACCTTGCACCCGGAAAGGCGCAGCTGGAGATGCGTGCGGAGATAGATGCCTGTACCAAAGCCCTGCAGGAGGACAAGAACATTCTCTCCTCCCTTGAGGCGGAGCATGACAAGGCATCCGTTTCCACCAAACGGCTTTCCATGCAGCTCCGGGAGATGCAGGATGCGATGGCTCGCCTGCGTTTGGAGGGCAAACAGAACACCAAAGAGTATGCGGAGATGGCCGATAAAGCCGCTGTATTAGCCGATACCATCGGTGATCTGCGTACCCAAACGAATATTCTCGCCAATGATGATGCTGCCTTGCAGGGAGTGATGAGCGGTGTGAACGGCTTGTCCGGTCTATTCACGACCGCCACCGGTGTCATGGGGATTTTTGCCTCGGAAAACGAGGATCTGATAAAGATACAAACCCGTGTGCAGAGCGTCATGGCCGTCACTATGGGGCTGCAGCAAGTCATGAATACCCTGAACAAGGATTCCGCTTTTCGGCTGGTTACCGTTGTCAAGATGAAAAAGCTGCTGACGGCGGCCAATACAAAGCTGGCCGTTTCGTTGGGTATCTCCAATGCGGCGGCCACCGCTTTGATGGCCACTCTGACATTAGGGCTTTCCGCCGTAATAACGGGGCTTATCGTTCTTTGGGATAAATACAGCGATGCGCAGGAGAAAGCGGCGGAAAAGGCGAAAGAACGGGTAAAAATAGAGAGTGACGGGCGTGCCCAAATGATTAAAACCCGTTTCGAGATAGAAAATACGACAAAGAGCCTGAAAGACTTTACCGGCAGTAAGGAACAGGAAAAGGCTAAAGTCGAGGAGTTGAACCGGAAATACGGCGAGAGCTTCGGGTATTACAATACCGTTGCCGAGTGGTACGATGTGCTGATCCAAAAGAGTGATGACTATATCCAAATGCTTTTCCTGCAAGCGAAAGCCCAAAGCCTTGTGAACAAGGCGGTGGAAGCGGACGAAAAGGTGAACGAGGTAAAGGCTACTCCCGAATCCGATGTCGAGGGTTCGATGGGCTGGTTCTCTAAAATGGGACTTTATATGGCTCAAAGCGAGTCTTACGGTCAGATTGACGCTCAGACGTTGATCGAGAAACATA
>OCQB01002878.1_pt1 | contig 10860 bp, 10 predicted proteins | sample 1538631 | NCBI WGS metagenome assembly OCQB01 (sample SAMN04571713, study PRJEB22368) | human gut metagenome | biome: human gut; material: stool | host: Homo sapiens | place: Luxembourg | collected 2012-10-19 | reverse complement strand
CCTTTCGGAGTAAAAATAATATGTTCGCTTATCCCATTATCATCGCCGCCATGATCGCTTCCGGGCTGTTCATCGGCTGGATCAACTTTAGCTATCTTTGGGGCATGATCCCGGCAGTTATCGGAGGCTTCTGCGGAAGCTATTACAGCAAGTTCGGCCGAATGCTGCTTAAGCCCGGCATCGACGACTACCAGCGAGAAAAAATCCTCTCTGTGACCCGTGTTCTGACAATCATGTGGACCGTGATCTCTGCCATTTTCTTTGCGCTCGGATACGGATTAACCAAGGTTGCTTACTGATTTGTTGTTTTGATTTTTCGTTATGCAGATTCATGCTTTCGGTCTTTCCCGAGTACCGACTTTCCTCGGTCAATGGGATCTCGATTTTGACGGACGCACCGACGTTTTTTCCATTCCCCTGACAGGAGAGAAAAGTATTGCGTTATTCCTTGACGCTCTAAAGTTCGCTCTATTCGATATCTCATCCGAGAAACTTGGAAAAAATCCCGAAGTCCGCCTGGTCTTCTCCACAGAAGAGGGACGATTTGAACTTCTTCGGTCCCACGAAAACACTGAAATCCGCAAAAACGGCATGCCGTTTGACCTGCAGGCTGCGCCCTTTCCTGTCGCCATGGCTAGGATCACGCATCTTGATGCCGATAAATTAGAAGACACCCTTTTCTATGACATTCTCTCGACTTCTGAATCTTTGACCGAGAATGCGGATACTTTAGCCTCATCTTTGATCGGAAATGTCTCCGAGTCCCTCGGAAATGCAATCCTGACTCAGGGCATTGAAGTTTCTCAGCAGAAGGCCGCCTTGCTCGCCGCTTCTAAGTCTGTCATAGACGGAATTTCGGTTGTTTCTGATGAGGAAGAAGAACGCCTCAATCAGCAGCTCATTAAGGCCGGCGTCTCTCACGCCGCTCTGCAAAACGAAATTGCCCAGCTCAAAGATTCGATGGACTGGCTCATTCGCATCAATATGCTCAAGGATGAAGCCGCCCGCTTGTCTAAGCAGCTCACGACAGTCAACGGCGACCTTTCTCGCTTTGACGTGAAAAAGAACGTTCTGGAAAAAGCGCTGAAAACAGACGCCTTAGCTCCCGACTACGATGTCCTCTCTAAGCTTCGAGTCGATGAGAAAGAAGAAGGTAAGCTGATTACGGAACTTAAAAAATCCGTCCCGATGCTTTCTGAACGCGTCCGCTCCGCCTCTCTGGCTCATGCTGAGGCAGACAAAAATTTCAAGAGCGTCCTGGAAAACTACAACGAGAAGTGTGTGACGTTGGAACGCGTTCGCGAATTAGATGAAAAAATCGAAGATTCTCAGATTCAAAGCAAGCACCTTAAAGAGGAGTTGTTCAACGAGCAAACCGCGGCTCGTCTCCTCTCTGAAGAAAACACACGATTAAAAAACGTCCTCTCCCAACTGACCATTCGCTCACAGCTTCTAAACAAGAAGATGGATGACCTTTCTATGGATAAGCTCTTGGTCGATGAGCTCGAAGAGTACAAACGTCTTCTTGATGAGATTGACGCTGAAGTCATTCGCAGCGCAGAGGCAGAAGAAACGCAGCGGGAACTGCAGAAACGGATTGAGTCCTCTCGCTCTGCTTTATTAGACGTTCAAAACGTCATTGCCGCTCTTAAAAACGAGGAGCTTGCCGTCACGGGCGAACTTTCCATGAAAGAGCGCATGCTTTCCAAGTCTTTAGGAATAGAAGGCGTCGAGACGCTGGCTGCGGAACTGGACAATCAGAATGAACGCTTAAATGCCCTAGACGCGCTTCAAGGAAGAATTGTTCTCTTGGCAGAAGGACACGACCGATTCAATCAGGTAAAAGCAGGGCTCGAGAGCACCAAGCACGCCTTGAGACTCGCGACGGTTGCTTTGAATGCGGCTCGCCAGGCCTATATTGATAAGACAGCCGTCGTCAATTCAGCTCAGCAGGCTTATTCCTTCTATCTCGAAGTACTGTCGCTGAATGAACAGCGCGAAAAGTTAGCCAACGGCAAGCCGTGTCCCTTGTGTGGCGCGATTCACCATCCCTACTCCGTCAAACTGCCGTTTGACCGTTCGTTGGAAGACAAACTCGCTAAAGCAAAAGAAGACGCTCAGCTCGCGCTCGTCGAATCGGAAAAATGCAAAGCTGAATTTGCGCAGCTTCAGCTGCAGCAGACAGAAGCCGAAAACATTCTGAATACGCTTACGACAGAACTCAATGAAGCCAAGGGCGAGATTTTGTATATCGCGAGCGAGCTCAATATTGTCGGCTTGAGAGAAAAGAAACCGATCACTTGGGCAGCTGTACTCAAGCAAAAACAAACTTCTTTAGCCAATCGTCGAGATGACCTTGAAGCACGATTGGAGAAAATTCAAGGGCTCACGGAAGCGATTGAATCGCTGAAAGAAAAGCGCGAAGATGCAGCGCTTAAAACCGCTCGTAAAAAAGAAGAACAGGCGTCTTTGGAAGAGGCTTTGAAGAACTTCGCCAACATGTCTGCCGAGCTAGAAAAGAATCAAAAAGACTCTGAACTTAATCGCGTCTCCCTGACGCGTTTGCTCGAGCGAGCCTTTGCCCGCTTCGGCCTGAAGGCCTCTAACCCGGCCATCATGAAGCAGAACCTTCCAACACTCGAAAAACGCCGCGAACAGTGGATCAACTGGAGCGTCGAGAAAAAACAGATAGAAGAAGAAACAGCGCAGAGCGAAGAAGCCCTCCGAAATACTGTCGCGTCTCTGACTGCTCAGAAGAAGAGCGCAGAAACCTTAGAAAAGGACATCGAGGCTCTCACTGAACAGATCAAACGGTTCCAAAAAGAACGGCATGAAGCAATTGCCAGCCAGACACCGGAAGAAGTAATTGCCGCGATTGAAACAGAAAAGGCCAATGCCACACGTCTTGCCGAAGAAGCTAAATTAAGTCTTGCTGCCAAAGAGGAAGCCTTGCTTTCTACGCAGAACAAAATTAATACTCTCGAAGCACATCGCAGCGAAACCATTAAATCCATTGAATCGCTTTCGGACGCTTTCAACCAAAAACTTCAAAAGGCCGGTTTCCCGAACGAGTCCAGCTTCCTTTCTTCTCAGATCTCAACTGCGCAGAAAGATGACCTCTTGCGTCAAAACGATGAACTGCTCGAAAGATATCGTGTCGTAAATTCGCAGTACGAAGAAAAACAGCAGGCATTAAACAGTCTTCAGGAGAAGAACCTGACGACGCGCACTCGTGAACAGCTCGAAGAAGAACTCTTAGAAAAATCCGATCTCTTCCACACAGCCACTGTTCAGCTCACAGGCCTACGTGAGAAGATGGCAAAAAATGCGAATAACAAAAATCGCCGAAAACGGGAAGAAGCAGAATTCCAAAAGCTACAGACCTCGCTTGAACGATGGGAATCTCTCTGCGCCAATGCTGAGGAACCGGGGGGAATTGCGCGTTTAGGTTTGTCGCTTGCAGTCGCCTACGGCTCTTCAGACATTGATGCCTTCATCCCCGGCGCCAAGATCAAACTTCGTGATGAAGGTGTGAAATTATTTGCACCCGAGCTCTCGGACGCTTCAGGTCTTGCGGGCATGAAGACAATTTCTGCCGATCAGCGTTTCTTCGTGGCACTTTCTCTGCTCTTGGGAAGAAGCGAATTGTTTGCCCGTCGAAGCAAACCTGAGTTTGTCATTCTTAAGCAAAATCAGAATGAAGCTTTCCCAAGCCAGACGTGTACAGGTTTAGGGAGCTTGAATTTAACAATCGGCCTAGCGAGATAAGCGGTTACTCTTCGACGAATTCAATGAGAAGAGCTCCGCGCGTGAGCTCTTCCAATTCTTTAGCAAAAGTCTCAGCGAGATCCTCGGGGATTTCGACATCAAAATCCGCATCCATATCAAAATTCTTTTCCAGAATTCGACCGTTTACGGCTTCGATCTTGCGCAGAACCTGATTCACAAATCGATGTTCAACGCTGAATTTGATGCGTTTCGTTTTGGTACGAACTCGCGTGGGCACTGCCTCTAAGGCCATTTTGACGGAAGACTGATAGGCTTTAACTAGTCCTCCCGTACCGAGCAAAATTCCGCCGAAGTAACGAGTCACAACAACGGTCACTTCTCCGATGCCGCTGTGCGTAACAGCCGTCAGCATGGGGCGTCCGGCGGTTCCGTGAGGCTCGCCGTCATCGCTTGCGCCGATACGATCGGTAGATCCGGCGGCTCCGGCACAATAAGCCCAGCAATTGTGCCGGGCATCTTCAAATTCGGCTTTAATTTGTTCGATGAAAGCTTTTGCTTCTTCGACACCGGGAGTGTGTCCGACAGAAGCGATAAAACGGCTGCGCTTTATCGTCTGTTCGACACGAAAAACTTCTCCCGGACGCAGGTCCGGAATGTTGTAGCTGACATCTGCCATCCGGGGACTCTCTTTATGTGTTACTTGTGAAGCTTGTTCACTATTTTAAAGAGAGTTTCGTTTTCCATGACAAGGGGAGAATCTTTGGCAAAAAACACAATGCCGTCTTCGGGTGCTTCGGTCTGGGCGACGGTCACGCCGGTAAGCGGATCAATGATGTCCGCAAGAACTTGTCCGCGTTCAACGGAATCAAAGGATTTCACGTGCGGAATGTAAAGACCGGAAGCGGTTGAACGCAGCGACACCAGCTCTTCTTCTATAAGAACGGTCGATTCATAGCCACCGTAAACGTTGTAATTTAAAACGTTCATTCGGCTTAAGAAGCGGCAAACCGCCGCAATCGCCATGTCCGCACCCTTCTTATCGATCTTCTCGGTAGAACGACTGTAAAGAGAAAAGGCTTTTGTATCCCACACCTGCCAGTTGAAGTTTAAGGTTGTGGTATCAAAGGGAACGGGTTTGCGAAGAACGACAAAAGGCATTCCGAAAAGCTGAGCCAAGCCGGTGTCCTCATAATCCGTCTTCATCATGCGCACATGAGAGACGAAGTCTCCGGGCATATAAAAAGAGGAAAACTGCACGCCGAAGCGGTAGCCCTGAATCTTTTCAAAAATACCGGCAGCTATTCGCTGAGTAGTCTCACCTTTGTTGTATCCGGGATACATTCGATTGATATCGGAGTTATCCATCGCCCAGAAGCGCTTACCGACATTAACGGAGTACGGATTGGCACACGGAATCACCGTCACACCGTGACGGCGGATAAACCGCCCTTCTTCCTCAAAGCGCTTTAATGTTCGAACCATTTGGCCGGCAATATAGAGCTGCTGAATTTCATTGCCGCGCATATTGCCGATAATGCACATGGTCTTTTCAGGGCCGCCGAAGTGATAACTTTTTACTTCAAAGTCTTCGCGGTAGGCCGACTCCATTCTGAAAATAACTTCTTCTTTCATCGACGTTCTTCCTGAAGAATTCGGGCAATCAGAGACCCCTTATTTACAATAGGATATTCACGAAGCGTGAAGAGCAAACCATCGACTTCGGAGACGCATTCCTGACGAACCTCACCTGAAAGCGCATCTACAATTTGGCCAAAAATCTCGCCTCGTCTAACGTTATCGCTGTGACGAACCGTCGGGACAAACACACCCGGCTCTTCAGCATTCACAAAACTCACGGAGCGATCTAAGGAAACGATCGGCTGTTTAACAGGCTGGACCGGCCCGTCCCACATACCGAGATTCTGCATAAGATTCAGAATTCCGTTCACAAGCCGTTGACAATAATCCTGAGTAATTCTCATGCCGACGCCCGCCTCTACGACAAGAGTTTTAACGCCGATGGAATTTAAGCTGTAAGCCAACGTTGATTCGAGCACAGTAGAAGCTTGATGCACCCAAACAAAATCGACATCGAGCATGCTCGCGTATTTAACGAGTTTACCTGCCGTATTGATATTGACGCGAACCTGGGGAATCTCGCGCAGGAAGATATTGCTGGCGTGAATATCAATCGCCATTTCTGCGCCTTTGAATTCCTGAATCAATTTGCTTGCAACCCACTCCGTCGCCGCTCCGTCGGTACGTCCCGGGAAAATCCGGTTCATATCCAAATCAAAACCGGGAAATCCTCGCTGGATCGTATCGATGCCCATCGGGTTCAATGCCGGATAGACATCCAACACCCCTTTAAGGTGCTCACTCTTTTCACGAACGACTTTATTAAGCAAATAACAAATGTACTGTCCTTCAAGCTCATCGCCGTGAATTCCGGAAACGACGCAAAGTCTTTTAAGGCCTTCTGCTGACGCAGCGTTATCAGGCAAGAGGCGGTTCTTGCGAATCACCAAAGACTCGCCGACCGGCATCTTTACTTTTATGACGTCTTCAATCATTCTCAAATTTCAACCAACTTACACTTTGCCGACATAGTTTGATCCGCTGCGCCCATAAAGACGCCTCTTTCTAAAGCGCAAAAACTAAAGTCTGGTCCTTGTGAAATCTTGACGTAATTATCGTCACAGAATCTCTGATGCGTAGGATCCACTCCGATCCATGTTTCACCGTCAAAAACTTCTACCCAAGCATGAGAAGCACCTTCACCGGTGGTCAGTCCGGCAACGTAGCGACAAATAACGTTCTGAGCTCGTAAGAAAGCAAGAAGAATGTGCGCGAAATCCTGACAAACTCCGGCGCCGAGCTCCCACGCTTCATGGGCCGCAGTTACTGTTGTCGTAACGCCTTTTTGATAGCGGAAGTCTGTACCAATTTTTGTTAGCCAGTATTCAGCAAGGACGATGGGTGCGCCTTCAACTTTATTGGCTTCAAAATAATCTTTGAGCGTGCCGGTCAGCGTCGTAAGCTGAGTCGGATATCGATAGTAGGCAGCCGCACCGAAACTGCTGCGCTGCGAGGAATCGACCAATACTTCTCCTGTCGAGCAAAAAGAAAAGAAGGTATGTTTATTCTCGATGCTGCCCAGGAAAACTTTATTGCCTTGTCCGTCAAAGGTTTCTGACAGCCGGCAGCCCGGCTGACAGGTTAAAGAGATGCGCATCGGCTCCTGTCCCGGCTCCGAGAGCGGGACAGAGCGAAGCACAAATGTGTGATTCGAAACGGGTTCGGAAAACAACAGATCCGCCCTAAGCGAATACAAAAATTTTTTCATTGTATCGAGTTTTTAATTATTCAAGAGCTTCTGAACTGTTTCCAAAGCCACCAGCCGGGTCTCCGGATCATCATCAGCTAACTGGGCAAAATTTTTCAGAACACGCATTTTTTGACCGCTGTAGGCAATCTTTGCGCCCTGTAATCTGCGATCCAGTTTACCGATCGTCACGCCGATTGTTTCCCAGCTTTCTCCCAATCTCAGCTGCATGTCCAGGCGCTCAAGGTAACGGCCGGCTTTAACGAGACAGCGTTCTTGACCTGAAGAGAGATATTCGTCAATACTGCCCCAGAAAGCCAACAAGCGATCAATGACTTCAAACGAACACAGAGCTCCGGAACCTTCTGCCTTCGCATCTTCCATCGCATCAAGTGCCAGCTGAATATAAGCCAAAGAGCGAGTCGAGATGGTATTCCGCAGCAAAATTCCGTCGTCGTAGGCTCGAGAAAGATTGCTGTACACCGAATCAGGGTTGAGCTCGTCGAAGAAGTAACTCGTCATAAAGTCAGATGCATCTTCGTAAACATCAGGAATGTTTAAAGCGGCACAAAATTCTTTATAAGCCGTCTCATCTGTATCAATCAGAACATCATAGAGGCCTTCGAGATAATTCAGCGTACGGTAGACACGTTCAACGTAGCGGCCGAGCCAAAATAAGTTTTCGCCTTTTTCTATCGAGATAAAATCCATGTGTCTTTAAAGCCTCCGCCTTGAGAAGAGTTAACGACGAACGAATCCGGCTTGCGGGAAAAACGAGTAAGACCGCTGTGCCAAACTTTCGTTCCGTTGGTTGAACTAATGACAAATGCACGAAGATCGCATTTGCGCTCTACGACCGTTCCGTCTTCGAGAACCGGCAGGTCAATAAAGTCGATCACTTCCTGAAGAATAAAGCGACGTGATTCAGTCTGAATTCTTACTTTCCAGGCTTCAAGCTCTTCTTGGTTTAAATCTTTACCAAAGAGAACTCCGTAACCGCCTGCTTCGGCAACATCTTTAATAACTAAGCGTTCGATGTTCGCCAGACAGTACTCTCTGTCTTCTTCGTAGAAAGGCAGATAAGTCGGTGCGTTTTTGAGGATCGGTTCTTCGCCCAGATAGTAACGAATCATCTTGGGAACGAAGTAATAAATACCCTTGTCGTCGGCAACGCCATTTCCGGGAGCATTGATAATCGCGAGGTTCCCTGCCCGATAGGCATTCATAATGCCCGGAACGCCGATGAGTGATTCAGGTTTAAAGGTCAAAGGATCAAGATAGTCGTCGGAGATTCGGCGATAGAGAGCGCCGACCAACTGTGGAGAACCCGATCTGCTCTTGAAATAGAGCTTATTGTCTTGTACGAACAAGTCATTGTACATAACCAGAGGACATCCGGTCATCTCAGCCAAATAAGCATGCTCGAAGAAAGCAGCGTTGTACCTTCCCGGTGTCATGATGACGCAGCGGCCGCCGGGATTCACGCTTTCCATTGCTTCTCTTAAAAGGAGTCCGTAATCATCGTTGCGATCGACCGAGTTATTTTTAAATGTCTCCGGCGAAGCACGGCGAGCGAGTTTTCTGGCAATTAAAGGATAGGAAGCGCCTGAAGGAATGCGTAGGTTGTCTTCAAGAACGTACCAAGTTCCGTCTTTAGCTTGGACGAGGTCAATGCCTGAAATATGAGAGTAAATTCCGTTCGGCGGAACAAAGTTGTCACACGCCGGCAGGAAGCCGCTTGACGAAAAAGCGAAGTCTTCCGGAATCACGCCGTCAGCGACAATTCGCTTTTCCGTGTAGATGTCTCTCAAGAAGGCGTTGAGCGCATCGACACGCTGAATCAAGCCGGCTTCAATTTCAGCGAACTCATCCGCAGGAATAATTCGAGGAAGCGAATCGTAGGGAAACAGCTGCTCATGAAACTCGCCGTTTTTATAGATACCGAACTTCACGCCAAAGCGCGCAAGAAGCCCGTTTATAGCGGCGGTATTGGATATCAGAGAATCCATTATTTCTCCGTAACTTTCTGAGGTTGTTAGATATTCTTCAAAAATTATATGAGAGAGGAGAAGGCCGACACCCTTTAATTTGCAGAAATTTCTGTTGGAAGGAAATGAGGAAGGGTAATTACCAAGGAGGATTGTATTAATCCACATCTAACTTGAGGACAGATCTAATCTAAAAACGCCAAACCGGCTGTTGACGTGTTCACATCAATGCAACCAGCTTTTTAAACAAAAATGATTTCAAGCTGCTTTGTGTAGAAAGTGTTAGGCGGCTTCTTTATCTTTAGCTTTTTTCAGATTGTTCATTGCATAGGCAGCGCTGTTAACGATTTTTACTTCGCCGTTCTCTACGATAAACGTCACATTAGAGCGATGACCGTTTTCGATGCCTAAAATCTTCAAAATATGCTTCGGCAGAGTGACCTGTCCGTCAACCCAAACGATCGAATCAGAAGAGAAATTCGCAGACATATTGATCCTCCTTTATTTTTCACCTGGCCGACAGAACATTTTTGTAAATCCTTCGACCTAGGAAAATCACTAATTTCCTTAAATTTCTTACCTATGATTTTACCTGTTTTATGTGATTATTTAGATGTAAACCCTAATCTGAGTAAAAAAACGAACTCGTTTCTACGAAGAGAAGAAACAATTGATATCGAAGACTTGAAGAAAGAAAAAAGCAGCTTTTTGAAATTTATATTAGAATGCGACTTCTTGGCGGCCCGATGGTGAAATTGGTAGACACAAGGGACTTAAAATCCCTCGGCGCAAGCTGTACCGGTTCAAGTCCGGTTCGGGCCACCAAATCACCCTCTTCTCCTCATCATAATTTTCTTCCCTCACAATATTTGTTGGGGTCGCTCAACCGTTTGGTTCATCACAGGAATCATTGAACGTTGTTGGTCTATGCATTTTCCTGAAACTTTTGGGAAATGCGAACCATCTACAGCTCCCTGCACCATTTCAGAAAGACCACAGCCCAAACCTTTTTCCTAGCGAATTTAGGGGATTCTTCTCACTTTCCCAACAAAACCGTTACAACAGACAAAAATAAAACCTAATTTTCGAAACATTCGAAAATCTTCGGAAAGTAAGGCTAACGCGATAAAAAAGGAATTGCTTTGAAACCAAAGTAAATTCCTTCTAATGGCTTAACTGAATCTACGTCGGTTCGGTCAACACAAAAAGCCTCGAATAGAGGCTCCTTGTTAATCCGGATAAGGCCAAGAGGCCTCAGTAGCCGGATCTAATATTTAATCAAATTGATTTCAGCTCGCCCTAAGGCGATTTCGTTGTTGAAAGAATGTAACCAGATATTGCCACAACTATCAAAAACAGTCAAGCAATCACCCCAAATTTTCGAAAATAATGGCACTTTTTGTGCAGATCGACCATTTTCGAAAAACAGACCAGAAACCAACTGTCAAAAATCGTTTATTTTCAATCAGTTGGTTTCGGAGCTTCAATCGTACATTCTTTCAATAACAACTGAAACCTGCTAAAAATCTTGCGGATGCTCAGGCCTCGATAAGCTTCAATCGTACATTCTTTCAATAACAACTGAAACAAGAATGGAAGGACTTAGACGAGAACAAGCGTATGGGCTTCAATCGTACATTCTTTCAATAACAACTGAAACTCGCCATCGAATACGGAACGGGAGCGAGTACCAAGCTTCAATCGTACATTCTTTCAATAACAACTGAAACATATTCTCCACAAGCCATATAACGAATGGGGACTCGCTTCAATCGTACATTCTTTCAATAACAACTGAAACGCCCGTAGACAGCGTTA
>OCQB01002873.1_pt1 | contig 10887 bp, 8 predicted proteins | sample 1538631 | NCBI WGS metagenome assembly OCQB01 (sample SAMN04571713, study PRJEB22368) | human gut metagenome | biome: human gut; material: stool | host: Homo sapiens | place: Luxembourg | collected 2012-10-19 | reverse complement strand
ACGCTCGGCGTCGTCGTTACATGAAGCAGGTATGCGTCCGCGCCGGAAGCTGTCAATCCGGCGCACAGGGCAGACTCAAACATATAGCTGGAGCATCTTGTATCCTTTCCGATGACAATCCTCGCGCGATGCGCCCTGCCGTAATACCAGCCTGCAAACCTCCCGATTCGGAAAGCGTGTTCTACCGTCAGATCACGGCCCGCTTTGCCTCGAAAGCCGTCTGTTCCAAAATATTTGCCCATTTAAAATAAAGCTCCTCCTTATGCAAAATTTTGAGATTTCAGGATCCAATCAGAAATCCGTATATACAAGCATTTTGTCAATATTCCGTCTACACTCTTTCTAAAAATCCAGAAATCTTCGGTCAATATTTTCTCCAAACCATTTTATTGACAACGCCCGTATAGCTTTGAATAATTTTTACGACTTTATCGGAAACATTTTCGTCGGCATAATCCGGAACAGGGAGTCCAAGATTGCGGTCCTTATTCATCTCAACGGCAATATCCACCGCCTGCAGCAGACCGTCACCATCAATGCCCGCCAAAACAAAGCAGCCCTTATCCAAGGCCTCGGGCCGCTCGGTGCTGGTGCGGATGCACACGGCCGGGAACGAATGTCCGATTGAAGTGAAAAAACTACTCTCCTCAGGCAAAGTGCCGGAGTCAGACACAACCGCAAAAGCGTGCATCTGCAAACAGTTGTAATCGTGAAAGCCCAGCGGTTCATGCTGAATTACCCGGCGATCCAGCAAAAAGCCGCTTGCCTCCAGCCGCTTTCTGCTCCTTGGATGACAGGAATACAGAACTGGCATATCGTACTTTTTTGCCATTTTATTGATCGCTGTAAAAAGGCTGTTGAAGTTCTTCTCCGTATCGATGTTCTCTTCCCGGTGCGCAGAGAGTAGGATATACTTTCCTTTCTCCAGTTCCAGCCTCTTGTGGATATCGGAAGTCTCGATCTTGTCAAGATTCATACGGAGAACTTCCGCCATAGGACTACCCGTAACGTAGGTTCTCTCTTTCGGAAGTCCGCATTCAGCGAGATACCGTCTCGCATGCTCTGAGTAAGCCATGTTGACATCCGAAATAATATCCACAATGCGGCGGTTCGTTTCTTCCGGCAAGCATTCATCCTTACAGCGGTTCCCGGCTTCCATGTGGAAAATAGGGATGTGCAGGCGCTTCGCGCCGATCACAGACAGGCAGCTGTTCGTATCGCCCAAAACCAACACGGCATCCGGCTTGATCGCCGCCATTAATTTGTAGGACTCCGCGATAATATTGCCCATCGTCTCGCCGAGGTCTGCGCCTACTGCATTCATGTACACTTCCGGGTCTTCCAACGCTAAGTCGCGAAAGAAAACGCCGTTTAAATTATAATCATAATTTTGCCCTGTATGCGCGAGAATAACGTCGAAATATTTTCTTGTTTTTTGAATAACCGCTGCCAAACGAATAATCTCGGGCCGGGTCCCCACAATAATCAGCAGCTTCAGTTTCCCGTTATTTTTAAAAGCTATATTCCTATAATCACTCATCACGTCTTTACCTTTTCTCCAAATGTATCCGGATAGTTTTGGTCAAATTGCTCACTTGCCCACATTACGGTCACCAGATCCTCTGTATCCGATAAATTGATGATATTGTGCGTGTACCCCGGCAGCATATGAACCGCCTGAATCTTATCTCCGGAAACCTCAAATTCCATGACTTCCTCTGTGCCGATCTTACGCTCCTGAATCAGGCCATGACCGGAAACCACAATGAAAAATTCCCATTTTGTATTGTGCCAGTGCTCCCCTTTCACGATACCGGGCTTTGAAATATTCACGCTGAACTGACCGTGAGCGGCTGTTTTCAGCAGTTCCGTAAAGCTGCCGCGGCTGTCGCAATTCATCTTCAGCGGGAAAATCGTCTTCTCTTTCGGCAGATAACTCAAATACGTAGAATACAGCTTTTTTGCAAAGGAATGATTCGGAATTTCCGGCATAACCAGCGTTTTCGGCTGCGCGCGAAAGGCCTCCAGCAGATCCGCAATCTCGCCCAGCGTCACTTTATGCGTCGTTGGAACATAGCAATACCGTCCGTCCTTTGCGGGTACAGGATTCAGGCCGTCATAATCGCAGCCGTGCGCTTTTCCTTCCAGCGCATCGAACATCTCTTCAACCAGATCGTCGATATAAAGCATTTCCAATTTTGTACTGCGGTCGTTGACTACAATCGGCAAATCATGCGCCATGTTATAGCAAAAAGTTGCAACAACGCTGTTATAGTTCGGACGACACCACTTTCCAAACAAATTCGGGAAGCGATACACCAATACCTTAGCGCCAGTCTCCTTGCCATAGGCAAAGAACACCTCTTCCCCTGTCCGCTTGCTCTTTCCGTAATCCGAGCCGCCATAGCGGCCAATCAAGGTCGCCTGAATAGAACTGGACAGCATGACCGGACACTTGTTGCCGTGCTGCACCAGCGTATCCAGCAGCGTAGAAGCAAAGCCAACGTTGCCCTGCATAAATTCGGACTGATCCTTAGGGCGATTCACGCCAGCCAGATTGAAAACAAAGTCCGCTTTTGCGCAATACTCGTCCAGTTCTTCCATAGAAGATTCAACGTCATACTCAAAAATATCGCCGATTACAAGACCGGGCCGAGTTTTATTTTTATTTTCTTTAATATTCTTCAAATTTTCCACAAGGTTCCGGCCGACAAAACCTTTTGCGCCTGTCACCAATATATTCACGGCATCGCCCTCTCCACCATCAATGATGTCTGATCCCTTTCAACTCCTCCTGTACATACTCGGCGGTCATGATTTTTTCGACCGTTCCGTCTACATCCAGTCTGTTTGTATTGTGGCTAGTATAGCTTTCGTCAGCCATTGTATGTACTTGTCCGTTTACAACAAATTTATCATAGTTCAGGTCCCGGTTATCAGCAGCCACACGGAAATATCGCCCCATGTCTTCACTTCTCAACCGCTCCTCACGCGTCATGAGAGTTTCATAAAGTTTCTCTCCATGCCGCGTTCCGATGATGTTCGTGCCGGTATCACCAAAGAGTTGTTGTACAGCCTTTGCTAAATCGCCAATGGTGCTTGCGTCTGCTTTCTGAATAAACAAATCGCCCGGGTTAGCATGCTCAAAAGCAAATTTCACCAACTCGACAGCCTCATCCAGATTCATAAGGAAGCGGGTCATGTTCGGGTCTGTAATTGTGATTGGATTCCCTGCATGGATCTGATCGATGAACAGAGGGATGACAGAGCCGCGGGAGCACATAACATTGCCATAACGTGTGCAGCAGATGACCGTTTCGCCGCGCTCAGCCGCCACTCTCGCGTTCGCATAGATGACATGCTCCATCATGGCCTTGGATATCCCCATTGCATTGATCGGATAAGCCGCCTTATCCGTGCTCAGGCAGACAACCCTTTTCACACCCGCGTCAATCGCAGCATGGAGTACATTGTCCGTTCCCTCCACATTCGTTTTCACGGCCTGCATAGGGAAGAATTCGCAGGAAGGAACTTGCTTAAGAGCCGCTGCATGGAATATGTAATCCACGCCGGGCATAGCGTCGGAAACAGAACGAGGATCACGGACGTCACCCACATAAAATTTCACTTTTTTTGCGTACTCAGGATATTTGGCTTGAAGCTCGTGCCTCATATCGTCCTGCTTCTTCTCATCACGGGAGAAAATGCGTATCTGGCCTATATCGGTGGTCAGAAAATGTTTGAGAACAGTGTTCCCAAATGATCCTGTTCCTCCTGTTATCATTAATGTTGCTCCGCTGAAAGCTGACATATATCATATCCTCCCTGAATTCGTTACACCAACCAAAAAAGGCTTATAGTGTCTTCAAATACTCCATAAAGTTCTGCTTGTTCTCAAGAGCCGTTGTTGTCGGGCGCCCCAGATCGTCTCTTGCGCCTATAGAGCACTTCACCTCGATCAGACTCAGTTCTCCACGCTCCTTTGCAGCTTCGAGTTCAGCATCAAGCTTCTCAAAGCTGTCCACGCTTACTGCATACGGATAACCACAAGCCTTAGCCACGCCGACCAGGTCAATGCTTCCAGCGACTGTGGGCATTCCTCCGACGGTTTCGTGAGCACCATTGTTGATCACTACATGGATCAGATTCTTCGGCTTGTTGCTACCAAGCACGGCCATAGAACCCATGTGCATGAGAACAGCGCCATCGCCATCCACACACCAGATGCGCTGCTCAGGCTTATTGATCGCCACGCCGAGAGCGATAGAACTGCTGTGGCCCATAGAGCCTACGGTCAGAAAATCGTACTTATGGCTTTGGCCATTTGCCACACGAGTCTCGAACAACTCACGGCTTGCCTTACCAGTTGTAGACACTATCGGATCTTCTCCGCTTGCCTTGACTATATGCTGAATGATCTCCTCACGGACCATGTGGTTATCGTTCTTATACTCAACCTTCGGTGCATCCGTAAGAGCACCTTTGCGGATTACGAAAGCTACATCTTTCCCAGCTTCAAGTACCGTCCTGAACTGGGCCATCTTCGCTTCGACTTCTTCGTCTGTGGTGTCTTTCCCGATAGCAAAGTTCGCTATATCCATGTCATCCAGAAGGCGTGTGGTAACTTCACCCTGGTAGATATGCTGTGGCTCGTCATGGATACCGGGCTCGCCACGCCACCCGATGATGAACACCACCGGAATCGCATAAACCTTATCGTTCAGCAGGCTTGCAACCGGGTTGATGATATTGCCCTCTCCGCTGTTCTGCATGTAAACCACGGGAACCTTGCCGGTTGCCAGGTGATATCCCGCCGCCAAAGCTGTGCAGTTGCCTTCATTCGCAGCAATCACATGATGGTGAGGATCAATACCGTAGGTCGCCATCAGATAATTACAGAGGGCTTTCAGCTGACTGTCAGGCACTCCGGTATAAAAATCAGCGCCAATGATCTCTACTAACTTTTCAACCTTCATTATGCTTCTCCGTTCAAAATAATATGGTAAAGAGCGTCAATCGTATCAACATCCAGAGCTATCGGGTGATTCTTCAAGCGGACGGGATTGACAGAGTTTTTCAGAATCTCAAACTGCTCAGCCGTGGCGGTCGGGACTTCCAGACCGAGACTATCAAAGATATTCTTCAACTTCTCAACTCCTGCTTTCGCATCTTCACAGCCCATTACCTGTCCGATCTCATCAAGTGTAACCTTCAGATATTCCTCACCCCTCGGATCAATGCACTTGTCGGTATTCTCAACCATCCAGGGGAAGAGTACCCGGTCACAGAGGATTGCGGCATGACCATGCGCTGATCTGAAAAGGCTTGTAATCTTATAGCACATAGCATGGCCGGCTGTAGTCTGTGTGATATTAATTGCCTGCCCGGCAGTATGCGCCGCTTTAAGCATCCCGGCGTTACCCTCTTCGGTGTTTTCCAGGTATCCTCTCATATTCTCCAGCACGCCCTTAATGGTAGCCCTGCTGTATTCCTTACTCTTCTCAGTGCTGTTCACGGACCAGAAGGACTCGATGGCATGGCAAAGCGCATCCATCATGGTCGCTTTCTTCTGATACAGCGGCAGGGTCTTCAGCGCATTCGGATCCATCAGAACTGTTCCGGGAATAAAGCTCTCGCTGGTTACACTCTGCTTAGCATCGTTGTAGTAGATGACGGCATAGCGCGTGGCCTCGCTTCCGGTTCCCGCTGTTGTAGGCATCGCTATGAATGGGATACTGTTCGAAACAATTTCTGCGTTCAGCCAGGAGCCTTCTGCGCCATCTCCAGCGCAGCCTGAATACAGCTTAATGCACTTCGCAACATCCATCGCAGAGCCGCCGCCGACAGCCATAATGCTGTCGCACTGTTCTTCCCTGAACAGCTCTACGCCCTTAACGACCGACTCATAGAGCGGATTGGGCTGGAAGTCACGAAAGCCGATCATCTCAACGCCAGTCTTCTCGACTTCTTCCAGGTGCTTATTAAATCCGTCCATGTGCCAGATGGAACCGTCGCAAACTATCAGGATTTTCTTGCAGCCATTTTCCAGAATCCACTGATCAAACTCTATGTAATTGTCTCTTGCTGTTATTATCCTCTGTTCCATGTATTAGCCCTCTGCCGGGATCAAACGAATGATGTCTTTGAATGGCATCAGCATCGCATCACACTCTTCAGCTCTGTGGTTTTCCAGAATCATCTCGGCTGCCTTCTGCATCGCAGGCACTTCCGCTCTCATGAGCTGGTTGGCATAGATGATGATATTCGCGCCCCGCTGCTTCCACTCTTCCTCGGTCACGGAATTGAAAGAGGTAGGAACCAGAACGATAGGCGTGGCCTTATCCTTCGCCCGGAACTTCTCAATGAACTCCTGAATCTCAGAGGGGTCTTTCTTCCGGCTGTGGATCATGATAGCGTCAGCACCAGCTTCCACAAACGCAAAAGCACGGGTCAGAGCATCTTCCATTCCCTGTTCAAGGATGAGGCTCTCAATTCTCGCGCAGATCATGAACTCCTTGGTGCGCTGCGCTTTCTTACCGGCGCGGATCTTCGCGCTGAAGTTCTCAATGGTATCCTGGCTCTGGACAACCTCGGTACCGAACAGGCTGTTCTTCTTCAGACCAGTCTTGTCCTCGATGATGACCATACTGACGCCCAGCCGCTCAAGGGAACGGACGGTATACACAAAGTGCTCAGTCTTTCCGCCAGTATCTCCATCGAAGATGATGGGCTTTGTGGTGACTTCGGTAATGTCCTCGATAGTACGGAACCGGCTGGTCATATCAACAAGCTCGATATCTGGCTTGCCCTTTGCAGTGGAATCACACAGGGAACTGATCCACATGGCGTCAAACTGATGTGCTCCGCCATCCTGATGGACTACAGTGTTCTCAACGATCAGACCAGTAAGTCCATCATGCGCCTCCATGACCGTCACAAGGCCCTTCGCGTCAAGCATTCTCTTAAGCCGTCCACGACGGATATCCGGCATAGCGAGGTCGGAGCGAGTCCTTGCATCGATCTCTGCATACTTCGGATCAGTAGAATACGGATACTCTACGAGCTTTCCACCATAGGACGCGAGAATCGCCGTCACCTCATCACGGATCGGACGCTGGAAACCGGACACCCAGTCATCACCATGGACGACGATGGACGGCTTGTATTCCTGCAGGTTTTCCTTGTAGCTCAGCGTATTCTGGTCAACGACCTTATACACACCGGCAATGTTTTCAAACATAACCTTGCGCTCGGATGCCGGAACCAGCGGCATACGCTTATAAGAGGCGACCGCTTCATCGGACAGAACGCCGATGATAACTCTGCCAAGCTTCTGAGCTTTTTTGATAATAGCGATATGGCCGCCGTGGATGATATCCGTGGCAAAGCACATATAAACAGTACGAGACTGGATTTCCTTCAGCTTCGCTGTTACAACTGCGAGGTCTTCCGGATTATCGATCTCAGAGCAGAGAAGGTTCTCCACATCCAACGCGTGAATATTTGCCGCGCCGTTCAGCTCATTCAGCGCGTTCTCCGCATAGACCTTCGTCTTCTCAGTCTCACAGAACTCGACGATCTTGCCCAGCCACACCATCCAGTCTTCTTTGTTCAGCTTATAGAGCGCCTGTGCCTCCATCGCCTCATTGAAGAATTCCACACCGACCTTCATGACCATGCCATCGCGCACAACCGCCTTAAAATCCTTCTCAGGAAGCGGCAGCGTGGAGGAGACGGTCATGCAGGAAATGGGTGAAGCGATTACACGGTCAAAGACCTCATTTTCAAAAACCAGATCGCCGTGCATGAGGATGATGTCGTCTTCCAGGTACTCTCGTGCGCAGTAGATGGAGTAGATGTAGTTGGTCTTATCATAGATAGGATTCTTCACGAAGATGAAGTGCAACGGCAGGTCAAGTGAATTGCAGTAGTTGACCAGCACGCCATCGTAATAGCCTGTGGTAATAACCACATCCTCAATCCCGGCATCAGCAATCTGCCTCAGCTGACGAGAGAGGATTGTTTCATGGGAGCTAATCTCCGTCATGCATTTCGGGTGCTCTGAGGTGAGGACGCCCATACGGGAGCCGAGACCAGAATTAAGAATTAGTGCTTTCATTATCTCTTTCTACCTTTCATTGTTTTTTCTGATAGCACTTACTAACTGAATTAATTTGTTTCTATGTACATAGCCGACCACCATAATAACTACGATGATCAGATATCGAACAACTGCAAGGTCATAAACAAGATTACTCAACAACGCTATCAAGGTAACAAAGACAGACAGCAGAAGAATAACTCGTAAACTATAAATTTCTTCTAAAACTACTTTTCTCATGGCAAAATAGTCAATTGCAGCCTGTACCATGTAGCAAACCAGAGTAGTATATCCAGCTGCTATATATCCATATTTTCTAATAAATACATAATTCAAGCATACATTTAGGATCGTTGATGTCACGCTTGCCAGCATGACATATTTTGGCTTCTTGTAGTAGTACACTATATTCGCATACATAAAGTATTGAACTTGAAAAAACACACCACCGACTATTGGAGGAATAACATAAATTGCCTCTTTATATTCATCTGTAGCCATAATCGCAACAACTTCTGGTGCAAGCATAATAACGAATAGGCAGGCGACCGCGAAGAAAAGCAAAATAGGAGTTGTTACCCGCTTTATCGATGCATAGTCTTTTTCTTTACATTTTTCGTAGGTGTATGGAATTAATGATGAATTAATTGCAGTCCATACAATTGTGGCAATTGCAGCGACCGAATATGCAACACTATAGTATGCAGTAGCAGAGTCATTTATCAGATAAGAAATCATAAGCTTATCTGAACTATTCAATATATACATCGATAGATAGTGAGGTATTAGCGGAAGATTGAAAAACAACGCACTCTTCCAATAGCCTCGTGATATCTTGAAGTTGGATTTTTTTGCAATATAAAAATAGAATACAACATAAACTATTATCAAAGGAATCTCTGCTCCGAAGATTCTTGATTCTAGCAGTCCTTTTCCATGCGAAAAAACAACTGCTAATATGGCGACTAACGGAGAGAAAATTGCGCATAAAACAGTCCACAAAACTACATATTTGTACTTATACTCATACCTTTGTCTCACAGTCCAGAAGTTGTAAGCGGGTTGGAATAAATAGACAACAAGCATTAAATAGATATACTTTATATCCAAGCCAACATACTTATATACCAAAGGATAGATGGCTAAAATCAAAACAGCGAAGGCAACCGTGATAAAGTTTGAAAGTACCAATAACGAAAAAGAGTATTCGTCTCTCTTATCCGGCCAATCAGACATACCATTGTTAAAAACACCATTCGCCAAGCTGAACATTGCCACAATTCCGAATATCTGAAGCCATGTCATAAATACAGCAGTTTGCCCAAAGACTTCAGACGGCAGGAGACGTGTATAAATTGGCGTCACTACATATGAAATACCATGAGTGATGACGCTAGCAAGAAAAAGGGCAATTGATGCCTTAGCACCTCGGGATAGGTTACGGAAATAATCAATCATTTCGCTCCTCCTATCACAGTATCTACTATTTGTTCGGAAGCATGTCCTTTCTCATAAGTCATATATTTCTTTCTAACATATTCCCGTTTCTCTGAATATGTATCTATACCAGCCAGCGCTTCTTCCATAGCCTTTAGCAGTTCATCGAAGCTATATGCAATCGGACCAGCCGCGAAATCATCGATTTCATAATACAATCCTGAATCGACATTACGATAGTAGTCGTAATCATAGGCGAAATGGATTACCGGGCGATCCAATAATATATAGTCCAAATAAGCACCTGAATAATCCGAAATGAGATAATCCGCAAATAGCATCATTTCTTGAACATTCATCTCGCTCGGTGCGCAAATAATCTGGTTCTCACTGTTTTGCCCAGCAAAAGTATTTTTTTCTGCCATATGGCTCTTCTCGATTAGGATGCAGTTATATCTGTCGAGAATTATTAATACTTTTTCCCTTTCATCTTTGGTCAACGTAGAAAACGAAAATACATTTGTTGATGTCCTTCGGTATGTTGGCAGGTACATGATCACCCTTTTCGCTGATTCGAATTGCAACACACCCGCATAATGTTTTTTTGTTTCATTTATAATCTGCTCATTCACCCTGAAATACATATCATCTCTCGGAGTCCCGGAATGAATGTTTTTTTCTCCAGTGCATCCTTTAAATGTAAGGCCAGAGCAATTCGTTCTGTCATGGGGCGGGGATGAAGTCACAAAATAATCGTAATGTAGATTTGCTCCCGTCACTCGTTTAATAAAGCCCCTTATGCCATGGTCGTCGCTAATAACCTGGCTCAAACCATCTTGTCCCCATTTTTTAATGGGCATTCCATGATGGAGATAGCATGTAATTGCGCCTCGATAAACATTGTATTTAGAAATATCAGCGTCATGCATCTGAGAGAAAAACATATATTTACATCTCAGCAATGCAACATTTGTTCTAAATCTATCCTTTTCAAGGAACTTCGCCGTGGGCAATGCCTCTGTAACTTCTTTTTTGATTGATTTGTTTCCTATCCAGAGTACCGTAAGGTCAGGCCTATTACACACTATATATTCAGCTAGATATCTGGAATTATCAGCATACCGTTGCCCTTTCCATGAACCTATTGCTACATATGAACGCCTTCTCTTAATGAAGAAGGTAAGGAAAAAAAGTATTACGCTTTCAAGGAAATATGCAAATGTATTTAAAAGTTTTTCTGTTTTTCCCATATTCCATCCTCCTACGGCATTACGCAAGTACAGCGAAGTCTTGAAGCATATTTGACTTGCCGTATTGATGGAACTGGAAAGCGAAGATTACTTTTTGAG
>OCQB01002863.1_pt1 | contig 10914 bp, 7 predicted proteins | sample 1538631 | NCBI WGS metagenome assembly OCQB01 (sample SAMN04571713, study PRJEB22368) | human gut metagenome | biome: human gut; material: stool | host: Homo sapiens | place: Luxembourg | collected 2012-10-19 | reverse complement strand
GGGTATCAGCTGGGAGTGAAGCACCAGTATAAAGAGGGCATGATGGATCAGGTCGACCGTGTACTGTATGATCTGAAAAACAATCCATACAGCAGAAGAATCATGACGAACATCTACGTGCATCAGGATCTGCACGAGATGAATCTGTATCCCTGTGCGTATTCGATGACATTTAACGTGACAAAAGAAAAAGACAGCGACAGACTGACACTGAACGGTGTGTTGAACCAGCGTTCTAATGATGTGCTGGCAGCGAATAACTGGAATGTCTGCCAGTATGCGCTGCTTCTGATGATGATCGCACAGGTATGCGATATGAAAGCGGGCGAATTGCTCCATGTGATTGCGGATGCTCATATATACGACCGCCATATCCCACTGGTAAAAGAGCTGATCAGCAGAGAAACTCATCCGGCACCAAAGGTATGGCTGAATCCGGAAGTCAAGGATTTCTATGCATTTACTGTGGATGATCTTCATGTGGAAGATTATGTGACAGGACCACAGATTAAAAATATTCCGATTGCTGTGTAAGAAGATGATTTTTAATGCATTTTGGCTCGCAACGGTGAAGGTAGTGAGCAGTTACAAGCAGACAATGAGTCGGGAAAACAGAAAAATAAAAACGTATCAGACAGGAGAATAATAATGAATCTTATTGTAGCAGCAGATAAAAACTGGGGCATCGGAAAAGACAACAAACTTCTGGTGAGCATCCCTTCCGATATGAAATTTTTCCGTCAGGAAACCATGGGAAAAGTAGTAGTTATGGGAAGAAAGACTCTTGAAAGCTTTCCTAACGGTCTGCCGTTAAAAAACAGAACCAACGTGGTACTGACCAGCGATAAAAATTATCAGGTGAAAGATGCAGTGATCGTACACAGCATCGATGAAGTTCTGGAAGAACTAAAGAAATATGATGATGATGAGATCTACGTCATCGGTGGAGGAAAAGTTTATGAAGAACTGCTTCCATACTGTGATGTGGCGCATGTGACCAAGATTGATTTCGCTTTTGAGGCGGATACTCATTTTCCGAATCTGGATGAGGATCCGGAGTGGGAAATCACTGCATCCAGCGATGAACAGACGTATTTTGATCTGGAATATACATTTGTAAAATACGAGAGAAAGTAATAAGAAAAAAGGTAACTGTGAGGGTACTGAAAAGTTGCGAAAAAAGAAAGCAACAGGAAAGACCGGGAGGACATTGGGTCAACATGGAAAAAAACGATTGGCAGGATCAGAAAAATAATAATGGAAGCGATTTTATGAAAGTTGTCCAGGATGCCATCAACAGCGGGGACTATCAGCAATTAAACGAGCAGGTGCGAAAGACAGTCAGTGCTTCCGTACAGGAAGTGTACAATATGGGTGGAAAACTGCAAAATGGTATTATGGAGGGGATGCGACAGGCAGGAAACGGACTGCAGGAAGGTCTGAAAGAGGGCATGAACAGTGCACAGCGGGAGTGGAGAGAGTCAGCAAATACAGGCTGGAAAAAAACAGAAGTGACATACCGTACGAATTACGGCAAAGATCATACACCGGCATATCAGGCGGGTGCCTGGAAGCGGACACAGCAGGGGAAACAGCTGCCGGCCATCTATGCACCGAATCCGCCGGGAAAAATCACAGGAACGATTCTTGCCATCACAGGATACTCTCTGACCGGTGTATTTGCACTCAGTACTATTGTGACAGGAATCGTGACAGCCATTTATCCCGGTGTACCGTCAATCATTGCAACCGCCACCGTGGGAGGCATTACAGCGGCAAGTCTCGGAATGGGAATCACCGGAACTGTGATCCGTGGCAGAGTGAAGAGATTCCGCCAGTACGTACAGCAGATCGGAGACCGGGCATACTGCAATATCAAAGAACTGGCCGATAAGACCGGAAAGACAGAAACTAAGGTTCGTAAGGATCTGAAACTGATGATTGAGAAAAGAATGTTTCTGCAGGGGCATCTGGATCAGAAAGAAACCTGTCTGATCGTTACGGACGCGATGTATCAGCAGTATCTGGAGACGGAAAAACAGGCGAAAACCGTACAGATGCAACAACAGCAACAGAAAGAACAACGCTCCCGGATGCCGGAAGAGTGCAGAAAGATCCTGGAAGAAGGACAGGAATACATTACTTATATTCATAAGTGTAATGACGATCTTCCGGGAGAAGAAATTACCAGAAAACTGAGCCGCCTTGAAACTATCATCACCCGTATCTTTCAGGAAGTGGAAAAACAACCGGAACTGGCTTCAGATCTGCGCAGATTTATGAATTATTATCTGCCAACCACAAGAAAACTGGTGGATGCTTATCGCGAGATTGAACTGGACAGCTTCAGGACAGAACAAAATGAAAAGACAAAAAAAGAGATTGAAGATACCCTGGATACGATCAATCAGGCATTCGAAAAACTGTTAAACAGTTTCTTTGAGGAACGTGCCATGGATATTTCTTCGGATATTTCCGTGCTGCATTCCATGCTTGCGCAGGAGGGACTGACTCAGGGAGCATTTGAGCAGAAAACGGGATATAAAGACCAAACATGAGGAGGAGAACGATATGAGTACACTGGATGAGATGGAGATGCCAACGCTGACCTTTGATCCGACTCCGGAACCGGAAGAAAAGGCACAGGTAGTTCCGGTACAGGAAGAAAAAGCAAAACTGGATGACAGCATGTTAAATGATAAAGAACGTCAGATGGTGGAGAGTTTTGCAAAACAGATCGACCTTCATAACACCAACGGCATTCTGCAGTACGGTGCGGGAACCCAGAAAAAAATGGCCGATTTTTCTGAGAAAGCACTGGAAAATGTAAAAACCAAAGATCTTGGATCTGTGGGAGATATGCTGACGAATGTGGTGACTGAACTGAAGAGCTTTGATGCGCAGGAAGAAGAAAAAGGATTTTTCTCTTTTCTGAAGAAGCCGGTGGACAAAATCACCAGTATGAAGACAAAGTATGACAAAGTAGAGACAAATGTGGAAAAAATCTGTACAGCCCTGGAAGATCATCAGACACAGCTGATGAAAGATGTGGCGATGCTGGATCGGATGTATGAGCAGAATCTGCTGTATTTTAAAGAGCTTTCCATGTATATTCTGGCAGGAAAGAAGAAACTGGAAGAAGTAAAAACGACCGAACTGACACAGCTGATGGCAAAAGCACAGGCAAGCGGACAACCGGAAGATGCACAGGCAGTCAAAGATCTGACAGGGCTGTGTGACCGGTTTGAAAAGAAGATCCATGATCTGGAGCTGACACGTATGATCTCGATTCAGACAGCACCCCAGATCCGTCTGGTACAGAACAGTGATACCATGATGGTGGAAAAGATCCAGACTACGGTAGTGAATACGATTCCGCTGTGGAAGAGTCAGATGGTACTGGCTCTTGGCGTGGAACATGCCTCTCAGGCAGCACAGGCGCAGCGTCAGGTTACGGATATGACCAACGATTTGCTCAGAAAGAATGCGGAAGTGCTGAAAGTGGCATCTGTGGAAGCAGCGAAAGAGTCTGAGCGTGGTATCGTAGATCTGGAAACCCTGCAGAATACCAACGCATCTCTGATCTCTACCCTGGACGAAGTGATGCAGATCCAGGCAGACGGCAGAATGAAACGACAGGCAGCAGAAGTGGAACTCCGGAAGATGGAAGATGAACTGAAGAATAAGCTGCTGGAGATTCGATAGTTGTAAATAAGGGAAATCAGAAGAAAGTAAACAGTGACAAAGACGGAATCATATCAGATGCATAAAAAGGATGATTTGTGCAGAAGAGAAAAGAAAAAGGAAGGTGCAGCGATGTATCGGGAACATACAAAAACAATTAAAATCGGAAATCAGGTGATCGGTGGCGGACATCCGGTGCTGATTCAGTCGATGACGAATACCAAAACAGAAGATGTAGCGGCGACGGTTGCGCAGATTCTGACACTGGAAAAAGCGGGATGTCAGATCATCCGCTGTGCTGTGCCGACGATGGAGGCTGCAAGAGCACTGGGAGAGATCAAAAAGCAAATTCATATTCCTCTGGTAGCAGACATTCATTTTGATTATAAACTGGCAATCGCAGCGATGGAAAACGGTGCGGACAAGATACGTATCAATCCGGGAAATATCGGAAGCCGGGAACGCATCCAGGCTGTGGTTGATGTGGCGAAAGAACGCCGGATTCCGATCCGTGTCGGTGTAAACAGCGGTTCGCTGGAAAAAGAACTGGTGGAAAAGTACCACGGAGTGACGGCAGAAGGTTTGGTGGAGAGTGCTCTGGATAAAGTAAAGATCATCGAGGATATGGGATATGATCAACTGGTGATCAGTATCAAATCCTCGGACGTTCTGATGTGTGCAAAAGCCCATGAATTAATTGCTCAAAAAACGGATTATCCGCTCCATGTGGGAATCACTGAGGCGGGAACTCTGTTTTCCGGAAATATCAAGTCTGCAGTAGGACTTGGTATCATTCTCTACCAGGGCATCGGCGATACGATCCGTGTATCCCTGACCGGAGATCCGTCAGAAGAAGTCAAATCAGCCAAACGGATCCTGAAAACATTGGGACTTCGAAACGGCGGCATCGAAGTCGTATCCTGTCCGACCTGCGGAAGAACGCAGATAGATCTGATAGGTCTTGCCAATAAAGTAGAAGATATGGTACAGGATATTCCACTGGATATCAAAGTGGCTGTTATGGGTTGTGTGGTAAACGGACCGGGAGAAGCAAAAGAAGCAGACATCGGAATTGCCGGAGGTAAAGGTGTGGGACTGCTGATCAAAAAAGGAGAGATTATCAAAAAAGTACCGGAGGATCAGCTCTTAGAGACACTCCGGGATGAGTTACTTCACTGGAATGCGTAAGTGGTGAATAAGACATGATGACAGAAAAAGATTTTTTAGATGTATTTCCCCAGTTGAAGGTGGATCCGGAACTGGAAAGCCTTCTTGGGGAAGTAAAAGTAATGAAAGTATCCATAAACCCGCAGAAGGACTGTCTGCGGGTTTATGTTCTGAGTAGACAGTGGATTCATAAAAAGCATATTTATCATCTGGAAGAGACAATTAAAGAACAGTTTTTTGCCAATGCACCTCTGCGGGTGAAAATCATCGAAAAATTCCAGCTTTCCAGTCAGTATACACCGGAAAATTTTCTGGATGTATATCGTCAGAGTATTCTGCTGGAATTAAAGCAGTACAGCGCACTGGAGTACAATATGTTCTATACAGCAGAGATTACGTTCAGTGATCCGGAGACGATGGAGCTGGTGATGACTGATTCGGTGGTCGCGAGAGACCGGGAACATGAACTGGTGCGGGTGCTGGAAAAAATCTTCTGCGAGCGGTGTGGTTTCAACCTGAAAGTACATCCGGCTTATCGGAAACCAGTGGAAAGTAAAGGAAGAAAGAACAGTGAGCTGAGAATTCTGGAGGAAGCCAGACAGATTCTGCTGCATTCTAAAGTCGGGAATAAAAACAGTGACCGTGAAGCAGGGGAAGACCTGTCCGGTCAGGGCATGGAAGCACCATTTGATGAAGGACGGATGATCGGGGCAGACGGAAAAGAACAGAGACCACAGGGGAAAAATCAACAGAATCAGGACACAGACGGTGGAAAACAGCCAGCAGCTGCACAGGAAAAAGGAAAAGAGGGGAACAAAGGCGGTTTCCGGGATCGAAACGGTGGAAAAAATGGTGGCCGTGGGAATTTTCAGAAAGGTCGTTACGGCGATGGACCACGTCCTTTGAAACGATCCGACAACCCGGATGTGATCTATGGAAGGGATTTTGATGACGATGCCATCACCATTGATTCTATTGCCGGAGAGATGGGAGAGATTACGATCCGCGGACAGGTAACTTCCGTGGAAGCCAGAGAAATCCGAAACGAGAAGACTATCTATATGTTCAACATCACGGACTTTACAGATACGATTACCGTAAAAATGTTTCTGCACAACGAACAGGTGCCGGAAATCAGTGGAGCCATCAAAAAGGGTGCCTTCCTGAAGCTAAAAGGTGTGACCACCATCGATAAGTTCGATCATGAGATCACCATCGGTTCCCTTGCAGGTATCAGGAAAATCAGTGATTTTACCACTAGCCGGATGGATAACAGTCCGGAAAAGCGAGTAGAGCTGCACTGCCATACGAAAATGAGTGATATGGATGGGGTTACGGATGCAAGCGTTCTGGTAAAACGCGCCTATAAATGGGGACATCCGGCCATCGCGATCACAGACCATGGAGTGGTACAGTCCTTCCCGGAAGCCAATCATGCCTATGACGATATTGTCAGCGATTACCGAAAACAGTACCAGAAAGATCACCCGGAAGCGACAAAGGATGAGATGAAACAGGTGTATCCGCCGTTTAAGGTAATTTATGGTGTGGAAGCCTATCTGGTGGATGATGTGAAAGGCATGGTTACCGGAAGCAGGGGACAGAGTCTGGATGATCCTTATGTGGTATTTGATATCGAAACCACCGGTTTCAGTCCGGTGGCTAACCGGATCATCGAGATTGGTGCAGTTCGAGTGGAAGAGGGTTCCATCGTGGATCGCTTTTCCGTCTTTGTCAATCCGCAGGTGCCGATTCCATTTAAAATCGAACAGCTGACCGGCATCAATGACAGCATGGTTGTGGATGCAGAGACCATAGAAGAAGTTCTGCCAAAATTCCTGGAATTTTCCAAGGGTGCGGTCATGGTGGCGCACAATGCCGGATTTGACATGAGTTTTATCATCGAAAACTGCAAACGTCTTGGAATCGAACAGGATTTTACTTATGTGGATACGGTAGGTCTTGCCCGGATGCTTCTGCCGGGCCTGAACCGGTTCAAGCTGGATACAGTGGCGAAAGCACTGAATATTTCCCTGTTGAATCATCACCGGGCAGTGGACGATGCGGCCTGTACGGCGGAAATTTTTGTAAAATTCATTAAAATGTGTAAGGAACGAGACATCTTTGATCTGAATGTATTAAATGAGGCCGGAAAACTCTCCGAGCATACCATCAAAAAACTGCCGACCTATCATGCGATTATTCTGGCCACCAGCGAGATTGGCCGGGTCAATCTGTACCGTCTGGTGTCAAAATCACACCTGGAGTTTTACAATCGGCGGCCCAGGATCCCAAAGAGTGTGTATCTGCAGTATAACGAAGGACTGATGATCGGATCTGCCTGTGAGGCGGGAGAACTTTTCCAGGCGATTTTAAGGGATGAACCGGAATCAGAGATCGCCCGTCTGGTGGAATTCTATGATTATCTGGAGATCCAGCCAATCGGCAACAACATGTTTATGGTGCGGGATGAAAACCGGGATAATGTAACCTCCGAGGAAGATCTTCGGGATCTGAACCGACGGATCGTGAAACTGGGAGAACAGTTTAAAAAACCTGTGGTTGCCACCTGTGATGTACATTTTATTGATCCCGAGGATGAAGTCTACCGGAGAATCATCATGACCGGAAAGGGATTCAGCGATGCGGATGATCAGGCACCGCTGTATCTGCGGACCACAGAAGAGATGTTGAAGGAATTTGAATATCTGGGTGCGGAGAAAGCGGAAGAGGTTGTCATCACAAACCCGAATAAAATCGCGGATATGTGTGACCGGGTCTGCCCGATCCGTGACGGTAAATTTCCTCCGGTTATTGAAAACTCGGATCAGATGCTTCGTGATATCTGCTATAATGAGGCTCATGCGATCTATGGACCGGATCTTCCGGAGATCGTATCGGGAACTGAACTCCATCATCTCCAATGGATATGCCGTAATGTACATCATTGCACAGAAACTGGTTTGGAAGTCCAACGAGGACGGGTATCTGGTAGGTTCCCGTGGATCCGTAGGATCATCCTTTGTTGCCACGATGGCGGGAATCACGGAAGTCAATCCGTTAAGTCCTCACTATCTGTGCGGAGAGTGCTATTATGTGGATTTTGATTCCGACGAAGTGAAAACATATTCCGGCCGTGCCGGTTGTGACATGCCGGATAAGATATGCCCGCGGTGTGGAAAACCATTGAAGAAAATGGGGTTTGATATTCCGTTTGAGACTTTCCTGGGATTCAAGGGAAACAAAGAGCCGGATATCGACCTGAACTTCTCCGGTGAGTATCAGAGTAAGGCACATAAATATACAGAAGTAATCTTTGGTGCGGGACAGACTTTCCGTGCCGGAACGATCGGTACGCTGGCGGATAAGACAGCGTTCGGTTATGTGAAAAATTATTACGAAGAGCGTGGTGTGCACAAGAGAAACTGCGAGATCGACCGGATCGTGCAGGGATGCACAGGTATCCGTCGTACCACCGGACAGCATCCGGGCGGTATCATCGTTCTTCCTTTTGGTGAAGATATCAACTCCTTCACTCCGGTACAGCATCCGGCAAATGATGTGAATACCGATATTATCACCACCCATTTTGATTACCATTCTATCGATGCGAACCTGCTGAAGCTGGATATTCTGGGACACGATGATCCGACCATGATCCGTATGCTGGAAGATATCACCCATTTTGATGCTCAGCAGGTGCCGTTGGATGATCAGAGTGTCATGTCCCTGTTCAAGAGTACGGAGGCACTGGGAATCACACCGGATGATATTGGCGGCTGTCCACTGGGCTGTCTTGGGATTCCGGAGTTTGGTACGGATTTCGTTATCCAGATGCTTCTGGATACCAAACCGGAATCTTTTTCAGATCTGATCCGTATCTCCGGTCTGTCCCATGGTACCGATGTGTGGCTGGGTAATGCACAGACATTAATAGAGGAAGGAAAAGCGACCATTTCCACGGCCATCTGTACCCGTGATGATATCATGATCTACCTGATCAATAAGGGACTGGAGAGTGAGCTTTCGTTTACCATCATGGAGAGCGTTCGTAAAGGTAAGGGATTGAAACCGGAGTGGGAAGAGGAGATGAAAGCCCACGATGTGCCGGACTGGTACATCTGGTCATGTAAGAAGATCAAGTACATGTTTCCGAAGGCTCATGCGGCAGCCTATGTTATGATGGCGTACCGGATCGCGTATTATAAGATCTTCTATCCCCTGGCTTACTATGCGGCTTACTTCAGTATCCGTGCTTCTGCATTTTCCTATGAACTGATGTGTATGGGACGGGAACGGCTGGAGTATTATATGGCAGATTATAAGAAACGAAGTGATACGCTGACGAAAAAAGAACAGGATACCGTAAAAGATATGAAAATCGTACAGGAGATGTATGCGAGAGGGTTCTCGTTTACGGAGGTGGATCTTTATAAGGCACAGGCGCACCGCTTCCAGGTTGTCGACGGTAAGTTGATGCCGGCGCTGGACAGTATCGAAGGACTGGGAGATAAAGCGGCTGATGCGGTGGTGCTTGCGGCGAGAGACGGCCAGTTTCTGTCAAAAGATGATTTCAGACAGCGGACGAAGGTCAGCAAGAGTGTGATTGATTTTATGGATGATCTGCATATCTTCGGGGATATACCGGAGTCGAATCAGATTTCGTTGTTTGATTTTCAATAAAAAATGTTGTACAGGTTGAAGATAACTTTCAGAAATAAAAGGAAGAATAGCAAAAATCGGAAAAATATGTACAAATATTAATAAAATCAATTGACTTACAAAAATATTTTATTATTATAATAATATAAAATAGAAAAGCACTTTTATATGGCACAGAAATATAGCTGTATGGGAGTGCTTTTATCGCATATGCAGAGTGCAAAGTATCATCGTTTTATGAGAAAAATCTGCATGTAATAAATATTCCATAGATAATATACTGCGAGGTGCCGAACAGTTACAAAGAAACAGTAAAAAGTGACAGAAAATGAGCGGACAAAAGAAAAAAGGATTTACTCTTGTAGAACTTGTGGTGGTATTGGTGAGCATGACGGTCATCCTTGGTATCGCAATTCCATCGGTTTTGCACTATATGAAAATGGCAGAATTCCGAAAAAATGAGGAGAATGCGAAGACGGTGTATCTGGCTGCAGAGTCGAAGCTGACTTATTATCGCAGTTCCGGACAGTGGGAAGAGTTCAAAAAAGAAGTGATGAGCCAAGGAAAAGAAGCACCGTTTACAGATAGTAAACGGAAGGGAAAAATCTATGGAATCACGCTGGATAAAGAACATGACGGGGCATCGGCGTCAAATAATGCAGTTCTGGGTCTTCTCGACGGATATACCTATGACAAAAGCATGCTGGATGCAACAACAAGTACAAGTATTCTGCGTCTGGCAAAAGTAGCAGAAAGTCTGAAAGAACAGCAGACCATCTATGCATGCATCCAGGCAGTCCCCTATTATCAGCGGGGAAGTCAGTCCACAAATGAGTATCGTTCCAGTGAAAAAGTAACTTCCAATAGTTCCAATACATTGTACGGAGATGATTCGACAGAGAATAAAATCAAAGTAGCGTATTTTCGGCATCGGTCCAACATCCGTTATGAAGAGGAAGATACGAAAAAAGAGATTACACTGACAGGAAAAGGGAAAAATACAAAAATCAGCAATCTGTCACTGGGAGAGAACTCTGTTGTAAAAGACAACAGTGCAGATACACTGGAGATAGATGCGGCAAACTATCTTGGACTTTTTGGCGAAAAAGAAGTGGAGACCACTGAGCGGGAGCGTATCCTGATCGGGGCAGATATCCGCAGGGTAAAACGTGGTATGGGATGCCAGAAGTGCAATAATACAGGGTATCGTGGACGAATTGCTATCCATGAGATCCTAGAGCGTGTCTGAAAAATCATTTCCGCAATCTGCAAGCCCCACTTTGCGGTATATTTTACCCTCATTCGGTTGCCGTAGCCCGCTACGCCGCCCTCATTCGGATAAAATCTCCCACAAACTGAGACTCGCAGCTCACGAAAAGCCTTTTTCAGACACGCTCTAGT
>OCQB01002858.1_pt1 | contig 10928 bp, 7 predicted proteins | sample 1538631 | NCBI WGS metagenome assembly OCQB01 (sample SAMN04571713, study PRJEB22368) | human gut metagenome | biome: human gut; material: stool | host: Homo sapiens | place: Luxembourg | collected 2012-10-19 | reverse complement strand
TTAATATAAACAATCGGGAATGGGGAGATACGTCTTGCAATATTCTATTATAGCCTAATTCAAAAGATTTGCCTAGTGTCATTTTTATATCTTAGTATTCCAATATTAAGTATAACAGATTAAGATATTGCAATACCAAGAATTTCTTTAATATCCTCAACTGTCATGCTAGCACAGCTTTCATTGCCATCTAATACTGTTGTAACGAGATTTTTCTTACCTTCTTGAAGCTCAAGAATCTTCTCTTCGATAGTACCTCTTGTAATCAAACGGAAAACTTCGACATTTTGTTTCTGACCTATACGATGAGCACGACTAATAGCCTGCATTTCCACCGCTGGATTCCACCAAAGGTCAATCAGAATAACTGTATCAGCACCAGTCAAGTTGAGCCCTACCCCCCCTGCTTTTAAAGAAATCAAAAAGGCATCTCGACTCCCCTGATTGAAGGCTCTGGTCATCTCCTGACGACTATCAGATGGGGTCGACCCTGTTAGCTTATAAGAGGAAATACCTAACTCTTGTAAAAGTTCCTCTGTAATATCTAACATCCCACGAAATTGTGAAAAAATAAGGACACGATGGTCTGATTCCTTAATTTGACTAAGTAGGTCTCTAAGACTATCTAATTTCCCACTATCACCAGCGTAATCCATAAAGAGGGCTGGCGTGTCACAGATTTGGCGTAAGCGGGTAATTCCTGACAAGATTTCCACCTTACGACGATTGATTTCCTGATCACTTGCTGAAATTAAACCTTGTTGCATCTGTTGCAATTGTGCTAAATAAATAGCCTTTTGACTATCCGACAATTCACTTTGGTGTGTAATTTCAATCAGGTCCGGTAAATCAGGAAGAACCTCATCTTTTTTACGTCTAAGAATAAATGGAGTAATGTACCGGGCCACTTCCATAGGTGTTAGCTTAAGAAAAGTTTTCTTAGCTGGTAAAAGCCCTGGTAAAACAATCTGGAAAATAGACCAAATCTCCAACAAATGATTTTCAATAGGCGTTCCAGATAGAGCTAGGCAATGCGGAACAGAAAAATCACGTAAATATTGAGAAATCTTCGTCTGAGTATTCTTCATGACCTGTGCCTCATCTAGAATGAGATAATCATACTGACCAGCCTTATAAACATCAAAATCCTGACGGAATGAAGCATAGCTAGTAATAATAATCTGATGGTCTTCTGCAATGATCTCATCACGTTTTGGCTTAAGTCCATAAGAAACTGCTACATCTAACTGAGGAGCAAATTTTTTAAACTCATCCTGCCAATTGTAAATTAAACTCGATGGCGATAGAATCAAGACTCGTTGTCCATCCTCTAAATGTGCAGAAAGATAAGCAATGGTCTGTAAAGTTTTCCCCAACCCCATATCGTCGGCTAAAATACCACCAAAACCATAGTGATGCAACATTGATAGCCATTGAACTCCTCTTTCTTGGTAAGGACGAAGGTCAACTTCTACATGATAGGATGGCAAGTCGAATGTTTCCGGTTTTCTCAAATGTTGCGCTAGCTGTTGAAAATCTTCTGAAAAACGAACAGAATCATTTTCTGAAAGAGAGTCCATCAATTGATAGGCGGCTAATTGATGGAGTTCTAGATGCCCTTCCCCCGAATAACGGGCCCTCAAAGTTCTTAGACTCTCACTGATACGTTGTGTCCCCTCATCAAAGACAATCAACTGACCACTACGATTAACAAAGTAGGGCGCTCTGTCCATCAAAGCTTCTAAAGCATGATCCACATCCTCATCATCGAGACTTGAAAAATCAAACGAAATCTCTAATAGATTTCCTTGACGCTCTACCTGAATTTGTGGACTCTGTTCAACACGTAAGTCACGCAACTCCTGTCCAATAAGAACTGGCCCTGCATTTTCAAAAGCTGGTAGAGTATTTATAAAGAAATCATAGAGCTCTTGATTACTATTTAAGCGTTTAGATGACTGAAAATCAGGGGTAAATCCATGTTTAACCATCAAACGAAAAATAGCCTGTTCATTACGATAGTTACTAGTAAAGCCTAAATGACTTAACTCATAACGATTATCCACAACATATCCATCAAAATCAAAAGCCAATGTGAGCACAACCTCGCGTTCACCTTTCAAATCAAAGCGAAATCTCGGGGTGAAATCTTTGATATTAAACGCTTTTGGGGCTTTAACCGGTCCCATAGTCTTAAAATCAGAAAGACTAGCAGCTAAGATAGCTTGTTCTTCTAGATTAAAACTGACATGTTTATTCAAATCGCTTCCGATAGGGAGAGAACGTAAGCCAAGCAAAATTTTTTGCTGTTTTCTATTAAGACGATAGAAAACACCCTGATAAAAGATAATACGATTATTAAAAAATGTTTGGCTATTTTTCTCAGCAACAGTCAATTCAATCATTTTGGGCTCGACACAAATATCAAACGAGAAAAGATTGGCTTCAGCAGTCAAGTCCTCTACCAAAAAGCTGCGATATTCAATACCTTCCCATTCAAACCTGAAGCCATCCAAATCTTGCATCAACCTCAATCCCTCCTCAAAAAAACCATAGGGGAGACTAAGGTGTCGTGCATTATTCGGTAAAATAAAGGTTAAATTTGTTTTGGCTTCATCTGGAATCATCCGTCCTAAAAAGTCTAAAAATGCTTGTGAAGCCTGGTCAAACTGAATGAGTGATAGAGGTTCATAGTAATTCTTACCTATCTGATAATAGCCTTCAGTCTCTATAAGCTTGAGGAAGGCTGGGATATCTCGAACAACGTAAGAACGTTCGTCCGGTAAGCGACGTAAACGTAAACTCCACCAAATCTCTGAACCAAAGGTAGATTCCTCTCCCTCTACCGTGAGGCTATATCTAACTGTATCATTCTCATTCAGAGAAAGGCTCTCTAAAAATAAACCACCAAAAGAACGCCCCCGCTCTTGGTCCTGGGCGGACTCTTGTTTCTCCTCTAATTTTGCTAAGAGACGCTGGCCCTCCTTAGCATTTTTTAGATAGTACTCAACCGCTGCCAAATGGGAGCAATAGCCTTTTTGAGCGAAAAAATCACAGTCACACATGATTTCAGGATCATCGAGTGCATAAATTAAATGATGTTGACCAACCGTCGTGTCCAACTGAGTTTCTGAGACCTGACTAATGGCAATTAAACCCTTTTCAAAAAGTTTAATTCCCTCATTACGGACTCTACCCGGAATCAATTTCGCCATAGTATTCACCCCTATCTTATCCCCCTATTATAGCACAAAACTCTTATAAATTCGGACTTCACAAAGATAAAACAAAAAAAACACTCCCTAGGGAGTGTCGTCGATTTTTATTAATAATCAAGTTTATCTGAGTGACCTGAACCATTGCCTACATAGTAACCTGTCTTACAGTTGATACTAAAGAGATAAGTTCCATCTGGAAGGTACATGTTGTAGTAACCATTTCCGTTGATGATGTTGACTGGCTCAAGGATAAAGTTATCTCCTGAGAAGTACCCACGTGAGTGAGATGTTGCAATGATCTTATCAAGAACACCATCAGCCCAAGTCCAAGCTGGATTACTTGTATCCGCTACTACGTTTGCATTATAAGGCACACGAGAGCGATCACGTTGAAGGATAGATGGATTGTAATTCATGATGCCACGTGTCACAACTGTTGAAGTTGCAGCTGTACCACTAGAAACTCCACCAGCCGCACCTGTTACACCTGAATTAGCTGCTCCAGATGTGTTATCTCCCGAAGGAGTAGCGGTATTAACACTTTCAGAAGCTGTCACTGCAGACGTTGCACTTGCAGCCTTACCCTTTTCTTCAAGCTGTGTTTTACCGCCCTTAATGACTTCTTGGATAATGCTATCAAGACTAGCATTGCCAGTATTTGTTACACGTTCTGAAAGATCATTAAAGTTTGCATCAGATTTAACTGAGATAGAGGCATTATAGCTACCGTCTACAAGAGCATCTGATTCATACTTACTATTGACTTTTTCAATAGCTTCGATTTGTTTCTTCAAGTTATCGTATTTGGTCTTAGCTGCATCATAATACTTGGTTTTTTCCAATTTTTTAAGTAGTTTTTCCAAGTCTGATAGCTTACCAAATTGATCATTAGCTAGTTTTGTTTGCTCATCATCTGTGAAGAAATTCTTATACATGTCTTCGAAGGCTTTATTATCAGAAGCTGATGCGCCCTTGCTTGATGATGATATCACTGCTGAAGAAGCAGTGCTTGTAGTTTTCGCAGATTGGCTATGTGTTACTTTATAAAGAGCATAGCTCCCACCAATTATAGCTAGAGCAAGAACCGTGAGAGCACCGATAACAACACCCTTACGGCGATAAACTGGAATATCACCATCAAAGACACCTTTATGAGATGGAGAAATATACCCTGAAGAGATTTTATCTTCTGCTGATGGACGACTAACTGTCATAGACACTTTTGGTGTCGCTTTTGCTTCATCAGCTTTAACTCCTGTTACACCAGCAACTGTTGTGGCAATAGCGTCTGAGTCGATTGTTTCTGAGACTTCAACATCTTCCAACAGAGGTTTAGAGGCTTGTGGTTCAGAAGACTTGTCATCAGCAGGTAAAGTACTTTCTGGTTCCGGATCATCAACATTGTCTACCATAGCAGTGTTATCAACTTGTTGATTAGTTGAGATAGTCGTCGCAGCAAGGGCTTCACCAAGATCAAATTTTTCTGCTTCTGACGTGATAAAACGGTCAGCATTAGTTGATGTTATAATGGTTTCAGAGCTTTCACTTTCTGGTTTCACAGTGATTTCAGAGTCAACAGGAGCTTGAGTATCATCTGCCTTAGTTTCAGTTGTGCCAAAACCAGATGTAATAGGTGTTACTGTTTCGTCAGCAGTCGTTGAGTTAGTTGACTCATTAGCCAATGTTTGACCAATCAAACCTGAATCAGCAAATTCCTGACGTTGCTTTTGAATGAAGGCATCCAAGGGTGATGTATCGCCATCTGCTTCAATTTTCTTTGAAAATTTTTGTGAGGTAACTTCTTCACGATGTTGCTTAATATACTTATCCAAAATACTATCTGTTTCGGTTACACCAGCATTAATCTCAGCTTCTTTGCGGACAGCCTCACCGACTGTCATTTCCTTGGCATCTTGGAAATCTAACTCTTGGCTTTCTTCATAGCCATTTTGTGTTTTATCTTCTGACACGTTTAATTTACCTTTCTAGCCTCAGAACGGCGAACACGCTCTCCAAAATATTGATACAAATCAACGCGAAGTGTTCCGTTATAAAGCTTACGTTTTTTATCAGCTTTCATGCCGTATTTACTTTCAAATTGTTCATCACTGGTCAAGATAAACTTGCTCCACGTTTTAAGCGGCGCAAAAGTTTGACCCATTTCATTATACAAGATATCCACGGCCTTGTCATCCAACAAGCGCTCCCCATAAGGAGGATTTGAAATAATGACACCGTTTATTTTATCTGTTTTCAAGTCCTGTAAACGCATTTGTTTGAATTTAACAACATCTTCAAGACCAGCTTCGCGAGCATTAGCCTTAGCAATCTCAACCATACGGCTATCAATATCACACCCCATAATGTCTAATGCAACATCGTAATTTGCCTTGCTATCAGCTTCATCTCGTACTGACTGTACTAAATCTTTACCCACCCAATTCCATGCCTCAAAAGCAAAATCACGATTAAAACCTGGTGCAATATTCATTCCAATCATAGCAGCTTCAATACAGAAGGTCCCCGAACCACAAGTTGGGTCAATCAAAGGTTTGTCAGGATACCAGTTGCTAAGTTCAAGAATAGCAGCTGCCATATTTTCTTTAATAGGTGCCCCACCTTTATCAGTACGATAACCACGCTTAAAAAGACTAGCGCCTGTAGTATCAATTAAAACAGTAGCCTTATCCTTTAAGATGGAAACTTCAATCTTAAATTCCGCACCTGTTTCTTGAAGAGGCACTCCTTCCGGACGGTGGAAATACTTCTGTAGTTTTTTAACGACAGCTTTTTTAGAAATCGCCTGAACAGACGGCTCATTATGAAGCTTTGATTTAACACATTTAGCTTTTGAAATTGGGAACTTTGCACCTAAGGGAAGATAATTTTCCCAGTCCAAAGCAAAAACTCCCTGAAAAAGCTCCTCAAAAGTACGTGCTGGAAACTCACCCACCACAATCTTGATACGGTCTGCAGCTCTCAACCAAAGGTTAGTTTCAGCAATTGCACGAACATCACCTTGAAAACGCACCTTACCATTTTCAACCTGGGTCTCATACCCCAACTCACGTAGTTCACGTCCAACCACAGCTTCAAGTCCGGCTGCAGCAGTTGCTACTAATGTAAATGTTTCTTTCATTGTCATCCTTTTACCTAATTATTACGAGTACAAATTTCCCTAAGCTATAGCTTATTATTCACTCTTGCCCTTAGATGGTAGACGCAAAAGAGACGATTCTTGCTAAAAGAAGGCTGAGACATGTGTCCCAGCCTCACCTATATGCAATTTTCTATAAGCCATGTTCTGTTCCAGAAGTGACTAGGTACCACTTCCTTCGATAATCATCTGTCTACTGCATAGCAGTCAGAATGGTCCGTTCGTTTCCGGCCATCCCATGCCCCTACCAAAGTTTGGGTTGCTAGCTTGAGGGGTTTACCGCGTTCCACTTTTTAGGTTTCCCTAAAAACTCCGTCACTGTGGCACTTTCAGAGCTACTAAAACCTATCCGAAGACTTAGCCAGTTCGCTCGCCGTAACTTGAAAATCAAGTCCCTAGGCTTATTGATTCGCCTAGCACAAACACTACTGGCATCACAGCCAGTGCTAGCATGGACTTTCCTCATGGAAGACTTGCAACCATGCGATTATCCGAAAATTGCACAAAACCAGTTTTATTCGACGATTTGTTTTCCAAAGACCTCTTTTTCCAAACGACTGATACGTTTTAAGATATCATAGTTTGAAGCCGAAGCAATATTGGCAGTGGCATGTGATGGTTCACTTGTCGCACTTGCATATGCGGGACGGCTTGCAGGAGCCGATGTTGCCTTAGCCTTCAGTTTTGCATTTTCTTCTTGCAATTCCTTAACTAGAGCAATGTAGACAGTGTAATCTTTGATCACATCATCTAGAAACTCATCAACTTCTGTTTTATCGTATCCACGTATGCTTGTTTTAAATTCTTGTTCGTAGATTTTCTTGGGCGTTAAATTAATCTTAGCCATTATTCTTCTCCAATACTTGTCTTATCCAACTTACTAATACTTTACAGTCTATTGTTTTCATGATACAGAAAAAAATATAAAAATGCAAGTTTAAAACGCAATTATATCCTATTCCGACATGACTTCATTGAGGTCATCAAAAGTCAATCGAAATAAGGGATAATCACTTGCTGCTATTATCATATTGTAAAAATATTTCAAATTTGTTTCATTTTCAGGCTCATAAAATAAATAAGCTTGGTCTGTATTATCGATGAGAAACTGATTAAATTGTTTGAACTGAGCTGGCGATTGATAAGCTGGAAAACTATACTTTACGAAATCAACTTGTTTAAAGGCTGCCAATTTTTCTTGGTTAGCTTCACTCCAATTCTGACCGTGTGTTTCAAATGGAAATAACGTCGCTAACCTCAAAGGGTAGTCTTTCTGAAGTTCCTTAGCCACTTCTAGCGCCCAAAATTCAAAACCAAGGTTCCCAGTAAAAATCATCCAATCCACACCTTCATCTAAAAAACGTTTAAGATCACGTTTGATTGCTTTCTTAATGATGTTTACCTTAGGATCCTTGTCTTTAAAAACACCAAGTTCAAAGCTCTTATAGCCCGTTATGAGTAGTGATGTCATTTATTGTTTTCCTCGCTCATTTTATGGTATAATAAAATAGTCTTTATGCATATCTTATAAATAAGAAGGGAAAGAAATGGTAAACTATCCCCATCAGATATCTCGTAAGATAGCACAAGTACGTACTAAAAAATCTAATAGAGTTGACTTTGCCAATCGGGGGATGAACTTTGAATCTGCTATTAATGCGACTAATGATTACTATTTGTCGCGTGGCTTAGCCGTTATTCATAAGAAACCTACACCGGTTCAGATCGTCAAAGTCGATTATCCAAAACGCTCACGAGCAAAGATTGTAGAAGCTTACTTTAGGCAAGCCTCAACTACTGACTACTCTGGCGTTTACAAAGGATACTATATTGATTTTGAAGCCAAAGAGACACGGCAAAAGACATCTATGCCTATGAAAAACTTTCATGCGCATCAAATTAAGCACATGTCTCAGGTCATCAATCAAGATGGAATCTGCTTCGTGCTACTCCACTTTTCAACGCTTAAGGAAACCTACCTTCTGCCTGCCAAAGACTTAATCGCTTTTTATCAAATTGATAAGGGGACAAAATCAATGCCTCTTGATTATATCAAAAAAAGAGGTTATGCAATCGCAGAATCAGCTTATCCTCAAGTTCCTTATTTAGAGATCATTGAAAAATTATTAGGTGGTAACACATAATGGCTAAATTTAATTTCAGCAACTTTAAAGAATCACTTAACGGTTCAACTAAACGTGCTAAAAACACACAGGTTAAACGTTCAGATTCTTCTCGCTATAGCAAAGGAAAACGCTCAGCTGCTTCAGATCAAAATTTAGGATGGCGTATTGCAAAATACGCTTTTATTGGACTACTCACTTTCTTTGTAATCTGTGTCATCGCTGGTGGTGGACTCTTTGCTTACTATGTTAGCAGTGTTCCTAAACTTACCGAGAACAAGTTGCAATCAACAAACTCAAGTAGGATTTACGATGGTAATGGTGGTCTTATTGCTGACTTGGGATCCGAAAAACGTGAAAGTGCATCAACAGATGAGATTCCTATAATCCTAGTCAATGCAATTACCTCTATAGAGGATAAGCGTTTCTTTACCCATCGCGGCATTGACGTTTATCGTATTATGGGAGCCGCTATTAACAACCTTCGCCATAACAGCACTCAAGGGGGATCTACACTTGACCAACAGTTGATTAAGTTAGCCTACTTCTCAACTAATACCTCAGACCAAACCCTTAAACGTAAGTCACAAGAAATATGGTTATCTCTCCAAATGGAGCGTCAGTATACTAAACAAGAAATCTTGACCTTCTACGTTAATAAGGTTTATATGGGTAATGGTTACTACGGTATGAAGACCGCAGCTAAATCTTATTTTGGTAAAGAATTAGGTGACCTCTCAGTTGCCCAAGCAGCTCTTCTTGCTGGTATCCCACAAGCACCAACACAATATGATCCTTATACTAATCCGGATGCTGCTAAAGAACGTCGCAACACTGTTCTTAATGAAATGTATGAAGACAAAAATATTTCTAAAGAGGAGTACGTGCAAGCTAAAGCAACGGATATATCAGATGGTCTTCTTCCACTTACGAATAAAGCTAGCTACGAACCATACCTAGATAACTACATCAAACAAGTTATTGAACAAGTCTCTACCGAAGCCAATGCTGATATCTACTCAGCTGGACTCGATGTCTATACAAATCTTGATCCTGATATTCAAAAATACATTTGGAATGTCTACAACTCAAATGATTATATTGCTTATCCTGATGACAAATTTCAAGTAGCTTCTACTATCATTGATGTTACCAATGGACGTGTTGTTGCTCAATTGGGATCACGTCACCAAGACGAAAACATTGCCCTTGGTACAAACCAAGCTGTTCAAACTGATCGTGACTGGGGGTCTACAATGAAACCTATCACCGATTACGCACCTGCTATTGAAAAAAGGGTATATACTAACACTGGTACTACCGTTTACGATACCCCTTATAATTTCCCAGGTACTTCAACTCCAGTTTACAACTGGGACCGCAAGTATTACGGAAGTATCTCTCTGACTTATGCGATTCAAAAATCACGTAACGTTCCTGCGGTTAAAGCGCTTCAAGCGACTGGCTTGGAGTATGCTCAATCCTTTTTGAAAGATTTAGGTATTGAGTACCCAGAGATGTTTTATTCAAACGCTATCTCATCTTCAACAACATCATCAGATCCTAAATATGGTGCTTCAAGTGAGAAGATGGCGGCTGCCTATGCAGCCTTTGCCAATGGTGGTACTTACTATAAACCATCCTACATTAAATCAATTAAATTTGAAGATGGTTCAACAAAATCATACGATTCTAAAGGTGTCGAGGCCATGTCGCCACAAACAGCTTATATGATGAATAGCATGTTGAAACAGGTTTTGACAGGTGGTACAGCGACTGAAGCTTATGTACCTGGCACCATCAATGCTGGTAAAACGGGTACATCTAGCTACAGTGACGATGAGTACTATCAAGTACAAAAAGAAAGTGGCGTCTACGCTGATCTTATTGTTCCTGACGAAACGTTCGTTGGTTATAATACTAAATATGCAATGGCCATTTGGACAGGTTATGAAAACCGTAAAACTCCACTTTATGGCTCAGACCTAAATATCGCTAAACAAATCTACGGTCTAACAAGTAGATACCTCAACCAGATGTATGGTGCAGGTTCGAAAGATTTCGATATGCCTAGTGGTGTTTACAACAATGGTAGTTACGTCTTCCTAACTGGTTCGTCAACGTCAAATGTTTATAACGGATCACTAGGAACATCTAGCTCATCATCAAGTTCGGATTATGGTAAAAGTAGTGACTCATCAAGTTCGGATTATGGTAAAAGTAGTGACTCATCAAGTTCACAAGATAGTCAACAGTATGGCCCAGATGCATCAACAAATCCTTCAACATCGGGTTCTAACGGTGCTGAGAATTCAAATTCAAACACTTCTACTTCTACTTCTACAGTAGATGAGTAAAAAGGAATTGAAAAGAGTTATCCATTAGATAGCTCTTTTTAGGCTCTTTGTCAACTGTAGTGGGTAGATGAAA
>OCQB01002857.1_pt1 | contig 10931 bp, 18 predicted proteins | sample 1538631 | NCBI WGS metagenome assembly OCQB01 (sample SAMN04571713, study PRJEB22368) | human gut metagenome | biome: human gut; material: stool | host: Homo sapiens | place: Luxembourg | collected 2012-10-19 | reverse complement strand
CGCCAAGCTGCGCCGCCAAAAAGTCACGCATTTTCCCTTTAATCTCCAAGCCATCCTCTTCTTTGGCTTTCTGATAATATGTACGAAGAATTTCAGCTTGTTTTATCAGCTCGAAGTCCGTAAGTTTCCGAGTAAAAGCATTTGCACTCGCCAATGTTATCATAAACATATTCTGCGTCATCTCGCGCATCATACAATTCACTTCATTAAACTCTTCATACCCACGTCTTTTGTTCAATAAAGCTGCTTCTCTCCGTCGGTGGCCAGATACGATACGGTCATGTCCATCAACACGCGCCACGATAATCGGTTCAATCAACCCGGAATGCAGCATACTGTCCGCCAGTTCTTCAACGTCCTCTTCGGAAACATGATAAAAATTATCCATCGATGGAATCAGCTGTTCCGGATCCAGTCGAACCGGTTTATACGAGGTGGTATCAATCCCAGCCATTTTACTGGCATTATTCAACCGGGAAGCCAATGAACGTTTAGGCATGGCACTCACCTCCCAAAAATTCATCCACAAATTTTTTATAATCCACACTTGCCGCACAGTTTGGGCTGAATTCAAACAGTGGTTTATCCCAGGTATAATCCATCAATTTCTCCGAGTAGCGTATCTTTGTCATAAAGCACTCATAATCACTTTGTGTCAGAATCTGACACCCTGCTTTCTGCATCACAGTATCGCGGTATGACGTAATCAGGCATCTGGCTGACTTCAAAGAAGTGTTATAATATCCTTTCACTTCTGCTATCATATCAAATAATTCTTCCATACCATCCAAAGAATTCTTATCGATTCGAATGGGGATAATAACCTCATCCGAAGCACAAAGAGCATTTATGACATTTAATCCGATACCGGGTGGACAATCAAGGATTGCATAATCATATTCATCCTGTACCGATTCCAATGCTTCTTTAATCCGCAAATTCTGATTACTGGTGTCATCCATCGCCAATTCATTACTGGCAGCCTCTAAGTTTGTATTAGATGGTATGACATCAAGTCCTTTCCAATCCGTACTTGTTTTTACGTCTCTTGCCGATGCTCCAGACATGATATGTTCCATCGAAGGGGCATCATAATCATGTACCGCTAACACCTTGCTGACATTCGCCTGAATGTCGTTATCAATAAGCAGCACTCTCTTTTGCTGGCGCAACACCAACGTCCATGCCATCGTCAAAGCCGTCAATGTCTTTCCAACGCCGCCTTTCAGGTTTATGATCGAAACTACTTTCATTTGCCATCTTCTCCTTCCGCCCCTCAGTTTGACAATCACACTTTTCTGCTGGATCCAGATAGGCACCGCAGAACGGACATTCTTTTGGAATATACATTTGCTTTTTCCCCTTTTCTGTGCTATAATAAGACACAAGGAAAGACTCTCCCGGTCGGCAAACTGTTGGGGTCTTTTCTTTTTTATTTAAAATGAGAAACCATCATTTTTTGTAATTCGTCATACGGAAATGCCTCCGCATACTGGTCGCCACGTATCGTAACAAAGTGGTTATCTTTATAGATTACTTCTCCTGACAGTCTCTTGATTTCCATTCCTTTTCCTGCATCTTCAGATACTTTTTTCTTTAACACTACAACATCTCCTACTTCGATGCTTTGCTTTAACTTTTCCAGACGATGATTAAAGATAAGTACTTTTCTCATGCGTTCTTCCTCTATATTGGCACTATTTCGCGCCTTTTGAGCGGAAATGATACTTGTTACGTGCTTTCTGTCCAATCCAAACTTTTCTGCCAGGTCATCTTTTGACACTCCTTTAAGGAACTGTCTGTAGATCGATGCATTTCTTTTCAATGTCTCGTCTCGCCTCATATTGTTGATTTCCTCTTTCTTCATAGTAATTATCCAAACGCTGCTCTGCTTCATTCACATGATTCCAATCCACGCCACATGTAATTCCTTTCAACATTAAAATAACAAATACTACAAAAAGAATAACATTGCCCAGGATTGTTTTCTTTGTCTTTCGCTCTCTGTTCATAGGGCTGCTCCTTTCTTTTCAAAAAGGGGCACGCGGGACTTGAACCCGCTCACCGGAGATTTAATCCGGCGTATTTCTTTCTATGCCCTTGTTTTCAATTATGAGATCACAGTGATCTGTGGTTCTGTTACATCACTCAGATTTTCTTTTAAGTACTCTTCAACCTTCCGGCAGGCTTCATTTTTCCAGGCACCACCATCCGCTTCAAATAAAGCACAACGAATCCCCATGCCCTGATCCTGCTTCATCCGGAAGATAAATTGAGAAGCCGGTTGTTCTACTTCTACAAATGTCCGATACGGCTGCAGGCATACCGGGTTCGGAATGATTGCCTCTTCTTTGTTGACAATTCCCTGCTTGATCGTAGCTTTCTGGGTCACACCATCATCACCATAAGCGGCTATCGTTCCCGCCTCGCTGGTCCCGGCAAAACGCAAAAGCAAATCACGATCCGCCGAGGGGAGAAACATCGACTGCAAAGCAATGATAAACTCTTCAGAATCATAATACTGTCCAAAACAGAACTTCGGAACCAATGCCTCCACTTGGCATAAATGTTCTCTTTTTCGTTCCTGATCTAATGCTCCGATCAGGCTCACTTCCGTAGGAGATTCTACATGAATCAACATATGTTCGCCCATTGTATCTACTTTTTCACGAATATACTCAACCAAACTGGTGAGTGTGTGCATCCTCATGAAGGAAGCACGTGGAATTTCCGGCTTAACTTCATATAACTGCTTGTCCGAATAGGACTTTCCATCAATCTCCATCAACTCTGGCTTTCTCAAGCCAACAATGTATTGTAATGCGTCTTTTATCATATTATTTCCTTTCTGCGCTATCTCTACATAGCACCTCTCTTGCGATAATCTACTACTTTACTTTCCAACACTTCTCCGGTATCCGTATCTATAACTTGTCCATTTATCGTCTGTTCATTTACATTTTCATTGAGTGCCAACTGTCCCGGAAGATGCTGACCATACTCTTCGATGAAGTTTCCACCATCCTTCAAATCTTTCCCGATGCCAAACTGGGTATTGATTGGATGAAGCGGTGCGAGTTTCTGCTTAACGGATACGGTGGATGCCACCTGCGTCCGCTCTTCATCTGTTACGAAGGTCATTTCTATCGTGATCTTTCGTTTGTCCTTCGATGGAGTGTTTGGATCCAGAAGATTAGCGACCACCGCCTCCATTGCTTTGTTAAACTTTGCCTGCAGTGCTCCACCGGCGATGTTCTTTAATTCAATTGCTTCCATTTTGTCTCACCTCTTTTCTAAAAAAATAGGGCGCAGAAAAAAATATTTCAAATGGGAGATATCTGCAAAAATTGATGTGATGTCTGCGCCCTTATGAATGTGCGAGGATTCGAACCCCAGTAACTTCACATGCCGAAAGATACTCCGTATCACATCCACTTAGAAGCGTTGGAAACCCCTTTGCACGTTTCCAGCCGCCCCTCCATCAGTTCATCTTTATGACCACCAGCCGATGGAAAGGTCGCTTTATCTAAACCGCTATGGATATCCGATCAACAGATCTTGCGGATAACTCATAGGCTGTACGGTTTATAACGGTTCCATCTTCTATCGTCTTTTGATACTCTCGACTCTGGAGCCTGCCGGAAACCGTAACCATGTCACCTACCTTAAAATGGGCGGCAAACTTGGCATTTCGTCCCCAGCAGATGCAAGGGATATAATCCGTCTTGCCGTAAGCACGATTAACGGCAAGAATAAAGTCTGTAACCTCTCGCCCTAATGGTGTCTTGCGGTAGATCGTTGGCTTGCAGATATACCCGTCTAGCAAAGCCTCATTCTTCCACCACATGTCATGATCCGCGGTAAATAAAAACAGATCATCGACGAAAACCACCAAAACCAAATGACTTTTTCCTGCTTCGTCCTGAATATTGTAGGAACGGAACGCTCCGTTCACGGTAGCAAATGTTCCTACTTTAATCTCGCCGACTTCTAAAAACTTCTCCGACACCATCAATGGCAGGACATCGGATGTCCCACTTTGGCGCTCAATTCGGAAAGATACTCTTCCGAATCGTTCATTCATCGTTTCGTGATCGTATTCCCATTCAGATATGATTTCTCCAAAAAGAGATACAATGTTCTTCTGGATTTTGTTCTGCATTTCTCTTCCTCCTGCCTTTATATATAATTCTTTCCACAAACTTTTCTCTCTGTTTTTCCTTATCATTCATGTTGTTCTGCTTTTATTTCAAATGCCACTGCATCATCATCAATTCCAATTGCTTTTATGAAGTTTGAAACGCTCGTTCCTCCTACATAAGGTATAAAGACATCACTCACAATCTCTCTGGCATTCAATCTTATGCAAGGAATTTCACCATCTACTGAGGTATCTACATCCAGGTAATCCATCAGATTATTTACTTGCTGTACAACATTTTCGATAACACTTAACACACCCTTGTAAATATCAGCATATCCATTCACATTCAGCGCTTTCTGACCAATGTCAAGGTATGCTCCACAATCTTGGCACTTACCCTGCATTGTTTGAAATGCTTCAAAATGACTTTTTATCTTAGCCATCTCTCTAATCTCACAGTAAGGACAGTTTGTTTTGCTCACAGCATTTACCTCCCAAATTCTTATTCCTGTGTTTTTAACACATTCAAGATACCAACTACTGCTTTATCCCAGAATATATTTGCAAAATCCTCAACAGTGCAAATCGTGTCTCCGTCCCAATCTACGATAGTGGCATCATCTACTTGGCATAATTCACACCCAGATTCTTTCAACGCTTCGTTTGCATATTCTGTCACAACCGTCTGCGTATCGGCATAGTCACAGCCTCTGTTTAAAATATCCTCAAATTCTTCTATTGTTTTCTTTGATATTTTTGCCATGTACCTTTCCTCCTAAATTTCAGATACCGATGACGAACTTAAGCCATGTCCGCTCTGCGGTGGATTAACATTTTTCTCGGTTTAAACTCAATGTCTGTCGTTATTGTTTTCTGGCGACAGACATTTTTTATATTCATGCTCCGAAATCTTTCCATCCTCATACAATCTTTTCAAAAACTGTCTCCGTCTTGGATTATCTGCCAGTTCAAATACTTCCGTGTCGATTATTTGACCGAGCCACTCTGTATATATGGTAAGATACTCCCGGTAATTTTTGTGCGGAATGTATGCTTTGGTGTAATGAGTTGCCGGAAAAAGTGATGAAACCATAGCTTTGACCGCCAAAACATAGTGGTCAACTACTTTTCCGATAAATCGTCGTACTACCATGCCGTTGCTCCTCCTATGCAGTTTGGGTTTTCTTTTCCATGCTTTTGGCTACTTTGATCCCTTGCATGAACATCAGGAATCCTTTTTTCTCTTCCTGGTTTAAGTCAGCCAAAAAATCTACTACTTCTTTGGCTTCTTGTTTATATTCTGACGGAACAAAAGTTTTGACTTCTTCCATACCTTTCACCTCCCGATTTTTATTTACTTTTTTTCCAATTCCTACTATAATGTACTTACAGACTGTTTCGCAGTTAAGTATAATTAATAGGAGTTATACCTATGGAAATGCCAAATATAAAAACTACTGTTAAAATAAACAATTGTGTGTTTGAAATATATGCATATAAAAAATTGAGTTATGCTGAATGCAAAAGTGAAATCCGTAATTGGATACTACAAACAAACCAAAAAACAATACCTTTAAATGGTCATTTTAAGATTATCTCCATAAACGGATTTGATGTTCTATGATTTTAAGTAACGCCTCTGCCTCTTTGATGCCAAGTTTTAAGGTTGCGCCTTGTATCGAGGGAGCAATAATCATAGTTTTACTCGCATCATCTGGAATAATCAAAAACATATTATCATGCTTTATGTTTTGAGATGACGTTGCATTTTCAATTTCAAGAACATCTAATTTGCTAATTTTAACATCCTGCATATACTTCACCTCCCGATAAGACTATTTGGCTATCAACCATTTTGTCTTTATTCATTTGGTTGATAAACCAAATATAACACTTATATTTTAGTTAGTCAACCATTTTTTTAAAATTTATACTACTTTTTTGGTTGACTAACTAAAATATTGATGATATTATTGTTACATCAAACACCAAGAAAGGAGTATTTTACTATGAATGAAAGAATCTTACTACTCAGAAAAAGTCTTGGTTTATCAAGAGCTTCTTTTGGAGAAAAGCTTGGGGTAAGCGGTGATGTTATTAACAACTTAGAACGCGGACGTGTCACTCCTAAAGATTATATAATCAAATTGATTTGTAACACTTTTAACGTGCGCGAAGAATGGCTATTAGATGGCATTGCTCCCATGTACAAACAAGCTGATACATTTTGTTTGGATGAATTTATCAAAGATAAAAATGCAACGAGTTTAGAGCTTGAAATTATAAAACTATACTTTGAACTTGATCCAGAAATCCGGAAAGCTGCCATTGAACACTTTAAAAATGGGCTTTCTAAAGACAAAAATAATAAATAAGCGTATCGGGGGAGAGACTGGTTCTCTCTTTTTTATTGCAAAAGGTGTCAGATTCTGACACCTTTTGTCTTTACAAAAAATTCCATATATGATAAGATGGAAAAAAACTTATTGGGGGGATTCTAATGAATACTAACTTACAAGAAACATGGAACTCTTGGGACTCTGAAATTCACGAAAGCCCAGATTCACAAAAGCGAATTAAATCAGCAAAAAATGCCAAACTTACGCCAATTCACTTAGATACTACAGATGGATACGCGTACTTCCAAGGTGGTCATGGTCGATACGAAACTTTCTTAGACTATTGCCCTTGCGGAGATTTTCGTAGGCGCAAACTTCCTTGCAAACATATTTATCGTTTAGCGATGGAGCTAGGGCTTTTTGAAAGTGATTTTGCCTCAGACGCATCCAAAATTATCGTTCCCAAAACATCAAATGGCTTGTCTTTGTCCGAAGCAGTCGAAATTGTTGAAACACTACCGAAAAAATCGCAGCATATTCTGCATCGTAATCTTGCTGCCTTTCTTCAGGGATCATATCAAACCGTAGAGATCGCTGATGGATATACTGAACTTTTAGTATCAAAAGGACTTTTACGTTATTCCGAAGTTTTTAATCCGTCTCTTTTACTTTCATCTCTTGACCGCAAGAAATTATTTGAAAAATTAGAGCAGACAGATATTGTGTTCAAGAAAAATATAAGTAAAGCTGCAACCGTAGATATCATGCTTAATAATTTTTCTCCTGACGAAATCAAAGACATGTTTTCTGAATATGTGATTCTTACAATGACTGACCAATTATCTACTTGCAGGAAAAACTTATACAGTTATATCGATAGAAAATTTTATCCTTTAAAATATGACTATTCGTCCGAATACTCTTCTTCTAATGATGAAATTGTTGCATTGCTGAAAAAATATGAACCTATTAATACCAAAACAAACACGTACAAAAAGCTGAGTTATCCGGCAATTTTTACACCAAACGAAGAAAAAGAAGGATACAACGTTGTTATTCCCGATCTTCCAGGGTGTGTCACGGAAGGTAAATCACTTGCCGAAGCACTTGAAGTGGCGACAGATGCAGCCACTAATTGGATAATAGATGAGGAAACAGGTCTATATGACATACCAGAGCCATCCGATCCTAGCACTTTTAACCTCAAAAAAGATAGTTTTATCGAACCTATCATCTTAATTTTCCTTAATACAGAACACTTATAGAACGAAAAAAGGTGTCAAATTCTGACACCTTTTTTCACATTTATTAAATATTGGATTTACACCCACAGTCTTAAGAATATTACCAACTACAAAATCTTCATTTCTTAAAAGTTAGTAACAACCCTTCTATCCATCATATAGCATCACTCCATTTCTTGCAACATGCGAAGTAATAAAATCTCTCTTATTCTACATTGTTCTTTTAACTCCGAGTGTAGTTTTCAAAGCCTCTTGCAAAATCCGTGAAACATTTATTCCTGCATGTTCAGCTTCATAGTTTAACCAACTTGGCAAAGCCACATTTCGTCTCACAGTTTTTGTATCGATTTTCCTTCGATATTCTGTAGAATCAATATCAACAAGAGAAATAACGGTTTGACCGTCTTGAGCAAAAGTTCCTTCATTAACATCTAACTGTTCTAACGAAGATGGTTGCGGTATTGTCACACCATCATCTTCCAAAGATACGCATTTTAATTCAATTGCATCTCTAGCCATTTCAATTGCATCAGACATATCTTCTCCTTCAGTTACTATTTCTAAATCTGGAACCTCTACTAGAATAACATCCTCCGCTTTTGTAAAAAACACAGGATATACAGCTTTCATTCCTATCAACCTCCATTTTATTTGTATTTATATATTTTTTGGGGGAGGGGATTATAACAATCCCCTTCTCCTCAAAATTACTTTTGCTAGTCTTTCATTAATTTCTTTATGTCGGGGAACTTCTTCTTTCTCTGTCCCTCTGGCATAAATATCATGGCTACTACCATGACGCTCAAAAACGAACCCTGCACTTTCGAGCTTTTTTACTAAATCACGTTGTTTCAATAATAATTATCTCCTTCCTCTATTTTTTTATTTTCCCACCTCTCACTTTGCATTATACACACTTTTTACACACTTGTCAATACTTATACACACTTTTTACACACTTTTTTGTGTTTTCTTCTCTTTTCTCTTGGGCAAATAAAAAAATAAAGCCGGAGGGAGACCTGACTATTGCAAAAATTTACGTTTTTAACTATATATCTTAACATTATTTATCTGCTTTCACATCGCACCTCTAGCTTTTCTCTCGCCAGCCTATTGACATTTTAAAATATTATGACTATAATAAAGACAGATAAAAAAGGTGTGCTACCGTAAAGCAGACGGTCAGTCCCCTCATAACTTAAACGAAATAACCGCTAAGTTTGGAAGGCTTTGGGCGGTTATTTTCGTTTACCAATCGTATAAAACAAACCAGCAACTGCTGTTATTACCATAAAAAAATCAAATAATTGCTCTATAGTCATAGGCCTCCCTCCTTTCACTTGCTCTTCCGAAGAAGATGCTTTATGTAATCAGAGGGGCGAATCCCCTCCGAAAGGAGGGACTAACCGCCTACCATCTTTGGTAGCACAAGAAACATTATACTATAATAAAATTACATATTTCGTCAATTAAATATTGCCAATAAAAGCAAAGAGGCATCAAAACCGACACCTCTTTACTTCTTCATCGTCTTCTCCTTTTCATAGTATAGTATGTTTATATTGCCACATTCCAATTATTAGATAAACAACTCCTGTCATAAAAATAGACATACTAAAACAAACAACATATGTCATGATGGCTCTTTTCATATTCAGAAATAATCGCTCTGTGCCATATATATTATCAAGTATCTTACACAAAACACAAAACCATGTTACGATGGACAAAAGTACATATGCTATTTCAAACATTTGATCACTCCTTCGAATCTACATCTCTAGCAAATTCCTCATTCGACTGAAACTTCATTTTTTCCCTTAATTTATCAAGTTCTTTTATATCTTCAAGTATATCTTCTGATTGGATATCTTGCCCCTTTAATTCCTGAATTAACTTCAAAATTTCTCTATCTATTTCTATTTCTTGTTTTTCTACATCAAGCTGTTCTTTCTCAATGCTTTGATTAAAAGTTAAAATTTTTTGTACTGTTTCTACTGCACCCGGTAATTGTATTGGTCCAAAGGTTCCACCTGTTACTACAATATATACAAAAAGGAAAAAACCGGCCGAATTTTTAACTTTATTAAATATCTTCTTCATCCTAATTAGAATTTTCCCGGGAGAATTTAAATTTACAGCTGTTGATATGTCTTCTTCATCTATAACATGCGCTAAAATTCTGCCGCTATAATGCATCAAATCGGCCATTTCTAAAATTCCAATTGGTTCATTTTTTGCCACATTTACAGTACAATACATATCTTCGTTATAAATAAAACAATGATACACGCTACTTAAAATATCAGAAGCATACTCATTTAAACTATTTAAACCATGATAAGATGATAATGCTCGCAAAAATTTGTAGTTAACACGTGCAACATCCACTTCTGCCAGAACTTCTATTCTTCTTCTTTTGATAAAAGGACATTCTATTTCTTTTATTTCAGCCTCTTTATTATCAATTTTATGTATTACTGTTAATTCATCTTTATAATCATACTTTCCTTCTTCAAAATAAGCACCTACTTTGCAAATTGCAATTCGTTTTGTTTTTTCCCCTGGGACAACAACATAATCTCCTTCTTTCATTTCATAAATAAAACGTTTGCATTTATTTATCGCTTGTGTGGGAGAACTAATCCCATATCTTTCCTTAATTTCATCTTTCAATATCTCAGTCGTATCTGCATTAATCACAGTTTCCTGATTAATATGATTCCATGCAAGAGCAACATATTTTCCCTTTACAAATTCATCATAAAAAAATCCCGCCTTTGAACGTATCATCCAAAAATTCACGTTGTCATCGATACATGGTATTCCCCAATTATCTATTGTTCCTATGGTTTTCAAAACATCTTTTGCGTTCATCTTCTACTCCTCCAAACGTTTTTCTTTTATTATATCTCATTACGTCAGCTCTTGCAATGATCTTATTAAAAAAAGTGTCAGATTCTGACACCTAAATTTTCCACAACGAAAAAAAGGATCCGGCATCCGTTTCCAGACACCGAATCCTTTTTTTGCTTCTATACATTTATCACAAGCATTTCAGCAACTTTTTCAAGCCGACTTTGCCGATCTTTCCATTTTTCGTCCATTTATTGGACTTCCGGAACGCATTGACCGCTTTCGTGGTAGCGCTGCCCCACTTTCCATCAATCGCTCCATTGTAGAAGCCTTTGGTTTTGAGTGCTC
>OCQB01002855.1_pt1 | contig 10936 bp, 9 predicted proteins | sample 1538631 | NCBI WGS metagenome assembly OCQB01 (sample SAMN04571713, study PRJEB22368) | human gut metagenome | biome: human gut; material: stool | host: Homo sapiens | place: Luxembourg | collected 2012-10-19 | reverse complement strand
AGACAGAAGAGAGGGCAAAGACCAATCTTCTGACAAAGCAGAAATATTCCTTTGACTCTAACGGAAAGCTGGCAAACTGTGAGAAAAAGGATCCTTCCCAGTGTGAGATCTTTATCGTAGAGGGAGATTCTGCGGGAGGTTCCGCAAAGACTGCCCGTAATCGTAATTATCAGGCGATCCTTCCTATCAGAGGTAAGATCCTGAATGTGGAGAAGGCTACTATTGACAAGGTGCTTGCCAATGCGGAAATCAAGACCATGATCAATGCCTTTGGCTGCGGATTTTCCGAAGGATACGGAAATGACTTCGATATTACGAAGCTTCGTTACGACAAGATTGTGATCATGGCTGATGCCGATGTGGATGGGGCGCATATTTCCACACTGCTCCTTACTTTATTCTATCGTTTCATGCCGGATCTGATTACTGAGGGACATGTGTATATTGCCATGCCGCCATTATATAAAGTCATGCCTAAGAAGGGGCAGGAGGAATACCTGTACGATGATAAGGCACTGGAGAGATACAGACGTGCCCATAAGCCGGGAAGCTTTACTCTTCAGAGATATAAAGGTCTGGGCGAGATGGATGCGGAGCAACTCTGGGAGACGACTCTGAATCCGGAAACTAGAATGATGAAGCGGGTGGAGATTGAAGATGCGAGACTTGCATCAAGCGTGACAGAGATTCTGATGGGAAGCGATGTTCCGCCGAGAAAGAAATTTATCTATGAGCATGCACAGGATGCAGAGCTGGACATCTGATTTCGCCGGAGTGTTATGTGGAAATTAAGACAGATACATGGATATGTGTCTGAGATGGAGGAAAGAAATTAAATGGAAACAAAACAGGAGAATGTGATTCCTACCGACTATGCGGAGGTCATGCAGAAATCCTATATAGATTATGCCATGAGTGTTATTATCTCCAGAGCCCTGCCGGATGTGCGTGACGGATTGAAGCCTGTACAGAGAAGAACCCTGTATGATATGTATGAACTGGGTATCCGTTATGACAGACCATACAGAAAATGTGCCCGTATCGTAGGTGATACCATGGGTAAATATCACCCCCATGGTGACAGTTCGATCTACGAAGCGCTTGTGGTAATGGCTCAGGATTTTAAGAAAGGCAAAACACTGGTCGACGGACATGGAAACTTCGGTTCCATCGAGGGCGACGGTGCAGCTGCCATGCGATATACAGAAGCCAGACTGGAGAAACTGACACAGGATGTCTTCCTCGAAGATCTGGATAAGAATGTAGTAGATTTTATGCCGAACTTTGATGAGACAGAGAAGGAACCGGTGGTACTTCCTGTCAGAATCCCGAATCTGCTGGTAAACGGAGCAGACGGTATTGCAGTCGGTATGGCAACCAGTATTCCGCCTCACAATCTGGGTGAAGTGGTAGATGCGGTGAAGGCATATATGAAGAATAACGATATCAGTGTCAAAGGGCTGATGCGCTATCTCAAGGGACCGGACTTTCCGACAGGTGGTCTGGTAGTAAATAAAGATGACCTGCTCAGGATTTACGAGACAGGAACAGGGAAGTTGCGTGTCAGAGGTAAAGTGGAGACAGTGAAGCTTAAAGGCGGCAGACAGCAGCTTGTGATCACTGAGATTCCGTACACTATGATCGGTGCAAATATCGGAAAATTTCTGAATGATATTGCGTCTCTTGTGGAAAACAAGAAGACAACAGATATCGTGGATATCTCCAACCAGTCTTCCAAAGAGGGAATCCGTATTGTTCTTGACCTGAAGCGTGACGCAGATGTAGAGAACCTTACAAATATGCTCTACAAGAAGACAAAGCTGGAAGATACTTTTGGCGTGAATATGCTGGCAGTTGCGGATGGCAGACCGGAGACTCTGAGTCTGAAGCAGGTGATCGAGCATCACGTAGATTTCGTATTCGATGTCACGACCAGAAAGTACACCACACTTCTGAATAAAGAGCAGGAGAAGAAAGAAATCCAGGAAGGTCTGATCAAGGCATGTGATGTGATCGACCTGATCATCGAGATCCTGCGAGGAAGCAAGAACAGAGAACAGGTAAAGAAATGCCTGGTTGACGGTGTGACAGAAGGAATCAGGTTCAAGGGTAAATCAAGCGAGAAAGCTGCACAGAAGCTGCATTTCTCAGAAAAACAGGCAGCTGCGATCCTGGATATGCGTCTGTACAAACTGATCGGTCTGGAGATCGAGGCACTTCAGGCAGACTATGCAGAAACAATGAAGAACATTGCCATTTATGAAGATATCCTGAATAATTATGATTCCATGGCAGAAGTGATCATGAAAGAACTGGATCAGATCAAGAAAGAATACGGTACGAAACGCCGCACAGTGATCGAGAATGCAGAAGAAATTGTCTATGAGGAAAAGAAGATGGAAGAAATGGAAGTTACATTCCTTATGGACCGCTTCGGATATATGCGGACCATTGATAAGTCTGCATATGAGAGAAATAAAGAAGCTGCCAATGCAGAGAACAAATATGTGTTTAACTGTATGAATACAGATAAGATCTGTATCTTTACAGATAATGGAAAGATGCACAGTATCAAGGTGGCAGATATTCCGCTGGTTCGTTTCAGGGATAAGGGGACACCGGCAGATAATCTGAGCAATTATGACAGTGCACAGGAACGTATGCTCTATGTAGCACCACTGGCATCTGTAAAAGAAAATACACTTCTGTTTGTCACTGCTGCATCCATGTGCAAGCTGGTGAGTGGTGCAGAGTTTGATGTGGCGAAGAGAACGATCGTGTCTACGAAACTTGCTGAAGAGGATTCTCTGATCTTTGTGGGTTCTGCGGATGAAATGGAACAGGTGGTATTCCAGAGTGAAGGCGGATATTTCTTAAGATTTCAGAAACAGGATATTTCTGCTATGAAGAAAACATCTATCGGGGTGCGTGGAATGAAACTGGCAGAAGGAGATAAGCTGGATCATGCATATCTTCTGGAAAGCCGCCAGGAATATACCATTACTTATCATGATAAACCCTATGTTCTCAACAGGATAAAACTGTCCAAACGGGACAGTAAAGGAACAAAACCACGTATATAAAACCAACAAATCCGCTAAAATCAAGGTTTTTGCAGGAAAAGCCTTGCAATTGCCGGAAATTGGTGTTACAATACATCTAAATTAGAACTTGTTGACAAAGGAGTGGGCGTGAGCCCACTCTTATTTGTTGCATGGAAAGGCAGGTGGGAAAATGAGCAGACGGGAAGAGTATGAAAAGCGCGCAGAGGAACTTCTGGCACCGATCGTAGAACTTAACGGCTTTGAACTGGTTGATGTAGAATATGTAAAGGAAGCAGGAAACTGGTATCTGAGAGGATACATTGACAAACCAGGCGGAATTACAGTAAATGACTGTGAGACAGTCAGCAGAGCTTTCAGTGACAAACTGGATGAGAATGATTTTATTGAAGACAGTTATATCATGGAGATCAGTTCACCGGGACTGGACAGACCGCTGAAGAAAGACAAAGACTTTGAGAGAAACATGGGAAAACTGGTGGAAATCCGTACCTATCGGCCAATCGAGAAGCAAAAAGAGTTCTGCGGGATTTTGACCGCATATGATAGTAACAGTGTGACAATCGATGAGGATGGAACCGAGCGTGTTTTTGATAAGAAAGACACAGCCCTGATACGCCTCGCAATAGAGTTTTAGTTAATTCGGGAGGATAAGAAAAAAATGAGCAGAGAGTTAAAGGAGGCACTGGATATCCTTGAAAAGGAAAAGAGTATCAGCAAAGATACTTTGCTTGAGGCAATTGAGCAGTCTCTGATCCAGGCCTGCAAAAACCATTTTGGAAAAGCTGACAATGTACATGTAACTATTAATCCGGAAACCTGCGATTTTTCAGTGTATGCAGACAGAAGTATCGTAGAATACGTAGAGGATCCTGCAATGGAGATTTCTCTGGCAGATGCTTTGAAGATCACATCAAGAGCTGAGATCGGAGGCATGATACAGGTTCCGATCCAGTCTAAGGAATTCGGACGTATTGCGACACAGAATGCAAAGAACGTTATCCTGCAGAAAATCCGTGAGGAAGAACGTAAAGTGCTGTATGATGAATATTATGGAAAAGAGAAAGAAGTAGTAACCGGTATTGTACAGCGTGTGATGGGCAAGAATGTAAGCATCAATCTTGGTAAGGCAGATGCAGTATTAAGTGAGAATGAACAGGTGAAAGGGGAAACCTTCCAGCCGACAGAGAGAATAAAGGTGTATATTCTTGAAGTCAAGGATACCCCGAAGGGACCTCGTATTCTGGTATCCAGAACTCATCCGGGACTTGTGAAACGTCTCTTTGAGTCAGAAGTTGCAGAAGTAAAAGACGGAACTGTTGAGATCAAGAGCATCGCACGTGAGGCCGGTTCCCGTACAAAGATCGCTGTATGGAGCAACGATCCGGATGTAGATGCAGTTGGTGCATGCGTAGGTATGAACGGCGCACGTGTCAATGCAGTAGTTGAGGAACTTCGCGGTGAGAAGATCGATATCATCAACTGGGATGAGAATCCTGCAATCCTGATCGAGAATGCATTGAGCCCTGCAAAGGTTATCGCAGTTATGGCAGATCCTGATGAGAAGACAGCTCTGGTAGTTGTTCCTGATTATCAGCTGTCCCTTGCAATCGGTAAAGAAGGTCAGAATGCACGTCTTGCTGCAAGACTTACAGGATTTAAGATTGACATCAAGAGTGAGACTCAGGCAAAAGAAGCCGGTGATTTCTATGATTATGATGATGACGAGACTGCAGAAGATGCAGCTGAGGCATCAGCAGAGGAAACTTCAGCAGAAGATTCCCTGACAGAAGAAACCGAAGCAGAAGAAGTTTCAGAGGAAGTTCCTGTAGAAGAAGAGCCACAGGCTCAGGAAGCAGGAGAGAATGAAGACGAAGAATAAGATTCCCATGCGCCAGTGTACCGGCTGCAGGGAAATGAAAAGCAAGAAAGAGATGCTCAGAGTTCTTAAGACTACAGAAGATGAGATCGTGCTTGATACTACCGGTAAGAAAAACGGCAGAGGCGCATATCTGTGTCTTTCCAGAGAATGTCTGGATAAAGCGATTAAAAATCATGGACTTGAGCGTTCACTGAAAACTGCGGTTCCGGATGAGGTATACGAACGACTTAAGAAGGAGCTGGAAGATATTGAAAAATAACAGAGTACTGTCGCTGATAGGGCTGGCTACCAAAGCAGGCAAGACCGTAAGCGGAGAATTTTCCACAGAGAAATCTGTAAAGACCGGAAAAGGACTGCTTGTGATCGTTGCTGAGGATGCCTCCGAGAATACAAAGAAGAAATTCAGGAATATGTGCAGTTTTTATGAAGTTCCGACTTTCTTCTTCTCAGATAAAGAGAGCTTAGGCAGAGCAATGGGAAAGGAGTACCGCGCCTGTCTGGCTGTCCAGGATGAGAACTTTGCGAAAGCAATCATGAAGGAGGTATAGCGATTGTCAAAATTAAGAGTACATGAGCTGGCCAGAGAGCTTGGACGACAGAACAGAGAAGTGATCGAGTTTCTGAAATCAAAAGGCGTTGATGTGAGAAGCCATATGAGTATGGTGGATGAGCCTGCGGTTTCGGAAGTAAAGAATAGATTCAGAAAAGACAATAATAACAGGGGAAAGGAGCATATTGCGAAATTGGAGACTCCCAAGACAGAAGAAAAGGTTGTAACAGCAAAATCAGAAGGAGATAAAACTGAAACACCTAAAAAGAAAAAAAATATTATCCGCGTTTTTCATGCACAGAATGCAAGTGACGGAGGAAAAACAAGAAAGAAACCTGTGAAAGCTGAAGGCGAGAGAACAGGTTCACCAAGAAATGCAGAAGGAAGAAATTCCGACAGTTCAAGAACAGACGGTGACAGACCAAGAAGAAATAATAATGACCGCCCAGGTACAGGCAACAGAAGACCGGACGGACAGAACCGTCAGGGAAGACCTCAGGGTGAAGGAAGATCCCAGGGAGATAACCGCCAGGGAGGACGTTTTGGCCAGGGAAGAAACCAGGGCGATGGAAACCGTCAGGGAAGACCTCAGGGCGAGGGAAGATCCCAGGGAGATAACCGCCAGGGAGGACGTTTCGGACAGGGAAGATCCCAGGGCGATGGTCAGGGCCGTCCGGGCGGAAGATTCCAGGGCGATGGAAATCGTCAGGGAGGACGTTTCGGACAGGGAAGACCACAGGGAGATGGAAACCGTCAGGGAGGAAGACCGCAGGGCAATGGCCAGGGTCGTCCGGACGGAAACAGAAGTGAAGGACGTGACGGACGCTTCGGCGGCAGTCAGGGACGTCAGGGACAGCGCCAGAATACAAGAAAGAATGACGATATGGCATTTGCACCGGAACTGACAAAGACTTCCAAAGACAGCAAGAGAGAAAGAGACAGAGAGAACAAAAACAAGAAAAAAGATTTTGATAAGACACAGAGTGGCGGACGCAGACCAAATCAGGGTGGATTCAATAAGAATTCCAGAATCCCGAAAGCTCTGCAGAAACCGGCTCCGCAGCCAAAACAGGAAGAGAAGAAACCTGAGGTTAAGGAAATCACACTTCCGGAGAAGATGACGATCCGCGAACTGGCAGAAGCTATGAAAATGCAGCCGTCAGTAATTGTGAAGAAGCTCTTTATGCAGGGTATGATGGTTACCGTAAACCATGAGATCGATTTTGAGAAAGCTCAGGAGATTGCTCTGGAATATGATATCATCGCAGAACCGGAAGAGAAGGTAGACGTTATCGAAGAACTCCTCAAAGAGGATGAAGAAGACGAAAAAGATATGGTTTCAAGACCACCTGTAGTCTGTGTTATGGGGCACGTTGACCATGGTAAAACATCTCTTCTGGATGCAATCCGTAAGACAAATGTAACACGTGGAGAAGCCGGCGGTATCACACAGCACATCGGTGCTTCTGTAGTAGAGGTTGGCGGACAGAAGATCACATTCCTGGATACACCTGGACATGAAGCTTTCACAGCTATGCGTATGCGTGGTGCAAACTCCACAGATATTGCAGTTCTGGTTGTAGCAGCTGATGATGGTGTGATGCCTCAGACAGTAGAGGCTATCAGCCATGCGAAGGCGGCAGGCGTTGAGATCATAGTTGCAATCAACAAGATTGATAAGCCAAGTGCTAATATTGACCGTGTAAAACAGGAACTTTCTGAATATGAACTGATCCCGGAAGACTGGGGCGGAAGTACAATTTTTGTTCCTGTATCCGCACATACAGGAGAGGGAATCGATACTCTTCTTGAGATGATCCTTCTTACAGCCGAGGTATGTGAATTAAAGGCAAATCCGAACCGTTCCGCAAGAGGTCTTGTAATCGAGGCTCAGCTTGATAAAGGTAAAGGTCCGGTTGCCACGATCCTTGTCCAGAAAGGTACTCTTCATGTGGGAGACTTTATTGCAGCAGGAGCATGCAATGGTAAGGTTCGTGCCATGATGGATGATAAGGGACGCAGGATTAAAGAAGCAGGTCCTTCTACTCCTGTAGAAATCCTGGGACTTGGTGATGTGCCGAATGCAGGTGAAATTCTTCTTGCATTTGACAGTGATAAGGAAGCCAAGAACTTTGCAGGTGCATTTGTATCTGAGAACAAGAACCGTCTTCTTGAGGAGACTAAGGGCAAATTATCTCTGGATAATCTCTTTGATCAGATTCAGGCAAGCGATCTGAAGGAACTTCCGCTCATTGTCAAAGCAGATGTACAGGGATCTGTGGAAGCTGTAAAACAGAGTCTGACCAAACTTTCCAACGAAGAAGTGGTTGTAAAGGTGATCCATGGCGGTGTTGGTGCGATCAATGAGTCTGACGTAAGTCTTGCGGCTACATCAAATGCGATCATTATCGGCTTTAATGTCCGTCCGGATGCAACCGCAAAACAGCTTGCTGAGCAGGAAGGTGTAGATCTTCGTCTGTACAGAGTTATTTATCAGGCAATCGAAGATGTAGAAGCTGCCATGAAGGGTATGCTTGATCCTATATTTGAGGAGAAAGTTATCGGTCATGCGGAAGTGCGTCAGCTGTTCAAGGCATCCGGTATTGGTACGATTGCAGGAAGCTATATTCTGGATGGTATCTTCCAGAGAAACTGCAAGGTTCGTATTTCCAGAGAAGGCGAGCAGATATTTGAAGGTGAGCTTGCATCCCTGAAGAGATTCAAAGACGATGTTAAGGAAGTTAAGGCAGGATACGAATGTGGCCTTGTATTTGACGGATTTAACGATGTGAAAGAGGAAGATAAAGTAGAAGCTTATATCATGGTAGAAGTACCGAGATAGTAATGGTTTATAAAGGTAGGGTGCGCGATTCATAGTGTCAGGTACAGTGTGGTGCGCACCTTGACTTGATTGTGGTAATTCAGAAAATAATGTGATCAGGATAGTCGATGATCCGGATTGCTCACAGTATTTGACAGAATTGCCGGATATATAGGAGTAAAACTTAAAATGAGAAAAAACAGTATTAAGAATACCCGGATCAATGGGGAAGTCCAGAAGGAACTCAGCACCATTATCCGCAACGAGATCAAGGACCCGCGTATTCATCCGATGACTTCTGTCATGGCTGTAGAAGTGGCTCCTGATCTGAAAACCTGCAGAGCATATATCAGTGTGCTGGGTGAAAAAGAAGCAAAGGAAGCGACGATCAAAGGTCTGAACAGTGCAGAAGGCTACATCAGACGCCAGCTGGCGCGTAATTTAAACCTGAGAAATACACCGGAGATCCGTTTTATCCTGGACGAATCTATTGAGTATGGTGTAAATATGTCAAAGCTTATTGATGATGTTACCAAGAAAGACAGCAACTCCCACAGACAGGATGAGGAGCAGGATGAGAATTAAAAGAGGATGAGAACATGGAAAATATTGCGGAAATACTGGAAGGTGTGAAAACAATGGGAATCGGCGGACATATCCGTCCGGATGGTGACTGCGTTGGTTCCTGTATGGCGTTATATTTATATGTAAAAACCTATTATCCGGAAATTCAGGCAGATGTGTACCTGGATAATCCCAAACCTGTTTTCGGACATATTGACTGTATGGATGAGATTAAAACAGAGCTGGACGGTGACAAAGAGTATGACCTTTTTGTTACCTGTGATGTAAGTGCAAGAGACAGACTTGCCATTGCAGGTCCATACTTTGACACTGCAAAAAGAACAGCATGTATTGATCATCATATCAGTAACTCCGGATTTGCACAGGTGAATCATATCAGGGGAGAGGTAAGCTCTGCCTGTGAAGTTCTCTATGGGCTTTTTGATCCTGAGAAAGTGGTCCGTACCATTGCAGTGCCGATCTATACGGGAATGGTTCATGACACAGGGGTATTTCAGTACTCTTCAACTTCACCGGAGACCATGCGTATTGCCGGGGAACTGATGAAGACAGGATTCAATTTCAGTAAGATCATTGACGAATCTTTCTATCAGAAAACTTATGTGCAGAATCAGGTAATGGGGCGTGTTCTTGCAGAGAGTATCCTGCTTCTGGATGGAAAATGTATTATCGGATATCTTAAAAAAAGAGACATGGAGTTCTATGGTGTGGATGGCAAGGATCTGGACGGTATCGTCAGTCAGCTTCGCCTTACAGCGGGAGTGGAAGTTGCCATGTTTATCTATGAAGTGGAAACTCAGTCTTTCAAAGTTTCCCTGCGTTCCAACGGAAATGTGGATGTAAGCAAGATTGCAGTATATTTTGGCGGCGGCGGTCATATGAGAGCAGCAGGATGTGATCTTCAGGGTTCTGTGTATGATGTGATCAACAATGTGACAGAACAGATCTGCAAACAGTTTCAGGAGCAGGAAGTCTGATGGATGGAGTAATTGTAATCCGTAAGGAAAAAGGATTCACTTCCCATGATGTGGTGGCAAAGCTTCGGGGAATCCTTCATATGAAGAAAATCGGACATACTGGAACTCTTGATCCGGATGCAGAAGGAGTGCTCCCGGTGGCTCTGGGAAAAGCAACCCGTCTGGTGGATATGATCACAGATAAAGAGAAAACCTATGAGGCAGTGATGCGTCTGGGTGTTGTTACGGATACCCAGGATATGAGCGGAACTGTTCTCTCACAGACTACAGAGCTTTCCGTTACAGAAGAAGAGCTTTGCACAGTGGTCAGTTCTTTTGTGGGAGACTATATGCAGGTGCCGCCAATGTATTCAGCACTGAAGGTCAATGGAAAGAAACTCTATGAACTTGCCAGAGAGGGCAAGACTGTGGAGCGTAAACCAAGACCTGTACATTTTTATGAGATAGAAATTCTGGATATCAGTTTTCCGCTGGTGCGTTTTCGTGTGACCTGCAGCAAGGGAACCTATATCCGTACTCTGTGCCATGATATAGGGGAAAAGCTGGGCTGTGGAGCTGCCATGGAAAGTCTTTTGCGGACAAAGGTGGGCAGATTTACACTGGATGATGCCATTACCCTGGCGCAGACAGAAGAGGCAGTGCAGAAAGGAACCATAGAGAGTAAAATCCTCGGTATTGAGGAGATTCTTGCAGAGTATCCAAGGGTATGCTGTACAAAAGAAGGGGACAGACTTCTGGCTAATGGAAATCCTCTTGTACAGGCACTGGTCGATGCACAGGAGAAAAACGGATGGATCCGTATGTGCAGCAGTGAAGGCAGTTTTGCCGGAGTTTACCAGTGGGACGAGAAAAGAAACAGGTATTTCCCTGTAAAAATGTTTTAGGAGACATGATGGAATATTTAAGGATTGAGAATGATTTTCCCAGAATTTCACACAGTGCGGTAACACTTGGGAAGTTTGACGGCATACACCGCGGACATCAGAAACTGGTTGAGAAAATTATTGAGCAGAAACAGGAAGGTGCACAGGCGGTTGTACTTGCGCTTGGAACTGCCTC
>OCQB01002854.1_pt1 | contig 10936 bp, 9 predicted proteins | sample 1538631 | NCBI WGS metagenome assembly OCQB01 (sample SAMN04571713, study PRJEB22368) | human gut metagenome | biome: human gut; material: stool | host: Homo sapiens | place: Luxembourg | collected 2012-10-19 | reverse complement strand
CCGCCGTGCCCGCAAGCGTCCAGAGCCGCGCGAGCGAGGATACGGGAGAGGGGAGCAGCAGCGCGCCGTGCGGGTATGCCGCGTGCAGTGCCATCGCGGCAAGCTGCCAGACGATCAGCCAGAAAATGACCGCCCAGAGACGCACGTTCTGCTTTTTTCCGCGCATGATCATCTCTCCTTTCCTTGAAATACGGCGGCGGGACAGCGCCCGCCGCCGCAAAGAATTTATGCGAAATAGAAGCTGTTATCCGGCATCTCGCCGCCGACAGCGGCGGGAGACGCATTGTAGAGCACCTCTAAATAACCGGGCAGCGCCTCAAGAAGATCTGCCCCCGTCAGGCAGACGATATTGCAGTAGGGCAGTGCCTTTTCCGCGACGGCGGCGTCCACGATGCTGTATTCGCCGATGAGCGCGGCGGCATCCGCGGTGTTGGCGTTCACCCAGTCGACGCTCGCGGCGTAGTCCTTGAGAAAGGCCTCCACGGCGGCAGGATTTTCCTCCACGACCGCGCGGCGGGCAACAATGACGCCCGTGATGAGCGCCGAGCCGTTATCGAGTGCGTCCCATTCAGCATTCAGATCGAGCGCCATGCGCAGGCCCTCGATCTTGCTCTGCGCCACGGTGACGAAGGGCTGGGGCAGGAGCGCAACGCTCGCCTGACCGGAAGCCAGCGCCGCGACACACTCGCTGTGCTCGCTCTTCCAGTCGATCGTCACATCGTTATCGGGATCGATGCCGTTTTCCGTGAGAAGATAGCGCAGGGCGTATTCCGGCGTAGAGCCCTTGCCCGCCGCCACGATGGTCTTGCCCTTCAAGTCGGCCATGGAGTGCACGCTCTCGCCGTTTTCCACGATGTAGAGAACGCCGAGCGTGTTGACCGCCAGCACCTCGATCTCGCCCTCCGTCTTATTGTAGAGCACGGCGGCGAGGTTCGCGGGCACGCAGGCCATGTCGAGCTCGCCCTTGAGGAGCGCGGGCGTCACTTCATCCGCAGAACCGGCAAGGGTAAAGGTATATTCATTGCCAGTCGTTTCGCCGCTTTCGCTGTCCTTCATCAGCTTCACAAGGCCCATGGCCGTAGGGCCCTTGAGCGCGGCGATAGAATAGTTCGCAGGGGTGAACTCTTCCTGTTCGGTCTGCTGGTCGTCCTGCGCGTCGTTCGGCGTCTCATCCGCCTTCTGTCCGCAGGCGGCGAGCGAGAAGACGAGCGCAATCGTCAGGCACAGGGCCAAGAGATATTTGAGATTCTTTTTCATTGTTTTTCTTCCTTTCCGATGCTGCCCTCGGGCGCGTAGACCGTTTTGGCGGTGATGCCGTCCAGACGGCCGATCTTGCCCGACAGGGCGGAGATGACGTTGCCCGGCGCGTCGAGCGCCACGCTGATGATATTCACGCCCTTTTCGCGGTACGGCACGCCCATGCGCCCGATGATATACTGACCGTACTGGTGCAGAAGCTCGTTGAGCGGCTGGACAGAGCTTCCCCCGCGGACGATGATGGCCAGCACGGCGACTCTCGTTTCCATTAACGCATTCTCCTTTGTCAAAATAAAAATCATCCCTTCCGCCGTTCAGCAGAAGGGATGGAAACAGCAAATGACGACGCAGCAGGGCTGTGTCTTTGTTTTCCCTCTTCTTGTGGCTCGGAACGCATCCTCGCAGTCAGAACGGTAGAATGAATCTGGTTCGCCGCCGGTCAGAGTAGTCTTCCCGGAAGGCAAAGCGATGATACCACACTTTCGCTGCAGCGTCAAGATGGAGGGACAATGGTATCGGATAAGCTGGAAAAAAGGCCAAAAGAAAACGTCCGTGAACAGTGCAGGGCATATAAATTCCATTGACTTTTTCGACGTTATCTTATACGATATGATAAAAGCACAAGTTTTATACGCAGGGCTGGATCCCGGCCCCGGGAAGTCAGCTCTGTGATCTCACAGGGCTGATTTTTGCTATTTGGGGAGAAATGAGAGGGAAGCGCATGCCATATTACGCACACATCCGGCAGGATGAAAACGGCCAGACCATCTATCAGACCGTCGCGGAGCACCTGACAGGTACAGCCGCGCTGTGCCGAGAGTTTGCCGCCGACTTCGGCGCAGAGGCGGACGGAGATCTGATGGGGCTCGCGCACGATCTCGGCAAATGCACTGACGCATTCCAGAAGCGCCTGCTTGAAGGTGGTCCCGTTGTCGACCACACCACGGCGGGGATGCTCACCTGTATAAGGATGAAGCGGCCCAGCGCCGCCGCGTGCGTCGCCGGTCACCACGGCGGACTTTTGGATGTCGGAAATCTGAGGACCGACCGCGCGGGCGAGGCCACGCTCTCCGGCCGGTTCAAAAAGGGTGTGGAGGGACACTATCTTGAGCGCTGCGGCGAAAGCGGCGTGACACTGCCAACTCTTCCGCCTGAGACGCCGGAACGGGATCCATTGAAAGCGTCGTTTCGGACAAGGATGCTCTATTCCTGTCTGGTGGACGCGGATTTTCTCGATACGGAGCGGTTCATGGACGGCGAACGTGGGCGCGGCGGATATGACGATCTTCCGACGCTGCTAAGGCGGCTGAAAGAATACATCGCGCCGTGGCAGGAACCGAAAACAGTGCTCAACAAGCTGCGCTGCAAAATTCTAAACAGCTGTCTGGATACAGGCAGTAAACCAAAAGGCATTTACACGCTGACCGTGCCGACCGGCGGCGGAAAGACGGTCGCGTCGCTCGCCTTTGCGCTGCGGCACGCGGTGGCGCACGGGATGAGGCGGGTGATCTACGTCGTGCCGTACACGTCGATCATCGAGCAGAATGCCGAAGTATTCCGCGAGATCCTCGGCGACGGCAATGTGCTCGAGCATCACTCAGGTGTGCAGTTCGAGCTTTCCGACGGCGCGTCGCCCGAGGAGGTGCGCCGCGCGCTAGCGGCGGAAAACTGGGACATGCCGGTCATCGTCACAACGGCGGTGCAGTTTTTTGAGTCCATTTACGCAAACCGTTCGTCAAAATGCCGCAAGCTCCATAATCTTGCCGACAGCGTCATCATTTTTGACGAGGCGCAAATGCTGCCGCTTTGCCATCTGCGGCCCTGCGTGGCGGCGATGGCATCGCTTGCCGAGCAATTCCGTTCAACGCTTGTGCTGTGCACAGCCACGCAGCCGTCGCTCGGTGACCTGCTGCACACCTATGCGCCAAGCTGCCCTATCACAGAACTGTGCCCGCAGACGGCGGAGGAATACGACAGCTTCCGCCGCGTGACGTTTCGGCAGGAGGGCATCCTGGAGGACGATGTACTTGCGGAAAAGCTCAGCGAGCACCGGCAGGTGCTTTGCATCGTGAACAGCCGCAAGGCGGCGCAGAGCATCTTTGCGCGCTTGCCGCAGGAGGCGAGCTTTCACCTCTCGACGCTGATGGTGCCCGCACAGCGGCAGACGCTTCTCGATGAGATCCGGCGGCGCCTAAAGGCGGGGGAACCGTGCCGCGTCGTGTCGACCTCGCTGATCGAGGCGGGCGTGGACGTGGACTTTCCCGCGGTGTACCGCGAGCTGGCTGGGCTGGATTCCGTCTTGCAGGCGGCGGGGCGCTGCAACCGCGAGGGGAAACGGGCACCGGAGGAAAGCATCGTCACCGTCTTCGAGCGGGCAGAACTGCCGCCAATGTTGTTCCGCACAGCAATCGGCGCTACGCACGAAGCATTGATGAACAGCTGCGATATCGGCGCGCGGGAGACGATGCAGAACTATTTCGACGCGCTGCGCAGCTTAAGCGGAGAAACACTCGACAAGTCGGGTGTTATCAAGGCGTTTGAAAAGGGCATCAACGGCTGCGAACTGCCGTTTCGCACCGTGGCGGAGAATTATCATCTGATCGATCAGAACACGCGCACGGTCTATGTCCCGTTTGGCGGCGGAGCGGCGCTCGTTGAGCAGCTAAAGGAAGGCGAATGCTCCAAGGGTCTCTACCGCAAGCTGGGGCGCTACGCAGTCTCGGTCTACGAACCGCATTTTCAAAAGCTCTATGCCGCGGGCGCGCTGCTGACGGCGCAAGAGGTCCCTGCGCTGGATGACGACAGTGCGATCTTAAACGATATGAGTCTGTACAGCAAAACGACCGGTCTGACGCTGGAACCGGAAACCGGAAAGGCCGAATTCATATAAGCTGTCCGTTTTATCGGACAGGGCATCGTTCATACTGAGACAAGAACCAAGGTAAACCAAAGAGAGGAGTGATCCAATGCCGATTCAAGTAGAAGTCTGGGGAGACTACGCCTGCTTTACTCGCCCTGAAATGAAAACGGAACGCGTCAGTTATGACGTGATGACGCCGTCAGCAGCGCGCGGGCTGCTGGATAGCCTCTATTGGCACCCAGGGCTCCGTTGGGTGATCGACCGCATCCATGTGTGCGCACCCATCCGCTTCACCAACATCCGCCGCAACGAGGTCAAGGATGTCATTAGCGCCCGCAGGGCAAAGACCGTGATGGAAAAAGGGCAAGGGGAGCTGTACCTCGCCGCGTCGGAGAGCATTCAACAGCGCGCGGCTATGGTGCTGCGGGACGTACACTATGTCATCGACGCGCACTTCGACATGACGGACGCCGCTGCGCCCGGCGACAATCCCGGCAAGTTTCAGGACATTATCAAGCGACGGCTGGAAAAGGGGCAGTGTTACAGCATGCCGTATTTCGGCACGCGGGAGTTTCCCGCGCAGTTCCGGCGCTGCACGGAATTGCCGCCGTGCCCCGATGAGCTCAAAGGCACGCGCGACCTCGGCTGGATGCTGTGGGATCTCGACTACAGCGATCCTGCGAACATCACGCCGAAGTTTTTCCGCGCGAGCCTTGTCGATGGTGTGATGACTGTTCCGCCGCCGAACAGCAGGGAGGTGAGGGGATGATCCTGCAAGCGCTGACACGGTACTATGAAGACCTCCTCTCGCGCGGCGAGATCGCCGCGCCCGGCTGGGCCCCTGCCAAAATCAGTCTCGCACTTTACATAAACGAAAACGGTGAGCTGACGCAGATCGTTCCGACAATGGTGGAAGGGACAAAGGGTAAAAGGACGGTCATGCAGCCGCAGCTGATGGTGCTGCCGGCAGCGGTGAAACGAACGGTCAGCATTGCCTCGAACTTTTTGTGGGACAATTCCGCTTATTTGCTCGGCATCGACCAGAAAGGGAAGCCTGAACGCAGCCGCGAGTGCTTTGCCGCCGCGGCAAAGCTGCACCACGCGGTGCTGGATAGCGTCGATTCGCCCAATGCCCGCGCAATACTGGCTTTCTTCGACACTTGGAAGCCGGAACGCGCGGCAGAGCATCCGGCGCTTATCAGGCAGCTCGATGATGTGACCGCGGGCGGCAACCTCGTCTTTCGCGTGGATGGCCGCAAGGTCGAGGAGGATGCCGCTATCCGCGAGGCATGGCAGCGGTATCGGAACGGCGGCGAGAGCGGCGTCAAGATGCAGTGTCTCGTGACCGGAAAAGAGGATGAGATCGCTGCTGTGCACCCGTCGGTCAAGGGCGTGCGGGACGCGCAGTCCAGCGGCGCGGCGCTGGTGTCATTCAACGCGCCGGCGTTCTGCTCCTACGGACGGGAGCAGAACTACAATGCCCCAGTGGGAAAATATGCCGCCTTTGCCTACACCGCCGCACTGAATCATCTGCTTGCGGACAGCGACCACGTCCAGCACATCGGCGATACGACAGTCGTCTGCTGGGCAGAGGGCGCAGATGATGCCTATCCCGGCTTTTTCAGCGCCGTGATTGGCGGCGGCACATACGGCGGCCTGTCGGACAATGATCTGCGCGCGGCGCTCAAACGTCTGGCGAATGGGCTGCCGTGCGACGACCTCGGCGTCGACCCGAATCGACCGTTTTACATTCTCGGTCTCGCGCCCAACGCGGCGCGCCTTTCCGTCCGCTTCTTTCTGCGCGACAGCTTCGGAAAGCTGATGGAGAATGTAAACGCGCACTATGAGCGCATGGAGATCGTGCGTCCCGCCTACGAGAAGTTTAACTACCTGCCGCTGTGGGCGCTGCTGAGGGAAACGGTGAACCTAAATTCCCGTGATAAAGCGCCTTCGCCCGCGATGGCCGGCGCGACGGCGCGCGCCATATTTTCCGGTGCGCGTTATCCCGCATCGCTGCTTGAAGCGGTAATGCTCCGCATCCGCGCAGAGCGGGACATCACTTGGGGCAAGGCCGCCATCATCAAGGCATATTATCTCAAAAATCCGCATGAGGACTGTCCAAAGGAGGTTTTGACCGTGAGTCTCAATGAAGCGAGCACCAATCCCGCCTATACGCTTGGACGGCTGTTCTCCGTCTACGAGGCGGTGCAGCAGGCCGCGAACCCAGGCATCAACGCAACGATCAAGGATAAATATTTCAACTCTGCCGCGGCGATGCCTGCAAGCATTTTTCCGGTGCTGAACAATCTTTGTCAAAAGCATCTGCGCAAGCTCGACGCAAGACAGCGCGTCCACTATGACAAGCAGATCATGAAGCTCAAAGGCGTGCTCAATGAAAACTATCCCGCGCGCATGACGCTCGCTCAGCAGGGCTCGTTCGACCTTGGCTACTATCATCAGACGCAGAAGCGCTATACGAAAAAGGAGGAGAAAGAAAATGTCTGATCCCATCAAGAACCGTTATGAATTTGTGGTGCTGTTCGACGTGGAAAACGGCAATCCGAACGGTGATCCCGATGCGGGCAATATGCCGCGCGTCGACCCCGAGACCGGCTATGGCCTTGTGACGGACGTTTGCCTCAAGCGCAAGATCCGCAATTATGTTGAAATGGCAAAAGAGGGCGAAAAAGGCTACCGCATCTACATCAAAGACGGCGTACCGCTGAACTCGAGCGATAAAGAGGCCTGTGCCTACGTCGGCGCAGACCCCGATAAGCTGAAGGAAGCCAAGAAAAAGGACGAGCATCTGGATGAAAAAATTCGCGACTTCATGTGTTCCAATTTCTACGATATCCGCACGTTCGGCGCGGTGATGACGACCTTTACCAAGGGTGCGCTCAACTGCGGTCAGGTGCGTGGGCCGGTGCAGCTCGGCTTTGCCCGAAGCATCGATCCCATTCTGCCGCAGGAGGTGACCATCACGCGCGTCGCCATCACGACCGAGGCGGACGCGGAAAAGAAGAACACCGAAATGGGCCGCAAGTACATCGTGCCTTACGGTCTCTACCGCGCGGAGGGCTATGTGTCGGCGAATCTCGCGCGCAAGACGACCGGCTTTTCGGAAGAGGACCTCGAACTCCTGTGGACGGCTATTTTGAACATGTTTGAAAACGACCATTCTGCCGCGCGCGGCAAGATGGCCGTGCGCGAGCTCATCGTCTTCAAGCACAACTGCGAGCTCGGCTGCGCTCCGGCGCACAAGCTCTTTGACCTTGTCAAGGTCGAACACAAGGACGGCGTGACCGCGCCGAGAAGCTACGGCGACTACACTGTCAGCGTGGATGAAACGCACCTTCCCTCCGGCGTGACTTGCACGCGGATGGGGTGATCTATCAGGACGAGGACTTCCTCCAGCTTTCCGGCTTACAGCATTTCAAATTCTGCCGCCGCCAGTGGGCACTCATCCATGTAGAAAAGCAATGGGCGGAAAACTACCGCACAACGGACGGCGCGATCATGCACGAAAACGCGCACGACGGCTCATTCACCGAAAGCAGGGGCGACCTCGTCATCACGCGCGATATGCGCGTCTTTTCCCGCACGCTCGGCGTATCAGGCGCGTGCGACGTGCTGGAATTCCGCCGCGGCGAGACGGGCATTCCGCTCAAAGGCCGCGAGGGCCTGTGGCAGCCCTATCCCGTGGAGTATAAGCGCGGAAAGCCGAAAGAGGGCACGGAAGACACGCTCCAGCTCTGTGGACAGGCGATGTGCCTTGAAGAAATGCTCTGCTGCGAGATCCCGCGCGGCGCGCTCTATTACGGCGAGCCGCGGCGGCGCACGGAAGTCGACTTCACCCCTGAGCTGCGGCAGGAGGTGCGTGCCCTCCTTGAAGAGATGCATGCGCTCTATGCGCGCGGCAGCACGCCAAAGGTAAAGCCAACAAAGGGCTGCAACGCCTGCTCGCTGAAAGGATTGTGTCTGCCAAAGCTGATGAGAAGCAAGTCCGTTTCCGCGTATCTGCGCGGCGCAATGGAGGGAGAGCAATGAGACAGCTTTTGAACACGCTTTTTGTCACATCGGAGGACATTTACCTCTCGCTGGACGGGGAAAACGTTGTGGCGAACCGCGGCGGGGAAGCGGTCGCCCGCTATCCGCTGCACACGCTGCAAAGCATCGTCTCATTTTCCTACGCGGGCGCGTCGCCCGCCCTGATGGGCGCATGCGCGCAGCGGGAGATTGGACTTGCGTTCTGCTCGCCGCGCGGGAAATTTCTCGCCCGTGCAGCAGGTCAGGCGCAGGGGAACGTCTTGCTGCGGCGGATGCAGTACCGCGTGGCGGACGACCCGTCGCAGAGCTGTCGCGTCGCCGGAATGATGATCTTCGGCAAGGTCTACAACGCAAAATGGAGCGTGGAGCGCACGCGCCGCGACCACGCCATGCGCATTGACGAATCGCGCTTTTCAGCCGTGTCCGACCAGTTACAGGGACTTCTGCTGCAGATCGCAGCGGAGACGTCGCTCGACAGTCTGCGCGGCCTCGAGGGTGTCGGTGCGGCGGCATATTTCAGCGTGCTGGACGACATGATCTTGCAGGGAAAAGAGACGTTTTTCTTCCGCGAGCGCAGCCGCCGTCCGCCGCTCGATGCGTTCAACGCGCTGCTGTCGTTTGCTTACAGTCTGCTCGCGCACGACTGCGCCTCGGCGCTTGAAAGCGTAGGGCTGGACGCCTACGTCGGATATCTCCACCGCGACCGGCCAGGGCGGGAGTCGCTGGCGCTCGATTTGATGGAGGAGCTGCGCCCGTGCTTTGCCGACCGCTTTGTGCTCACGCTCATCAACAACCGTGTGCTTAAAGCGATCGATTTTGACTTCCGCGAGAGCGGCGCGGTGCTGCTGACGGACACAGGGCGCAGGACGTTCCTGCAGAAGTGGCAGGAGCGAAAAAAAGAAACCATCACGCATCCGTTTCTCGAGGAAAAGATACCGTGGGGTCTGGTACCGTATGTACAAAGCCTGCTGCTCGCGCGGTACCTGCGCGGCGACTTGGACGACTATCCGCCGTTTTTATGGAAGTGAGGCGCCTATGCTGGTTCTGATCACCTACGATGTGAACACGAGCGACGCCGCCGGACGCGGGCGGCTGCGCAGAATCGCAAAGGAATGTGTCAATTACGGTCAGCGCGTGCAGAATTCGGTGTTCGAATGCCTGCTGGACACGGCGCAGTGCCGGAAGCTGCAAAATGAACTCTGTAAGATCATTGACCCAGAAAAGGACAGCCTTCGATTTTACTACTTGGGCAAGAAGTACGAGAATAAAATCGAACACTTCGGCTGCAAGCAGACGTATCTGCCCGAGGAACCGATGATCTTATAGTGCGAAGCACAAGCGCGCAGAGATCACTTGGGCGGTTCGCACCCAAAATCCGCATGGTTTTCCTGCATCAAAAAGGAGCAGAATGCCCTGACAGGCGGCATTCTGTGCAAAAGCATCTGAAATTTGTCTGTTATCGCAAAAATGTGCATAGTGATTTGTACACTTTTGCTGTCGCGCCCCGCAAGGGGCGCGTGGGTTGAAATGTCTTTCCGGTGAATCTGCAAATACAGATAGTTTGTCGCGCCCCGCAAGGGGCGCGTGGGTTGAAATATCTCTTGGATAGAAACGGAGACAGAATTGTTATTGTCGCGCCCCGCAAGGGGCGCGTGGGTTGAAATATCGGCAAGGGGCTTGAAATGCTCAACGACCCGGAGTCGCGCCCCGCAAGGGGCGCGTGGGTTGAAATCGCTCTTCTGGTCGCCCAAAACAGCGAGAAATTCGTCGCGCCCCGCAAGGGGCGCGTGGGTTGAAATGCTGATCTTGGACTTTGTGCCATTCTGGCTCCACGTCGCGCCCCGCAAGGGGCGCGTGGGTTGAAATACTCTGCGTACTAACTACCTGCGTCGCAGTTGCCATGTCGCGCCCCGCAAGGGGCGCGTGGGTTGAAATCTTTAATTTATCGATAACCGTCATGCAATAACTCCCGTCGCGCCCCGCAAGGGGCGCGTGGGTTGAAATTCCATAGAGAAAGCGAAACATTTAGCAAGGTAAGTCGCGCCCCGCAAGGGGCGCGTGGGTTGAAATATCGAACGTACTGAGACGGTTCACAAGTCCGGCTAGTCGCGCCCCGCAAGGGGCGCGTGGGTTGAAATGGTTCTTGCGATTGTTTCCCAATTTTCTTTATCAGTCGCGCCCCGCAAGGGGCGCGTGGGTTGAAATATTATAAGCCTGAGTGTGGTTCTACCGAAAATCGTCGCGCCCCGCAAGGGGCGCGTGGGTTGAAATACGTTCAGAGCGTGACGTGCTACCATTGCACCACCGTCGCGCCCCGCAAGGGGCGCGTGGGTTGAAATTTCACCCAGATGATTACCTGGATGGGTCAGCTGTTGGTCGCGCCCCGCAAGGGGCGCGTGGGTTGAAATATTGCGACGGACTATCCAAGGCCACAGTTTTACGGTCGCGCCCCGCAAGGGGCGCGTGGGTTGAAATTCCGCGGACAGGCTCAGCAAATTCCACGGAGCCCAAGGTCGCGCCCCGCAAGGGGCGCGTGGGTTGAAATACGGACTTAGGGATAGTATACCACCTTGCCCGCCCGTCGCGCCCCGCAAGGGGCGCGTGGGTTGAAATATAGTAAAACCAGAAAAACGGAGAGGGATCATAAGTCGCGCCCCGCAAGGGGCGCGTGGGTTGAAATGAATCCTAACTCCGCAACCATCTGTCGTGATTGACCGTCGCGCCCCGCAAGGGGCGCGTGGGTTGAAATGTCCTTGTTTGTCTTTTGCTTAC
>OCQB01002849.1_pt1 | contig 10962 bp, 11 predicted proteins | sample 1538631 | NCBI WGS metagenome assembly OCQB01 (sample SAMN04571713, study PRJEB22368) | human gut metagenome | biome: human gut; material: stool | host: Homo sapiens | place: Luxembourg | collected 2012-10-19 | reverse complement strand
CTCTGCAAGATACGCGCCCGCATTCAGGCTGAGCGTGACGACGCCCGCCACATACGGCGTAAACCGGAAACTGGTCACCGCGCCGTTTGTAATATACGCAAGGAACGGCCGGATGATCTGCGGCAGCCCGAAATACACCATCAGCGCCTGCACCAGCATCGGCGTCCCGCGGATAACCCAGATATAGACGGCCGCGACGCCGCGGCAGAACTTGTTTTTCGACAGCTTGAGCAGGCAGGCAAAAAGACCGATCACGATGCCAAGCAGGATCGAAACGACCGATATTTTGATTGTTACCTCGATACCCCGCAGTAAAAACGGAAGCGAGGACTTGAATGTTTCTACCATAACGCTTTATCTTTCTGAAAGAATTTGGCGGCGTTTTCGAAATGCGCAAACTGCCGGCTGTTCGAAACACAGCCGGCAGAAAACACGTCGCTTTGTCTTAAATTAGTCTGCTGTAATGCCGTACTTCGCAAGAATCTCCGCGTACTTGCCGTTCGATTTGATATTGGCAAGCCCCTTGTTGAACATTTCGATCAGTTCCGCGTTGGTTCCTTTGTTGACGGCCAGACCGTACTGCCCCACATTGACGACTTCACCGATGATTTTCAGATCGAGACTCTGCGCCTTGATCTGGTAGCTGATGACCGAGTAATCCTCGAAGCCCGCCGAATCAATGCCGCTCATGACCGCCTGATAGACGGAGGGGGAATCTTTATACGTAACGATCTCAAAACCATACTGGCTCTTGACGCTCTCCGCATACTTTGCGCTCTGCGTGCCCGTTTTGACCGCGACCGTCTTGCCCTTTAGATCCTCGATCGACGCAATCGAACTGTCGCTCTTGACCAGCATGATCTGTCCGTCAGAGAAGTAGCCCTCGGTAAAATCATAGGTCTTTTGTCTGTCCGGAGTGATGGTCATGCCCGCGATCATTGCGTCGGCCTGACCGGAAGCGAGATTGCCGAGCGCCGCGTCCCAGCCGCAGTTGTTGATCTCATACTGGAAGCCCTGATCCTCGGCGATGGCCGCCAAGAGATCCATGTCGATGCCGGTGTACTTTCCGCTCTCGGAATCCAAAAAATCAAAGGGCGCAAACGAATCGTCCGCGACGACCTGATAAACCTTGCCGTCGGTCTTTTTCTCTCCGCAGCCGACAAAAACGGCGGCCGCCAGCAGCATGGAAAGTGCAAACAGCGCGATTCTGGAAAATTTCTTCATCATAAAGCAGTCCTTTCCGTACAAATGAATTTGCCGCGCATAGACGCATGCGCAAAACACATAATCTATGGTAACATATTCCACTCAATTTGTCAAGCGACGGAACAGATTCTATGCGGAAAATATTGCAAAATTGCCCCGAAAAACGAAACTACTTGAACAGATACCGGTAATAATCTCTTTCGAGAATCAGATGCGCATATTTATTTTTCAAAGAAACGACGCGGTTCATCTGCTTGACATAAGCCGCGGTCTCCTCCTCGGATGCCTCAAAGCCCGGATAGGCGGTAAAGGTCTTCGTCCCGCTGTTGTACACGCCGTATTTATTGATCCAGTTCCACGAACTGCCGTCCCCGTCGCAGTTGAGAATGACGAGCGGCACGCTGTTCGACAGCACGTCCGTACCCATAAGCAGGCGGGAATCATACGTCAGTCCAAACAGATTGGATACCGTCGGAATGATGTCCAGCGACGAGCAGGGCGTATCGACGACGACCGGCTCCTCCATCGAAGCGCTCCAAATAATCAGCCCGTTGCGGAGCAGATCAAAATTTTTGTGAATGCCGTCCGCCGGGATGCCGTACAGTTCGGAGAGTTCATCGTCGGTCAGCGCATACGGATAGTGATCGGCGCTCATGACGAACACCGTGTCCTCCAGCTTTCCGGCTTCCTCAAGCTGGCGCACCATTTCGGCCAGCATCAGTTCCACCTCGTACTGGCAGGCATGATAGGCTTTGACGTTGTCCGAACAGGGAAGATCTGCCACCACGTCCTTGTGCTTTTTGCTCATATTGTTGCCGACAAACGAATAGTTCGCATGGCCGCTGACCGTCATGTAATACGCATGGAACGGCGTATCCAAATTAATATAATACGGCAGCGTCGCCACAGCCATTTCATAATCGGAGCGGGGCCAGCAGTCTGTCAGCCCCTCGAGGCCGTGATTGACGGCGATAAACTCGTAGCCCATATTCGGATGCGACTTGTCGCGCCCATAATACGTATAATAGTGGTTATGGAACGCATAGGTCTTGTAACCGAGGCGCGAAAGCTGATTCCCCATTGTAAAGTACATCAGATCATCCGCGCTCATAGTCAGGCACTTTGCGCTGTTGTGGAACAGACCGGTCATCGCGGTGTACTCGCCGGTCGCGGTGCTGCCGCCCCAGAGTGAAGTATAAAAATTATTGAAAACAAAGCCCTCGGTCGCCATCTTATAGAGCGTGGGCGTGCGGTCCTTGTCAATGGTTTTGTAGGAGAATCCCTCCAGCGTCAGGAAAATGAGGTTTTTCCCCGCAAACATGCCGGTATATTCGTTTTTCTTTGTGGGTTCAAGCGCAGAAAAATATTCGTGCGCGGCGCGAATCTCCGCATTGCCTTCGTTTGCAATCAGCGTCTCGAAATCGATATCCATCACGTTGTCGCCGTATTCGACCGGCGCGGGCGGCTCGACTGGTCCAGTCGTGTCCGAAGTCGATTCCGAGGACACAGGCGGATCCGTCTCGAAAGGATTGACCAGTTCGCCCTGCCCCTCGCCGCCGATGTCCTTTTGCGGCTCTCCAAACAGCAAAACGCCGAAATCCAGGCGCATGCTGGTCACAAGGCCGTAGCGCTTGACCGCCTCGGTCGGGGAAAACTCGTTTTTGTAATAATAGCGGTCGCCGAAATCGCTCCGGTCCAGGCAAACCAGTCCCGCGCCGAGCAGTTGGAGAAGGACTGCAGCGATCAGCAGATACAGGCGGAAAGACATGGTCGGCGCAAAGGAGGGCGCGTACTTTTTATAGTGTGCGATAAAATAAATCAGGGGCAAAAGCATCAAAACAATTCCAAACCAAGAAGACGAAATCGTCGCAAGCGTTTCGCGCCAGAAATCACGCAGAGCGTTGCCCGCCATCCCGACCATGGAAAAGCGGTAAAACGCCTTGAAAAAGCGAAAATAGACATACTGCGATTCAAAAACGAGCGTCGTGAAGATCAGGCAGCCAAGCGTAAAGCCGCGATTGACGTGCAGCGGCATCAAAAGCGCGATAAAATTGACAAAAAAACCGAAAGCGGCAGAAAAAAGCGCAATATAGATCAAGTTGCGGACAGGCAGTTCACCGTACAGCGCAAAATGGAAAACAAGCTCCATGAAAAGCACGGCCAGCGGGAAAAACAAAAAGAAAAAACGATTGTGCCGGTTGCGCAGCCGCACACGTTCAGCCTGGGACAGCGCGCGCGGCGCACCAGACGGTGCAGGCGCGGAAAAAAGAGCCTTAAAATTCGGCTCGTTTCGGATCTTATGAAGCATGCGTTCGATGAAATCCCTCAATTTGCTGTGCCTCGCTTTCAAAGTTGCGCCCGCACGGACTCGGCCGCGCAGACAAAGACAAACGCTCATATCTAGATATATGCGAAGAAATTCTAAAATATATTCTACTACATATTTTTGATATTTACAACATGCTTCGCTAATTTCAATGAAAATTTTTTGCCTGGCCAAGTCCGGCTGATTTTTTCTGTAAAACAAAGAAAAGCCCCGCTAAAGCGGGGCGCAGGCGGCCTGAAAAGCATTGGAAACAGACAATTGGATAAACAGGGCATACAGAAAAGCGTATTTCCGCACTTTTGAACAGCAAGGCATCTGTTCGAGCGCAAATTGCTCGGTTTTCGGAGCGTGCGCGCAGAAATCAATCGTCCTGCAAAAACGAATAATCGAGCGAAATCTGCTCTTCTGCGGACACGTAGCGGTCAGCATACGGAAATGTATAGGGACCGCAGTCGACAACGCCGTTCCCTCGCTTCATGCGGATGTTTCCGGCACTGGCAGGCACCGCCTGATACAACGCGGATTTTATCTGACCGCCGTAGCAGTTATGCAGGGAGCCGTAGTAAAGATTCGGCGCCTCCTTGGCGCGCGTGATGCAGCCGAACGATCCGTCATCCAAAAACACCGAATATTCCCACATATAATGAAACACTTTTTCTAAACGAACCGCTCTGGACTGATGATGCCTTTCATCTTTTGTCCAGACTTCCATTTGAATCTCATTGCCTTCATTGTCAAACGTACCAAGCAATTTATTGCCCTTACCAAAACCGCTAACCATCCAGCTTTCACTTTCAGGAATTTTGCCTCCCCTGGATTCCAAAAGCGCATTCAGCCGTTCAAAATCTTCGATCTCATGCCGGGCGCCGCAAAATGACAGGTGAGCTGTGGGAAAATGGATCAAAAAATGGCAATCCTCATCCTCCCGCCCGAACGTCATCTGCGGAATCAGCCTTTCAAGCGCACAAACAATATCTTTGCAAGCACTGCATTTCAAAATATGATCTTCGACCCTTTTCCTTGATTCCGCCTCGAGCGCGCCTTTGGCATACATAAACAAATACTTATAGGTGTTCCTGCACTCCATACCCCATACTCCTTTTTGTTTTTTTATTGCGCAATCCGTACCGGAGGAAAGCTGCATCCGAACTTGTGCGAGCGCATAGTGAAGCTTGCTTTTTACAGTGCCCGGCGGGACCTGCATCGCCCGCGCGGTCTCGGATACCGACAGCCCGTCGAAAAAACGGTACCGAATGACCTGTCTCTGCGCGTCCGGAAGTTTGGCGATCACATCCAAAACCTCCGAGATCAATTCACTCTGCAAATATTCTTCCTCCGGCGTACAGCTGCCGGGCAGACAGGCATACAAGGTCTCTCCGTCCTCGTCTTCGCCGTCCAGCGAAAGAAACAAAACCCGGCTGTCCCTTGACAAATAATTACGCAAGTGATTCTGGGCAATCCGCCCAAGCCAGCCTTTCAGCCTCCCGTCCTCAAAATACCCGTCCCAGGCCCGAAACGCTTTGACCCAAATTTCCTGGACCAGATCCTCAGCAACCGCCTGGTTTCTGATCCTGCCCCTTACCAACGCAAAAAGCCACGCCGTGTTTTCCCTGACGACCGTTTCAAAATTTGGTTTTATACGTTCTCACCTCGCCCTGCTTTTTCTTGCATACATATTAATAAAAACAATTGAAAATCAAAAAGGTTCAATAAATGCTGAATTTTCCACCCCAACGCTTAAAAAACAAACAGCGCGGCTAAAAGCCGCGCTGCGCTTATGAAAATAACCAATAAAACCGCTGGACGCTCAGCCGAGCTTTGCGGCGTTGACTTTGACGCCGGGGCCCATCGTGGTGGCGAGCACGCCAGGTCCCATTGTAGATGTAAGAGTTGCACTCTTAATATACTGACCCTTTGCCGCCGCCGGCTTGGCCTTGATGATCGCGCCCATCAGCGCATCAAAGTTTTCAGCGATCTTCTCCGCGCCGAACGAAGCCTTGCCGATCGGGCAGTGAATGATGTTCGTCTTATCCAAGCGGTATTCGATCTTACCGGCTTTGGCTTCTTTGACAGCTTTGGCGACATCCATCGTAACCGTTCCGGCCTTCGGGTTCGGCATAAGACCCTTGGGGCCGAGCACTTTACCCAAACGGCCGATCACGCCCATCATGTCGGGCGTAGCAATCACCACGTCGAAATCAAACCAGTTCTCGGATGTGATCTTCTGCACCATGTCCTCCGCGCCGACATAGTCCGCACCGGCGGCCTGCGCCTCGGAAGCTCTGTCGCCCTTGGCAAATACGAGCGTGCGAACCGTCTTGCCGGTACCGTTGGGAAGTACGATCGCGCCGCGGACCTGCTGGTCCGCATGGCGGGAGTCTACGCCGAGGCGGACGTGGAGTTCAACGGTTTCGTCAAACTTCGCCTTGGCGGTCTGGCAAACGAGACTGACCGCCTCGGATGCGTCATACAGTTTTGTTTTGTCGATCAGCTTTGCGCTCTCGATATATTTCTTTCCAGTCATCCCTTGTGCCCTCCTCAGTCGGTAACGGTGATGCCCATGCTGCGCGCAGTGCCCTCGATCATGCGCATAGCGCTCTCGACGGACGACGCGTTCAGGTCGGGCATCTTGGTTTCAGCGATTTTTCTGACCTGCTCCTTGGTGACCGACGCGACCTTGGTCTTGTTCGGCGTGCCGGAAGCGGTCTCGATACCGCAGGCCTTCTTCAGCAGAACGGCTGCGGGAGGCGTCTTGGTGATGAACGTGAACGAGCGGTCGGCGTATACCGTAATCACAACCGGAATAATCAGGCCGATATCGTTCTTGGTGCGCTCGTTGAACTCTTTGGTAAAGTTCGGAATCGAAACGCCGTACTGACCGATCGGCGGCTGAGGCGTCGCCTTGCCGGCGGGAATCTGCAATTTAATATAACCGGAAATTTTCTTTGCCATTTTAAAATTACACCTCCAAATGTGGTTGTTCCGAGGAATGAAAAATTTTTCCTCTCCCACAAGCCCCCGCGGGGGCCTCCCCGAAGACCGGGGACGTTTGTCACTCTGCGAGCTTGACGTCGCCTGCCGCGACTCTGACGGGCATGTCGCGCTTGCCCGTGTTGATCAGAACGGTCATGCTGCCGCCGTCCTCGGAAATGTCATAAACTTTTCCGCCGTACCCCTCAAAGGATCCGCTGACGATCTTGATCTCGTCGCCGACTTTGTAAGTCTGGGATTTCGGCGCTTCGCCGCCCTGCATGACGGCAAGCTCGTCCTCCGTCAGAGGAACGGGCTTGGAACCCGGCCCGACAAAGCCCGTCACACCGCGGATATTGCGCACGACATGCCAGCTTTCATCGGTCATGACCATTTTAATAAAGACATAACCGGGGAGCAGCTTTGCCTCCGTCTCCTTTTCCACGCCTGCGTCGTCCTTTTCGAGAACCTTTTCGACAGGCACCCGGATCTCAAAGATCAGATGGCCAAGGCCGCGGTTTTCAATAATTTTTTCCAGATTGGTTTTCACCTTGTTCTCGTAGCCGGAGTACGTATGCGCAACATACCATCTCGGGCCGAGATTCATCTCGTTGATATCGCTCATATCCTGATCCTAACGGCTCAGAACAGCTTTCCGAACGCCATCAGGCCGGACGAAAACGCAAGGTCGAGCACGCCGATGACTGCCGCAAGAATCAAGACGAACACAACGACGAGCGCCGTGCTCTGCTTGACGGTCTTAAACGGGCACCAGGTGATCTTTTTCAGTTCGCTTTTGTAGTCGCGGAAGAATTTTGCAACGCGGCTGGGCTTTTTTTCTTTTGTAGCTTCTGCCATTTCTAAGTTCCTCCGTTTACTTCGTTTCCCGGTGCAGCGTATGCTTGTTGCAGAATCTGCAATACTTGTTCATCTCAAGCCTATCGGGATCATTTTTCTTGTTTTTCTTGGTCTCGTAGTTTCTTTGCTTGCACTCGCTGCACGCCAGGGTAATCTTCACTCTCATATCGGCACCTCCTGTTTGTTTTTCGGGTGAAAAGCCCGTTTCCACGGGCATATTGCCCGTCGTACCTCCCTCTTTGTGCGGCCGGGCTGTTTCCCGCGCGCCGCAAAGCAGGTACGCAAAAAAAGCCCTCCTATCACAGAGGTATTTGCATTATAGCACCCCGCGCCCCGTTTGTCAAGAAAAATTTTGGGAAATGTTCTGAAATTCCGACTGCATTATACTATATATTCTGTCAACATCAGGAAATATTAAATCATGCCCGCGTTTATATAAAGGCAAAACTTGCATGGCGCTGGAAATCATCGTATTGGACAAAGCGGCGTGTATTGTACGCTCATTTCTCCTATTTAAATATAAAGAATCCCCCTCGCTGATAAAGATCAGGGGATATATTACCCGCCGAATAACTTTTATCACGCGCCATCAGCAAGCGGTAAACATTTACAATCGGACTAAACGAAACCCGTCTGCTTGCTAAGAGGTTTTTAAGGATTTGTACATACCAGTTTATCTTTCAGACATTCTCGTTTATACGCGTATTATACGCTTTATACGCTGCGGCAACAACTTTAGTCAACAAATTTTCAATTTATTAACTCAAATATTTACTCTTAACTTGAATTGTGTTATAATGAATCTGTAAAGTTAAAAGGCTGGTGGTTTTATGGAATACATTACAGAAGTTTTAGGTGTTAAGGTTATCCGAAAAGAGTGGAAAGACAGTAATAAACTTCCGTATTTTTTAACAGATGAATATATGTTTGAGTTGGTGCAATTAAATAATTGTACATGTGTTTTTATTAAACCCCAAAAAACATTGGCGGTTATAAACACAATCAGAAAACATTTAATTGCAATACAGAAAAATTGTAATTTGCCTGTTGTTTTTGAACTTGACAGACTTACAAGGCAAAAAAGAAAATCATTTATCGAAAACAAAATTCCTTTTGTTGTAGCGGATAAGCAACTGTACCTTCCTTTTATGGGCGTTGTATTGCAGGAAAATTTTGATAGTGAACCGACATCAACTTTAAATTTGGAAAAGTTGCTTCCCTCGGCACAAATGCTTTTATTTGAATTTATATACGGCAAGTGCAAGCCTATGTATCTGAGTGAAACTGCAAAGCGATTTGAGCTTGCCCCAATGTCTGTATTGAGAGCGGCAAAGCAACTGGCAGAATTAAATCTCGTAAAAATGCAGTCCGAAGGCCGCTTAAAAATACTCTGCTGTGAACTAACACCTCAAAAATTATTTGAAAAAGCAAAACCGTATCTTATTAACCCAGTACGTAAAACCGTATATATAAACAAGGAACAGGTTGATAATTTCATGTTTAGATCAGGCTTGTCTGCACTTTCAATGCTTGGAATGTTGAACCCGCCGTATTTGGAAGTGTACGGCAGCAATGCACAAATTAAAGATACGGCATATTCTGATACATTGATTGATACGGAAAAGCAATGCGTTCTTGAATTTTGGAAATATGATACTACAAAACTAAGCAATGATAAGCACACCGATATTTTATCACTTGCTGTTTGTTTTGACAAAGACGCAGATGCGCGTATTCAAATGGAAATTGAAAATTTATTAAATGAGAAAGTGTGGAATTGATTTATGGTTACAGGAATTAACAGTTTTAAGGAACAGTTTAAGGATATGGAAAATCAATATGCCATCATAGGCGGTACAGCTTGTGATTTGCTGATGAGCGAAGTCGGAGAAGATTTCAGAGCAACAAAGGATTTGGATATCGTTCTTATTGTCGAAAGTCTGACTGCCGAGTTTGGAAAACGATTTTGGGAATATATAATGAACGCGGGATATGCGCATAAAAATAAAAGCACGGGCGAACCGCAATTTTACAGGTTTTCTCATCCTACATCTTCCGAATATCCTTTTATGATCGAAATTTTTTCAAGAAAACCCGATAATTTGATTTTGCCGCAAGATGCGGTACTTACACCGTTACCGATTGATGAAGAATTTTCAAGTTTGTCTGCTATTTTACTTGATGATAACTATTACAATTTCATAAGAAGCGGGATCATACAAATTGACGGAATAGCAATATTGGATGCAATACATCTTATTCCGCTAAAAGCAAAAGCGTGGGCAGACCTTTCCGAAAAAAAAAGCGGCTGATACAAATTCGGTTGACAGTAAAGATATAAAGAAACACAAAAATGATATCTATAGACTTACATCACTCTTAACCGCAGAAATGCAGATAACCGTCCCACAAGAAATATACGAAGACATACAGGTCTTTATAAACTCTATCGGCAATGACCATGTCAACCTTAAACAGCTTGGCATAGGCGGTATAACTCAGGCAACTATTATTGAGAGACTGCAAGCAGCATACATAGTATAAGTAAAATTCAATACAGAAATAATCAAAGTTCGTAATGATTGCTCATTACGAACCTTTTATTTTTTAAAGATGACAACCTTGTCAAAAAAGCGGAGTCCCCCACTTTTTCATTGTCACAGCTTATTCCGCAGGAAGAACAAAGCTGCAATCTTCGTTCTGTCCGCTTAGGGCAGGTTTAACGTCTCTGCACCAACTTCATTTGTTACCTAAATTAAAACAACATTTACCCGTCGAATAACTTCTATCCCGCGCCATCAGCAAGCGGCAAACATTTACGAACTGAATAACTTCTATCCCGCACCATCAGCAAGCGGCAAACATTTACAATTGATTAGAAATAATTGTAAAATTCGTTTGCAAATTGCAGGATAAAATCTTTTTATCCTGCGTTTATAGTATACTCAATTATGCACATTCTGTCAAAGGTTTGGACAAAAAATTCGGGAAAAACCCATTAAGAATTTTCAATATGTAACTGTTCATGAAAATATTTCAAAGTGGAGTAACGATATTTCGTGTGAAATTTCTTTTTGCTCAACTTTTTAGTACCATGATAATACGCAATATAGTCTTGTAAATATTCTAAGGCCTGCGCAACAATTTGTTCAATATTTTTCATGGTTTCTTTGTATTCGTCAACATCAATTACGGCGTGGTTTGAATCTACAAAATCACGATTTGTAATAATAACCATTTTTGTAAAATCCAATCCTGATTTGTGTTCCTTTGCGCGTTTGGACTCTGTGAAATGATATGCATACGCATGGCTAATCTCAGTACGATAAGGAATGCACATATAGAAATCCTCGTACACTTTAAGCAAAATACAATTATATGCCCGTTTCGGCTTGTCCAAAATTTCAGAATAGACGCTTTTTGGATACCGGTCATAAAAAGCTTGCGTCAGGCGGCAAATTTGAAAATCATAATTCATATTTTATCTCCATAGTCAAAGTAAAAGCGGGAGGAAAACCCCCCCGCTTCCGCTTTCATCGCTCGGTCAATTTTTATTTTACCGACGAGTCAGAACCGTCACTCGTCTCAACGCTCGGTCAATT
>OCQB01002846.1_pt1 | contig 10964 bp, 6 predicted proteins | sample 1538631 | NCBI WGS metagenome assembly OCQB01 (sample SAMN04571713, study PRJEB22368) | human gut metagenome | biome: human gut; material: stool | host: Homo sapiens | place: Luxembourg | collected 2012-10-19 | reverse complement strand
AAAAGGAAGAAACGTTGTTCTTGACAAATCTTATGGCGCTCCACTTATCACAAACGATGGTGTAACAATTGCAAAAGAGATCGAGCTGGAAGATGCTTTCGAAAACATGGGAGCTCAGCTTGTAAAAGAAGTTGCTACCAAGACAAATGATGTAGCCGGAGATGGTACAACAACCGCTACGGTTCTTGCTCAGGCAATGATCAATGAAGGTATGAAAAACCTTGCAGCCGGCGCAAATCCAATCGTTCTTCGTAAAGGTATGAAGAAAGCGACAGACTGCGCAGTAGAGGCAATCAAATCCATGAGCGAGACTCTTTCCGGAAAAGAGCAGATCGCTAAGGTTGCAGCAATTTCCGCCGGTGACGAGCAGGTCGGTGAAATGGTAGCTGACGCAATGGAAAAAGTTTCCAACGACGGAGTTATCACAATTGAAGAGTCCAAGACCATGAAGACAGAACTTGACCTTGTTGAAGGTATGCAGTTTGACCGTGGTTATTTGTCAGCATATATGGCAACAGATATGGATAAGATGGAAGCAAATCTTGAAAATCCATACATTTTGATCACAGACAAGAAGATTTCCAATATTCAGGAAATCCTTCCACTGTTGGAGCAGATTGTACAGTCCAGTGCAAAACTTCTCATTATCGCAGAAGATGTAGAGGGTGAAGCACTCAGCACATTGGTATTGAATAAATTGCGTGGTACATTCCAGGTAGTAGCTGTAAAAGCTCCTGGTTATGGCGACCGCAGAAAAGAAATGCTTAAAGATATCGCAATTCTTACCGGCGGTCAGGTAATTACCGAAGAACTTGGTCTTGATCTGAAAGACACAACAATGGATCAGTTAGGACGTGCAAAATCCGTTAAAGTTCAGAAAGAAAATACGATCATCGTAGATGGCGAGGGCGACAAAGCAGAGATTGAAGCTCGTGTATCCCAGATCCGTACCCAGATCGAAGAGACAACTTCCGAATTTGATAAAGAAAAACTTCAGGAAAGACTTGCTAAACTGGCAGGCGGTGTTGCCGTTGTTCGTGTTGGTGCCGCAACAGAGACCGAGATGCAGGAAGCAAAACTTCGTATGGAAGATGCTTTGGCAGCTACAAGAGCAGCCGTAGAAGAAGGAATTATCGCAGGTGGTGGTTCTGCTTACATCCACGCATCCAAAGAAGTTGCTAAGATGGCAGCAGAGCTGGAAGGCGACGAGAAGACAGGTGCCAATATCATCCTGAAAGCGCTCGAAGCTCCACTTCGTCGTATTGCAGAAAATGCAGGTTTGGAAGGATCTGTTATCATTGATAAAGTAAAAGAAGGAAAACCGGGATTCGGTTTCAATGCATATACAGAGCAATATGTAAACATGGTTGACAATGGAATTCTTGATCCTGCTAAGGTTACAAGAAGTGCATTGCAGAATGCAACCAGTGTAGCATCTACCCTCTTGACAACAGAGTCTGTAGTTGCTAATATTAAAGAAGATACACCGGCTATGCCGGCAGGTGGCGCCCCAGGCATGGGCATGATGTAAACCATCCGTAAGCAAATCAAGCGCCCACCTTCCGGTGGGCATTTGATTTGAACGGATGGTTTAGCGATACGCGCAGGAGCGCGTCAGCGCGGGCACGCAGAGCGTGGCGCGTAGAGCTAAGAAGATGAGATACGCGCAGGAGCGCGTCAGCGCGGGCACGCGAAGCGTGGCGCGTAGAGCTAAGAAGATGAGATACGCGCAGGAGCGCGTCAGCGCAGGCACGCAGAGCGTGGCGCGTAGATTATAGAACAAAAACAGGAGGACAAAATGGAGCAGGCATACGCAGAATATAGTGTGAAACAAAAAACAACCGGAAAAGATATTGCATTGAAGGTTATGATGATCGTTGGTGTAATACTTCTCTTTATGATAGGCTTTCGATTCCGTCTTCTGTTTTTGTTAGACGTAGTAGCCGTATTTGCCATGGTGTGGTTCTGGCCGAGATTTCATGTAACGTGGGAATATGTTTATTGTGACGGTCAGATTGATTTCGATATGATTCAAGGCGAAGATAAAAGGAAGACGGTTCTTCGGATTGATCTTGATAATGCCGATGTGATTGCACCGATGGATTCAGAGCGGATGGCAGGATATCGTCACTTGCAGACGAAGAAGTTTTATTCCCTACAGCCGGATGCAAAAACATATGGTGTTGTGATTCGCTCGGAGGGAAAAGAAGAAAAACTTGTTCTTGAATTTGAGCCAAATGAAAAGATGATGGATTTGATCTTGAACAAATATCCGAAAAAAGCAGAAAAATAGGAAATAAGAAAAAGCTTGTCATATAGTGTATGGCAAGCTTTTTTTGCGGCTTGTTGTTAGGGGGGGGGCTTGGTCATGCTGGAGAGGGGGAAATGGTATGTGGCATGACTGGGTTGGGATAAGCACCCCAGAAAAGAAAAAGGCAAGTCGTTCCGAGGTGAGTCGCCGCCGCGAAGGTAAAGAAAGCACCCGGGAAGAAGGAAAAAGCAAGTCATTCCGAGGTGAGTCGCCGTCGCAAAGGTAAAGAAAGCACCCGGGAAGAAGGAAAAAGCAAGTCGTTCCGAGGTGAGTCGCCGTCGCGAAGGTAAAGAAAGCACCCCGGAAAAAGAAAAATGCAAGTCATTCCGAGGCGCAAGGAGGCGCCCCTTCGCATACGCTCAGCGGCAAGTCGTCGGGGACATTAGAGTTGTTGACTGGCGTCAACAAAGTCCCCTCCTCAAAAATAGTAAGCTTGCCATAATTTTGAAAAAAAGGTATGGTAAATTATAGAAAAATAGATATGAGCAGGAGGATGAGATGGATTTTCCGGGTAAAGAAAAACTAAAAAAAAAATGGAATAACTATAGAAAACCTTCTATGTACGAGAAGGGGTATCGTGATGAATTCGATCAGGGGTATGAAAAGGAAAAAGACTCCTATCAGAGGTATCAGTCTGTCATAAAGAGAAAAATTGAGGTGGAAAGTGATATCACATATGAGAAAGGTTTAGCGGTAGAGAGCCGAGAACGAGATCAGGAATTGACAAAGCAGTTAAAAGAAAATAAATATTTGTTTGAGGAGCCATGTGTGATTTTGAATCCGTATGGAAGGACTCCGCTTTGTGCGTATGTGATGTTTTGGACGGAGGAACCTTGTGCAGTACAGTTTACGGTAAAAGGAAAGACAAAAGAGGCAGATATCTGCGAGAAGATTGTCACACTTGAAAATTGGCACAGAGTGCCGGTATATGGATTGTATCCGGAGATGGAGAATGAAGTAAAACTGGAAATGATTGACAAAAACGGAACAGTCATTGCGGAAAAGAAACTTATGATACTAACAGACAAGTTACCGGACTCTATGAATGATCTGGTGCAGGTAAAGAAAAAGACAGAGAAATCTGCGATGAAACTAATTTTAGCAGTAGGAAAAAGCATGCCATATCCGGCTGCCTTTGATGAACAGGGAGACATTCGCTATATGATGCGGTTCCGACCGCGTGGCTATGGATTTTTTCCGGTAGCAAATGACCGTTTTATTGTGATGGAGCGGCAGACCCTTCTTCCTACACAGTTGATTCCACATTCGACGCAGATGTATGAGATGGATTATTTGGGAAGAGTGTACCGGACGTATTATGTTCCCAATGGCATACACCACGATGTGTGTGAAATGACTCCGGGCGGCAACCTACTAGTTGCCAGTAATTCCCAGTGCGGACATGTTGAGGATTGCATCGCAGAAGTGAACCGCGAAACCGGGAAAATAGAGAAAGTGCTGGATATGCGGGAGATTTTTGGCACCGCGTACCGGGATCGGACCAATTGGGTGCATATCAATTCCCTGGATTATGACAGCAGTAAAAAGCAGGTTTATTTTTCGGCGAGAAATATTCATACGATTGGCTGCATTGATTGGAAAAAGGACAAGCTTAAATGGATATTGGGTGAGAAAAATATGTGGAAAGAACGTCCTTTTTCGAAAAAACTTCTCTCGACGCCGGAAAACATGCCATGGCATTTTCAGCAGCATTCAGCCAAATTGATCCGGGAAAACCTGGATGGAAGAGAAGACACGATCCATATTATGATCTTTGACAATCATTGGCATGTGCGAAGAAAAAATAAGTTTTTTGACAACGATGAGCAATCTTATGTTACAATATATACGGTAGATGAAAAAAAGAAAAAAGCGTGGATTGAAAAACGTTTTGGCGGGATTAAGTCAAAGATTACATCCAATGGAATCTTGTGTGCTGAGAAGAGACGGCTATTTTATATGGGCGGATTTTTGGCATATCCGGAGAACTATGACAACCGTGGTGGCTATATATATGAATTTGATTATGACACCGGCTGTGCATTGAATGAATATTCCCTGCGATATTATTTCTTCCGAGCATATGAACTGCGGATGAATATGCAGGATCTGTCGAAGGCGATGGATCTGTATGAAGAGCCTTGTGTTGGCTGGCTGCAGCCATTTGAAAGATGGGAAGAACCAGTCAGCCGTCCCGAGAAAAAGACATCGGAGGCACCGATACAATGCAAGCAGGAGAGAATCCGACTTCGTTTAGAAGATCAGAATCTCCAGATAAAATCCAGAGATCATTTGATCGAGCAGGTTGTCGTAAAGGGCAAGCGGAATACGTATCAAAAAGATTTCCGTAATCCGCCGAGAGAGCAGGATCTTGCCGCCGAAATGGAATATTATGTGTCAATTCCGTTATACAATTTGTCAGACGATACGTATGAAGTATACGTTCGTTTTGGTGGAGAATTGTACGACAGTGGAGAGACATTTACAATCCACAGCCGGAGATAGAAGGAGTAAATGAAGTGAGAAGACGATGTGTTCCCTTAGGGATCATAGCAGGTCTGGGAGTATTGATGTTATTGTTGCTGCCGGTGCAGGCACAGGCAAAGCGGAGAAGTGTGCAGGCAAATAGTGTCAGTGCCTTGGAGCAGGCAACAAAGAAATTGGAAAAAACCGGTGGAATCATATGGCTGGGAAATCGGACATACCGTTTGAAAAAGAGTATAATGATTCCCTCCAATGTTACTATACGAGGCCGGAAGAAAACAGTGATTGACGGTTCGATGTTAAAAGGCAGAACGGCATTTGTGACAAAAGATTCGAAAGAAGTCCATGTACGTTGGATCCATTTTACGAAAATGCAGAAAGGAAGTGCAGTTAAGGGCATCCGAAGCCGGAATATGCGGATTACAGATTGTTCGTTTACCGGTGGAGATTATGGCGTTTCCTTTGAAGGCTGTTACCGCCCGATTGTAAGCAGCAATACATTTACCAAACTGGGGCAGCCAATTCGGTTTACCATTTCCAAAAAGACAGTAAAAAAGAGAGCCGGGAGACGTATTATTAAGCGGACGGTCATTACAAAAAACAGTATCACTGCAAAGCGCATCGCACAGATGAAAAAGAATACGGTGAAAAAAGTAACGCATTATTATGTGACATTTTCCAACGATGGAAAGAAACAAAAGCGGCTGTTTTATTACCGGGATAAGTCGGATAATAATCTGTATCTGCGGCCGGAGACGCGTCCTTACCGTGAGCGGTATACCGATGAAGACACCTACCGCGGAAATACGAAAGGGTATTATCAACTGCGTTCTTATATGGAACAGTTGGAATATTGCGGCGGCGGAACATTGACTTTGAAAAAAGGAACATATTATATCAGTAATGCGGTGTGCATTCCGTCAAATGTAAAAATTGTGTTTGAGGACGGTGTTGTGATCAAAAAGACCAAAGCTATTTACCAGACAGAACTCGATAACCATAAAGTTATCTTTATCTTTGTGCCGCCTTCCAAGGAAAAGAAAAAAGAGTCGGTAAGCGGTTACGGCGGAACGCATGATGTGACAATGACAGGCATCGGAAATGTCGTGATCGACTGCAATAACAAACTGCCGGGGCGTGGTATGGATATGGGGCACTGCCGGAATATTGTCATAGAAAATCTGACATTTCATAATCAATATGGCTCGCATTATATTGAACTCAATTCATCACAGAATGTCATTGTAAGAAATTGTAATTTTTGGAAATTCCGCGATTATAAAGGCGATACATACAAAGAGGCCATCAATATTGACGGAACGGATTATGCGGTTAATGGGTTTAATCATGTGTGGTCAAAGCATGATAAAACGGTGTGCCAAAATATCGAAATTACAAACTGTAAATTTACAGATCTTGGGACAGCCATCGGGTCACATACATATGTTGCCAATCAAGGACAGCAGTGTTACCATACGAACATTCGCATTACCAATAACGTATTCTTCGGCTCGACAAACTGTGCGATCCGGGCTCTGAATTGGAAAAATGTGTTAATCGCAGACAACTCATTCCGAGATATCGGTATTCAAAATGGGGCGAAAAATTTCTCTATTTTTATGGGGGGAGTTATTGATGCAACTGTCACAAGAAATGCTTTCGCCAATGTGTATGTGCCGGTTACGATACGGCAGCAGATTCAGTATGAATTGGAGCGAAAAGCCGGATATCCGATCAGTGAATGCCAGATTACCGATAAAAACTGGGAAGATCTGCTGCGTACCAATGTAATTTATGGTGCCGTATTTAAGGCAGCAGTGCGGTATACCAAAGATTTACAGCTGACCGATAAAACTTTAAAATATTTTTATGAATAAAAAGAAAATGACATATTTTGAGAGTAACATAAAAACAGTAGAAGATTTAAAGAAAGGTGAGAACTCTATGAAACGAAAAATTGTTATCGCTGGTGCGGTAATTGCGTGCGCGGCAGCATGTCAGTTTGTCAATGCAGATGCGGCACAGGCGGCGAAGAAATATACCATCAGCAAAACGACGAAACCATGCAGCAGTGCATACATAAGGGGCAAGGGATACAATGCCAAATCTAAAAACTACTTTACGATTAAATCGTATCTTGAAAAATTGAAAAAGCAGGGTGGTGGTACCCTTGTTTTGAAAAAAGGAACTTACAAAATATGTTCGACATTGACGGTGCCAAGCAATGTAACCATTCAGTTAAAAAATGGTGTTGTGCTGAAAAAGACGGACAAGACAGGAAGCAAGTCATTGAAGGCCGGAAAAGTGATGTTCAAACTGACAAGTGCGAAAGCCAAAGATTACAAAGGTACGAAAAAAGTTGTGATCACAAGTAATAAAAAGGCTACGATCGACCTTGGCAAAGTAAAGAATGCAGTTGCAATCGATATGGGACATAATTACAATGTTTCGATATCGAATTTGAAATTCCGCAATAAAAATGCGGGAACATACATTAATATCGCCGGAAGCCGTACGGTGAAAGTGACAAATTGTACATTCCAGGGTAATGCCGCTTATACCGGAGGAAGTTATCAGGCAGCGGTACTGATCAATGCGTATGGCAGAACTCCTTGTAAGACGGTAAAGGTAACCGGAAATACTTTTACAAATCTTGAAAATGGTATCCGTACGACCAAATACAAAAAGCAGGTCTATTCGGAGGGCGTTTCCATTCAAAATAATAAATTCAAAAATATGACGGTTAGTGCTGTGACCGGAAAAATGTGGACGGGTGCAGCAATTACCGGAAATACGATTTATCGCAGTGATGCCAGTAAAGGGACCGCATTTGCGTTCCAGTTGTACAGCATGACTGAGCCGGAAATTTCCAAAAACAAGATTGATAAGTGCCGCACACCGATTTATTTTGGAAGAGCTTCGAAAATTGACAATTCCATCTCGGAAGCAAAGATTTCTTCGATGGAAAATAACACGGTAACAAATGCTGTGGTTTACTATGTCATTCAGAAAAACGACGCAGAGTCAAGATTGTTGTATTTTAAGGACAAAAATGAAAGAGATTTTCGCATTACACCGGAGACGACACCATATCGTGGACATTACGAGACGGCATCCGGATATACGGCAAACAGCGGACAGGCAAAGACTTACTATGTATTCCGTTCGTATATGGAGCAGTTAGAGTATACCGGCGGCGGTACGATCACGGTAGCAGCCGGAACGTATACATTGAGCCATTCTGTCTGCATTCCATCCAATGTAACGGTAAACTTTGAAGATGGCGTAAAGATTCAGAAAGTAAAAGCGGTAAATACCAACCTGGCAACCAACAAAACGATGTTTGAACTGGTGCCACCTTCCAAAGAAGGCGTGAAAAATTCAGTGGGCGGATACAACGGTTCCCAGAATGTAACACTGCAGGGAAACGGAAGCACAATCTTTGATTGTGCCTATACGCTGAACGCCATGGCAGTTGTTATGGGACATGCTCAGAATATCAACATCCGCAATATTGCATTTACGAACGAAAATGGTTCGCATTTTATCGAACTAAATTCGTCAAAAAATGTCACAGTTGAAAATTGTTCCTTTACGGACTTTAAGATTTATAATAATAAGAGTCATAAAGAGGCGATTAACGTTGACACGACAGACTCTAACAACAATGGGTTTAATTATGAGTGGTCCAATCATGACCGCACCGCATGTGATACGGTTATGATCAATAACTGTATGTTTACAAATATAGGTGTAGCTGTAGGAAGCCATACGTATTCCGTAGCTATGAATGATGTAAATACACAGGTGTATCATGAAAATATCACGATTCAGAACTGTAAAGTAAGTCAGACTTACAATGCCGGTATTCGAATGCTTAACTGGCGTAATGCAGTCATTAATAACAATGAATTTTTAGGTATTCAAGGATTGGAAGACAACAAAGGATACAACTATACCTGTATTCTTGTGAAAGGTGCCGTAAATCCTACGATTACGAAAAATACGTTTGAAAAAGCGGGAATGAAGAAAAATTATGCAGTTGTCATTTATGAGAAGACGCAGCCGGCAACAGATGGTGCGATTGCAGCCGGATATGTCGATACCTATAGTGTGTTGAGTGAAGAAAACCGAGCGGCTCTTCGTGACAATACGGTAAAAGGTTTGTGTTATAAGAGATTCCTTACGAAGTATGCGGATGGCACTAACGATCTGTATACGGAAGATGGTGTGACAAAGAATCCAAACAATCTGTTTAACGATTCAAACAGTGCTACGGATGGAGACAACGTAACGATTCCGGACGATGGAAAAGAAGACGCAACCGAATAAAATTATCAATACTTAACGAAAAAGTGGGGTTGTCGATTGACAATCCCACTTTCGTACGTTATAATGAAACGATGAGAGATCGTGCCGTTGTGTGTGGCACGCGGCACAGGTAAGATGCTCCGGCAGGGAGCAAAGAATGGAGGAAGTCATGGCTGAAGTAAAAAAGAATATTCTGACAGAAGAAGGATTGAAAGCACTGGAGTCAGAATTACAGGATTTGAAAGTAAATCGTCGTAAAGAAGTTGCACAGAAGATCAAAGAGGCGAGAGAACAGGGAGACCTTTCCGAGAACGCCGAGTATGATGCAGCAAAAGAAGAGCAGAGAGATATCGAACTTCGAATCGAAGAGATAGATAAAATTTTGAAAAATGCGGAACTGGTTACCGATGATGACATTGATTCCAGCGTAATCAGCATTGGATGTACCGTAAAGATCAAAGATTTGGAATATGATGAAGAGATGGAGTACAAACTGGTTGGTTCGACAGAGGCAAACAGTCTGAAAGGAAAAATCTCCAACGAGTCACCGGTTGGAAAAGCATTGATCGGTGCGAAAAAGGGACATACTGTTATGGTTGAGACCCCAGCCGGCTTATTGAAATATAAAATTCTTGAGATTACGAAGAACTAATTGGAGGATAGAGAAGTGGCAGAAGATATAAATCAGTTGTTAAAGGTCAGAAGAGAAAAACTGGCAAATTTGATCGAAGCAGGAAAGAATCCGTTTGAGATCACAAAGTGTGATGTAACACACCACTCAATGGATATTAAAGATAATTATGACGAAATGGAAGGAAAGACAGTAACTATCGCCGGACGTATGATGTTCAAACGTGTGATGGGAAAAGCTTCTTTCTGTAACGTGCAGGACCTGAAAGGAAGCATTCAGGCATATGTAGCGCGTGACAATATCGGAGAAGATTCTTACAAAGATTTCAAAAAGTATGATGTCGGTGATCTTCTTTCGGTCACAGGTGAAGTGTTTAAGACAAAGACCGGAGAAATCTCCATTCATGCGACAGATGTAGTTCTTTTGTCAAAGAGTCTTCAGATCCTTCCGGAAAAATTTCACGGTTTGACGGACACGGACATCCGTTATCGTCAGCGTTATGTGGATCTGATCATGAATCAGGACGTAAAAGAGACATTTATCAAACGTTCCAAGATTCTTCGCGAGATCCGTAACTTCCTTGCAGACAGAGATTTCATGGAAGTGGAGACTCCGATGCTTGTAGCCAATGCCGGTGGAGCAGCAGCCCGCCCATTTGAGACACATTACAATGCTCTCGACGAAGACGTAAAACTTCGTATTTCTCTGGAATTGTATTTGAAACGATTGATCGTTGGCGGTTTGGAGCGTGTATTTGAAATCGGCCGTGTATTCCGTAATGAAGGTGTAGATACCCGTCATAATCCGGAATTTACATTGATGGAGCTGTATCAGGCATATACAGACTATGAGGGCATGATGGAACTCACAGAGAGCATGTACCGCTATCTGGCAGAGAAAGTATGCGGCAGCGCCGTAATTACCTACAATGGCATCGAGATTGACCTTTCTAAGCCATTTGAGCGCATCACAATGATCGATGCTGTAAAGAAATATGCAAACATTGATTTTAATGAAATAAAGACAGACGAAGAAGCTAAGAAACTTGCCGATGAGCACCATATCGAATATGAGGCTCACCACAAAAAAGGTGATATCATCAGTTTGTTCTTCGAAGAATTCTGCGAAGATAAACTGGTTCAGCCAACTTTCGTTATGGATCATCCAATCGAAATCTCACCTCTTACCAAGAAAAAACCGGACAATCCGGAGCTGGTAGAGCGTTTC
>OCQB01002839.1_pt1 | contig 10985 bp, 9 predicted proteins | sample 1538631 | NCBI WGS metagenome assembly OCQB01 (sample SAMN04571713, study PRJEB22368) | human gut metagenome | biome: human gut; material: stool | host: Homo sapiens | place: Luxembourg | collected 2012-10-19 | reverse complement strand
ATAACGCCATCATCATCCAGGAGCGCCCCTGCGCCGCCGCCTGCGGCGTAGACGCCATCGGGACCGACGCCAACGGCAAGGCGGACATCGACCCGGAAAAGTGCGTCTCCTGCGGCATGTGCCTGGTCAACTGCCCCTTTGGCGCCATTGCCGACAAGTCCCAGATCTTCCAGGTCATCCGGGCCATCCAGTCCGGCGAGCGGGTGTACGCCGCCGTGGCCCCCGCCTTTGTGGGCCAGTTTGGGCCCAAGGTCACCCCCGGCAAGCTCCGGGCCGCCATGAAGCAGCTGGGCTTTGCCGACGTATTCGAGGTGGCCATCGGCGCCGACCTGTGCGCCACCCAGGAGGCAGAGGACTTCATCCGGGAGGTCCCCGATGAGCTGCCCTTCATGGGCACCTCCTGCTGCCCGGCCTGGTCTGTCATGGCCAAGAAGCTGTTCCCCGATCACGCCAACTGCATCTCCATGGCCCTGACCCCCATGACATTGACCGCCCGGCTGATCAAGCACCAGCACCCCAACGCCAAGGTGGTGTTCATCGGCCCCTGCGCCGCCAAGAAGCTGGAGGCCATGCGCAAGAGCGTGCGCAGCGAGGTGGACTTCGTGCTCACCTTTGAGGAGATGGACGGGATCTTCGACGCCAAGCATGTGGATTTGGAGACCATCGAGGAGGATCCCCACGGCGTGAACGACGCCTCCACCGACGGTCGGAACTTCGCCGTGTCCGGCGGCGTGGCCAAGGCGGTGGTGGACGTGATCCAGGCCCGCTATCCCGGCACGGAGGTGAAGGTGGCCGCCGCCGAGGGCCTGCGGGAATGCCGCAAGATGATGCAGGCGGCGGTGGCGGGCAAGTACCCCGGCTACCTGCTGGAGGGCATGGCCTGTCCCGGCGGCTGCGTGGCCGGCGCCGGCACCATGCAGCCCATCAAGAAGTCCCAGGTGGCCGTCAACCTGTACGCCAAGCAGGCCAACCACCAGGTCTCCAGCGACACCGAGCACATCAAGGAGCTGGACAAGCTGGTCGATTGACGCTTCCGCATGAAAAATCCGCAGGGGAGACAACCCCTGCGGATTTTTTGCGTCTATCTCTCCGGACTCACCGCTTGCTGCCGGTGAAGAACAGGGCCACGCAGCCCGGGCCGGTGTGGGCACCGATGACGGGGCCGATGCTGTTGATGATGATCTCCTTCACCCCATAGCGCTTCTTCACCTCGTCGGCCACGAACTGGGCGTCCTCCAGGCAGTCGCTGTGGCTGACGTACATGGTCTGGCCGGCCGGGTCGGTGCCCAGCTCTTGGATCTTGTCCACCAGGGCCAGCAGGGAGGCCTTGCGCCCCCGGGCCTTGGCCATGTTGATCAGGTGCCCCTCATCGTCCATGTGCATCACCGGCTTGATCTGCAGCATGGTGCCCACTAAGGCGGTGGCGGCGGACACCCGGCCGCCCCGCTTCAGGAAGTACAGGTCGTTCACCGTGAACCAGTGGCACTGGTGCAGCCGGTAGTCCAGCGCCCAGTCCCGCACCTCTTCGATACTCTTGCCCTGCTGGCGCAGCCGGGCGGCCTGGGCCACCAGCATCCCCTGGCCCAGGGAGGCGCACAGGGTGTCCACGGCGTAGATCTTCCGCTCCGGATAGTGCTCGGACAGGTCCGCCGCGGCGATCTGGAAGGAGTTGAACGTGGTGGACAGGCCGGAGGAGAACCCCAGCACCAGAACGTCCTTTCCCTCCTTCAGAAAGGGCTCCAGCAGCTCGGTGGCCTCGCCCACATTGACGGCGTTGGTGGTGGCCATCTCGCCGGCGGCCAGGCGGGAATAGAACTCCTCGGGACTCATCTCCCGGTTGTCCGGGTAGTTCCGGTAGGTCTTGTCTCCCATGAGGAACGCCAGGGGCGCCACCTGGAGCTCCAGCTCCTCCACCAGCTTGGCCGGCAGGTCGCAGGATGAATCGGTCACGATGACATACTCGCTCATAATCATGTCCTCCCTATACAAAACAAGATAAGATCAAAGGGCAATGCCCTTGGGTTCACTTTTCCTTTTTCCCCTTCCTCTTTTCCCCGGTGAGCAGCTCCCCGTGGCCGGTCCGCTGCGCCATGATGGCCAGCATCTGCCGGCAGGCCAGCCCGTCGGCGTAGCTGCGCAGGGCCAGCTCCAGCACCACCTTGGGCAAGTCATGGTCGGTGGTGTTCTCATCCAGGCGCCGGGCGGTGGAGGTCAGCGCCTCGTCCAGGTACTTCCAGAAGTATTCATACTGGCGCTTGGAGTCCCGCCGCTCCCGCCCAATGGCGGTGAGGGCCCGCATCTCCCGCACGGAGAGCACCTGCTTCAGGGCGGTGATGGCGGTGAGGTAGGCCAGGTGCTCCTGCCCGTATTTCTTCCCATTTGCCCGGGCCAGCAAACCGTCCTTGATATAGTTGTTGATCATGGCCGGCGTCAGGCTGTCCCCCTCCTCAAAGGAGATCAGCTGCTTGGACAGGTAGGACACCACCTGATCCATATACAGGGGGATGTCCGGCAGCTCCTCCCAGGTGTCGGGCCGCTGCTGCTCCAGGCGGCGTTTCAATTCCTCCAGCTCTTCCATCCGGGACCGGCCTCCTAATCTCGTTTTTAATATAATATCACACGATTCTCCGTACGTAAAGAAAAAAGTGAAGCCCTTGCTCCAAACATGGGAAAAGGGCCCCGCCGAAGCGGAGCCCTTTCCTGGCGAAACCGATCCAAATTACTTGTGGTCCACGCTGTACATGTGCTCGATCAGGTCCAGCACCTTGTTGGAGTAGCCCATCTCGTTGTCGACGCCAAGATTCTGAAAATCACACAGAAACCCGCATAAGACAACACTTTTTTTGAGGGAATGGCCTTCTCATAATTTTTTGTTTACTATCAGATAGTCAGCATTTATAGTCCAGCTTTTTAAGTTTACGGCAATATTCGGGAAATGTCAAGATTGCATCATCCCGGCCAATTTGTAAAAACTGGTCCGCTTAGTCCCTGTACGTGCCATAGCTTCCTTGGCGGTGATTTGACCCGCTCGCCACATAGAATAGACTTCGTTCCAGTTAGCAGGAAAAGTGATAGCTGGTCTGCCCAGCTTCTTCCCCTTTGCCTTCGCCGCCTGAATGCCCTCCGCCTGCCGCCGCTTGATACTGGCCCGCTCCTGTTCCGCAATGGTGCCCAGCACTTCGATCAGGATATTATTGACCATTTCAAACACCCATTCCTGGCCTTCCGGCAAGTCCATCATGGTGGTGGGCAGGTCAATCACCTTTAATCGGATGCCGTTATCCCTGAAATATTGCAGCTCATTTTTGATGTCACACTTGTTTCGGCTCAATCGGTCAAGGGATTTGACCACCAGGGTATCACCCCGCCGCAGCATGGCGTGTTTCAGGGCCTGGTACCCTGCCCGCTCGAAGTCTTTGCCGCTCTCCTTGTCGGTGATGATTTCCCGCTCCTGAGCGCCAAGGGCCTTGAATGCGGCAATCTGTCGGTCAAGGTTCTGCTCCTTGCTGGACACTCTGGCATAGTAATAGGTACGGCTTTCCATCTGCAACACCTTCCTGATGAGGTGCTTTTATTTTATCAAAATTATTCGCAAAAGTCAATCTATTTACAAATATATCTGTAAATAGATTTTTGAGCTTTACGGACAATTATTTGCTGTGAGTTTCTCGTGTCCTGAAAGGTATACCTTTACGAACAAACAGACATTTTGTTTGCCTTGAAGCCCTTTTCCTGGCGGGTGCCCGCTCGGGATATTCTGATACTTCCAATCCTCCCGCCGCAGAATTTGAATCTCATTTCCTGACTTTTTCTCAGGGAAATCAACCAGGAAACAGCCTCGTGCAGGAGTGAAGTGTTTTTGCTTGGGCCTTTGCTGGCATTGCGGCCCGCTTTCAAGGCGCTTTTTGTTCCCTGAGAAATTGTCTGAAAGCAAGAGCAAAGTCCCGCCCTTTTGCCTTGGGTATATCCCTATATCCCCCTGCCCTGTTCCCGCCGGATTTCGCACAGATTTTCAGACAATTTCTCTGAGTTTTGAGGGCCCATTTCATTGCCTTCACCCCATAAACAATAGGCTTCTGCAAATCATGCAAAGCACAAAACGCACGTCTTTCTGGCGGCCTGACAAAAAGTCTATCTCAGTCAACGTTTTTCGCACTTCTGCCGCTCTGGATATTCCGATATGCCCCCGCCGGGAAAACGCTGTTTTTGCCGCTCATTCCCTGAGATTTTGTCATAAAGAGGAGGCCGGATAGATGGTTGGTCTACCCGGCCTCTGCCTTATAGCTTCATAGCTAATCAGCATCAATATGGTCAACTTGCTGTAACTCCATTATTGCGTTCATATACTTTATCTTGCTGTGCCATGTTTAGGGGGAAGGGTAAAGTTATTTTCTACTTGCAATGTAAAATCATTTAGCTTCTGCTACAGAAACACTATAGTATTCTACGCCATCTTGATAGGGAATCATCGTATCTAAAACAGTAGATGCCCCTGGAGGTAAACTACCACTCCAATTCGTCCAATCTGAATATATAATATTTTGATTTGCGTCTTTTAAGTATATATCTACTCTGATATACGATAAAGTTTCGTCAGAATTATTTTTTACAGTCACTTCATAATCATAATAGTCTGGGTCTTCATACCATGCAAGGTGTCCACTATCTCGCTCAGTTAAATTTTGTTCAACAATCTCAATTTGTTCTGTTAAATCTTCTTCATCTTCTTCCTCCAAATCCATTAAAAGCAATCCCCAGCTTATAGCCTTATCCGAAGAGCTACCATAATATTTTACAATTGCGTCAATTGCGGCATCAAAACCTTCGTTTATATATATTTCGGCTATTCTCTCATCTTTTTGTTCATCTGTTAGAAAAACAGTCTGGGATAAAACCACACCGATAACACTCAGCACAATGACTAATACGATGACTCCGATTATTATTTTTTTATGTGATTTTTGACTGACTTGATTATTTTTATTTTCTTCAAAATTCGTTTGCATATCCGACATTATATTCTCTCTCCTTTACAATTCCTCCATCACAATATCAAGTTTCTCTCTCACCTCACCCTCGCTCTCAGCATAGAGTTTCATCATTTCAAGTAAGGTGAGAATACCAAACTCGATTCCGACATAAAGCACGATATACCCCTGGACTTTAGCGTTATATCCCTTCAGCACAACAGGCAAAGAGCGTCCCAAATACTGTCCACCATCAGGCAACATGGTAAGAATAGATATCTGAACAGGACACATATAATCAATATCCGTTTTGCTCAACTCCATAAACAGCCTGACTATGTGTAAACCCCTCAAATTCTAATTGCTCAATAAGTCCTTGACGTGAAAACGACAAAGCATTTAAATATTGCCTTGCCGCAATTACCGCCTGCTCATTCCAGTCCGCTCCACAGTTATCAGCGGCATAGACGGCCTCACTGTGGGTATAACCTTCAAATTCCAATTGTTCTATCAACCCTTCATAGGAAAAGCCGCCTAGATAATTCAAGTAGTCTTTCGCCGACTGTAACGCATTTCTCTCTCCTTCGGTTGCTGATGTTGTTGAATCCCCATCAATTCCTGTATTTGATAATTCTGAATTAGTGGTTTCTATCATATCCGGCGAAGTATATACAGCATCTAAATATTGATGATATCGTCTAAATCTGCCTTCCAGTACATCATTGATGTCAATTGTGAAATTGTCTCGTTCTTGACAACTAACATCTGCCACACCATCGTCAAGAAGGTCCTCTAGATCAATACGGTCCCGATAGTAGCCAAGAGATAGGCCGCCACTATATTCATCTTCTCTGTTATATAAAGTGATTGTTTCACCAGAAACAGACACCGAAAATGTGTCAGAGTAATTCCATCCATATGCGCTGTATGTCCATGTGTTTTCTATAAGAGCCTCTAGTTTATCCATGTTGGCGAACAAGAGATTGCTTAATTTGTGGTCGCCTATTTCTGCGAGGATTTCTTTTGCCGCATCGTATTGTCCATCTTCGATTTTATTTAATGCCTCTTCATAGTCAGATGATACATTTTCATAGCTTTCACCGACTTGGGGTTCGGATGTATATGTTTGGTTTGTGGGTTCAAATTGGCAACTGGTAAGAAGTAAGAGCAATAATACTATCCCCAAGCACATTCTCTTTTTCATGTGATTAACTTCCCCTTTGCACAATGAAGTTATAAAATATTTGCCTCTCTTAAGTGCGTAAAGGCTTATAACTCCAGCAATTGTTTCTTTTTTGTCTCAAATTCTTCCTGTGTGATGACACCTTCATCCAATAACTTTTTATAGTTTCTCACTGCTTCTATATTGGATTCGTTAAGTATGCTGTGGGATGTTTGGGATGACGGAAGTGTTTTTGTGGGTGCAGTAACATCATCATTTTTGCTTCTTCCACAGACACAGGTAGAAACATAATGATAATTTGTTCTTCCACAAGAACACTTCCACCCTCCAGCTGCAATGATTTGCTCATCCCGCGTAGTGTTGCGAATCATGCTGGAACCATAGCTCTTTGCGCTATGGTGGTTGTCGCTTTTTGAAAGGGCAACTATCAAAGCAATAAAACCGAAGAAAAATCCCCACCAAAACCAATTATCAGAATAACCTTTATTGTAAATAATGGCTCTGGTTGCAAATCCCCATATCAGCCCCCAAATAACAACTGCACATACATAAATGAACCACATGTTACTCACCTCTTATTTTGTATCATGACAAATATATATTTTATTCTACGACACATAAACTAATATTTCAAGTTAAATCAATAATTTATTATAAGACCAGTTTAATATTGATAAACTGTCATTGCAGGTGATATGCGATGATAGACTACAAATTAATAGGGACCCGGCTGAAACAGCGGCGGCAAAAGCTGAGTTTGACCCAAGAAACAGTTGCAGAGAAAGTGGAGATATCAACGATTTATCTCTCCAAGATAGAAAATGGTCATGTCCGGCCAACAATTGAGGTCTTAGCTACTATTTGTGATGTGCTCGATTGTGATTTGGGGTATATTTTATCTGATATTTCATTGCGTTCTGATAGCTATCAGAACGAGCAAGTAGTGCAGCTGTTTAATGCTTGCGCACCTAAAGTTAAGCCGATTGCCCTTGAATTATTAAAGCAATTGTCCTTGCTTTGATTCCAGACAATAAAAATCCCCCGGAGGCCATTTGTTTTGGCTTTCCGGGGGAGTTTGTTAATTACAATAATCAGACACTGCTACCACATCTTTTTCAGGATATAACCCACATAATAATTCATGAAAGTTTTGTGCTGAACGAGTTTGGCCTAATGAGCATTGAAGCCCAAGGGACATTCTCTTTAAATCTTTTTTGCCTTGGCCCGTCAATTTTTCACGCGCTTTATCATCACCTATATCAAGCAAATCCCCACCTCTGAGTGAAATACGATACTTCTTCATGTGCGTATCCATACGTTGCAGGAATTGGATAGACAACTTGTCACTAAGGATATTCTGGGGTGGATAATCTGTAGTGTTTGGTTCTTCCAGAACTACGTATTCTATTTCTTTCCATATTGCTCTACAACGGATTAACAGTGGATAAAGTTCTTTTACGTTATCTCGATATAATTGCCCTAATTTTCGGTCAGAAAAGAATTCATATTCCTTTGGAACGTCTTCTATTGAAGGAAACTTCTTCATTTTTTTGTATACCTTATATGTATACTGTCGAACAAACAACTCTATATGCTTAAGTATTTCTTCTTGCTCCTCTGTCGCTTTTATGGGAATATCGCTTAAACTGGCATTTTCCCCTCTACTCTTCGCATCTAAAAACATTAGGCGCTGATATTCTTCTAAATCTACGCTTCCCTGCCATTCTGCAGAATAAATATCAAGGGCATTAAGCTTTTGGATGTCTAAAACGCAATTCGAGTCCTCGCTTATCGTTTCTAAAAATTCACTCCGTTCACAATTCTCTTTTTTTAAGTCAGCCACTGTTTTTGGCCTTCTTTCCTTTGTCCCTTCCATATCTTTTAGAGTTGTCGGAATCATTACGTAGTATCTCCGCCAACTAATTTTTCCTTCTTGCTGAAGCGAGTCTAAGGCTCGCTCCACCGTCATTCGCATGTCATTCCACAAAACACGCCTATAAGTATATTCCCCTAACTCAAGTGGTCGTCCTTCTTGTTTGGCAATACGCCAGGGAAGCAAGTCGATGGAGTTACTGTTGCGCCAAGGCTCATTGGGCAGATACTCTTTGTATCTATTTTCATAAGCTCTCCCCAAAATATTAAGTTCACGGAAAAGTTCACTTTCCTTGCCCTGAAATTGTCCATGCATAAGTAATAGAGGTTTTAGTAAATCGGAGTATTTTCCCCGTTTCCCCCGATTTTCAGGAAGAGTAATAGGCGAATCATAAATTTTTGTAATAATGATGGCCCTCTTACTTGTTGTTTGGGAGTCTATATCTTTTAGTAATTTCCATTCAAAATATTTCTTAAATTGGTTTTTTACTGCATCTTGATTCCTTTTTCCAGAAGGGGGTTCCTTCCCAGTGAGAAAGCGGTATAGGCCAGCAAAGTTTTTAAATATTTGCCCTACTTGCAGGAGATGAATTCGAGGTTTTTCTTTCATAGCATAATCCTTTATTTTTTATTTTTGATAATATTTTACAATATTATCTATTTTAAATCTGCGTTCACGCTTTGTGCGCTTACGCAGTCAATTCATGTACCATCATCTAAACAATATCTAAACATAAACAAATTATATGCAAAAATGGTACTTATTACTTTTATATAATTAAAATTAAGTAATGTAAATATATACTATTAAAAAGTACCATTTTTATTCTCCCTTTTTTGGTACTTTTTGCTTTGCAATATATAAATAGATACCTACCTCCATGAAATGCTTTTTGATTTTTAAATTCAATTTTTTAATCTTTTAATCAAACCCACATACGTTAAGATACTACATGGATCGACTGATTATAGGAAGATTATACCACACTGTTCCATTTTTGTCAACCCATTTTTCGTCTTTTTTCACAATTTTCTTTTATTTCTTTGGACATCCTGCGCATAATATATCCTTTTAATTTGCGGTAAAACCGCTTATACACTTCTTTTAATACTGTACCCTAGCCAAAGCATGATTGCGTTTTTTGCTCCCGATTTTCTGTAATCATTTGTAATGTCGGTATTCCATATGTTTACGAATTCCTTTATCTGCCTTGCGCTTCGCATATTAGGCGGCACACAGAATGTGTTGCTCATACGGTTAACTACTTGTTTTGAAGTAACGAATCCAAAAGCTACCCCGGCCCCTTATTTCATTTTAATGATATCAAGTCAATTTTATTGTCTATGGGGCAAGGGGTATCCTAACACGGCTTCTATTTTTTCTGCACAATTTCGGTCCAATTTCTTGACTTTAATAGGCTCCTGAGCAAAAGAAAGGGGGCAGGTGATTGGCCTACCCCCAGCAATGTATTTTAGCTTATAGGTTCATCAATGGGCTGGTATGCTGTGCCTGCTCCAGCACCTCTCTGTCTCGTAGCCCATTCAAATAGGTCTGTGTGATGCTGATGCTCTCATGGCCTAAAAGCCTGGACAGGGAATAGATATCAAGTCCACTTTTCAGTTGAAATTGGGCATAGGTGTGCCGGAAGGTATGAGCAGATACACGGACATCTTTTGACACATTACAGCCTTTGCCTGCATCTTTTACGATTCGGTCAACCATGGTATTGGTCAATGGTTTTCCGTTCCGGCTCAGAAAGAGGTTCTTCGGGATAGCCTGATAGGCAAAATAAGATTGGCGAATGGCTAAATACTTGATGAGCCACTTGCCCAGCATAGGAGATTTGGGAACCACCCGCTCTTTGTTTCCCTTTCCTCGGATAATAATGAAGTCATACTTCAGCTGCTCTTCTGTCAACTCCAGCAATTCACTCAGGCGAATCCCGGTGTCGATCAGTAGCAGCATGATTACCCGGTTTCGGACATCCAGATAACGGGGACCATGATAATAGTTTGCCATTCTTTTCAGTTCGTCCTCTGTAAAGGTGCGGATAATGACCTTTGCCCCCTTGACATTCGATATTTTCTCCGTTAACAGGGTTTCTGTATACCCTTCCTGATAGGCATAGCGGAAGAACACCTTGTAGACTTTCAGAAGGTCGTTGATATAATTGGGGGTATGCTCTGTCTGCTTCATGGTGAGAAGAAAGTTTTTGATGTGTGCAGGTGACACGTCCTCGATATGGGTGACTTTCTTTTCCAGGTCCAAATATCGAATGAGGTAGTCAAGCTGTTTCCCATAGTTTTTGATTGTTTTTGCCGATAGATTACGACAATTGCAGTGAAAAATGAATTCATCCCGGACAGCACTTAATAACATAAAAAACACTCCTTCTCTGGCATTCCACCAAAAAAGGAGTGTTTTATTTGTGCTTTGTGGGATTCACATCTTGTGACAACGCTGAGGGTCGTTACTCCACTTGACGCAGTTTACCACAATCGGCAGATTTCACAGGGAAACAAACTTGACGAAAAAGTGATGAAAATTTCCGTTTTAGTTTGATTTACTTGTGGTCCACGCTGTACATGTGCTCGATCAGATCCAGCACCTTGTTGGAGTAGCCCATCTCGTTGTCGTACCAGCTCACGACCTTCACAAAGGTGTCGGTCAGGGCGATGCCGGCCTTGGCGTCGAAGATGGAGGTGCGGGGATCGCCCAGGAAGTCGCTGGACACCACGTCCTCGTCGGTGTAGCCCAGGATGCCCTTCAGCTCGCCCTCGCTGGCCTCCTTCATGGCGGCGCAGATCTCCTCATACTTGGCGGGCTTGGCCAGATTGACGGTCAGGTCCACCACGGACACGTCCAGGGTGGGAACCCGCATGGACATGCCGGTCAGCTTGCCGTTCAGGGCGGGGATGACCTTGCCCACGGCCTTGGCGGCGCCGGTGGAGGAGGGGATGAT
>OCQB01002835.1_pt1 | contig 11001 bp, 10 predicted proteins | sample 1538631 | NCBI WGS metagenome assembly OCQB01 (sample SAMN04571713, study PRJEB22368) | human gut metagenome | biome: human gut; material: stool | host: Homo sapiens | place: Luxembourg | collected 2012-10-19 | reverse complement strand
CCTAGAGCGTGCTATGGCAGCAAATGGGCGCTTTGGCGGCCACATTGTTTCAGGGCATATTGATGGTACGGGCATTATTCACTCTATCAAGGAAGACGATAACGCGGTGTGGTATTCGATTGGTACATCACCTGAAATACTTCGCTTGATCGTAGAAAAAGGATCCATCGCGATAGATGGTATTAGTCTGACGGTTGCTTCGGTGGAATCTAACTGCTTTAGTGTTTCCATTATTCCCCACACTCGTGCACAAACGAATCTTGCTTCGAAAAAAGTGGGCGATGCGGTGAATTTGGAAAATGACTGCATTGGCAAATACGTTGAACGACTTCTGGGCGAATCAGGCTTCATTTCGCCAACAGAAGAAATGAAGCGTCGTGGTAAACAAACAGCAAGGCACGGTGGAATGACTACGGGACACAGCAATCAGATCTTGGGTAACCCAAATTACCCCACGGGACGAAGTGGCCAAGCCGCAGGCAGCGGCATTCAGACTTCTGGTATCACTAAAGATTTTCTTATCCGAAATGGATTTTAAGGAGACAGAGATTCATGTTTGAATTTGCAACTATAGAACAGGCGCTTGAAGATTTGCGTCAAGGCAAAATAATTCTTTGTACCGATGATCCCGATCGCGAAAACGAAGGTGATTTCATCTGCGCAGCAGAATTTGCCACAACTGAAAACGTAAACTTCATGGCAATTCATGGCAAAGGTCTAATTTGTATGCCTATGAGCATCGAATTGTGCCGCAAGTTGATGTTCCCTCAAATGGTTACTACTAATACCGACAATCACGAAACGGCATTTACGGTTTCGATTGATCATGTAGACACGACAACAGGTATTTCTGCCGAAGAACGCGGACTGACTGCTCGTATGTGCGTTGCTGATGATGCAAAGCCAGAAGATTTTCGTCGTCCAGGGCATATGTTTCCTTTGATGGCGAAGAAAAACGGTGTATTAGAACGCAATGGTCATACTGAGGCTACCGTTGATCTAATGCGCTTGGCAGGCTTGAAGGAATGTGGATTGTGCTGCGAAATTATGCGTGAAGATGGCACTATGATGCGTACCCCTGAACTTATTGAATTGGCTAAAAAGTGGAACATTTCCTTCATTTCTATAAAGGCGTTGCAGGAATATCGCAAAAAGCACGATAAGTTGGTCGAGCGCGTTGCATCACCTTTGATGCCTACTAAGTATGGTAATTTCCGTGCGCATGCTTATATCAACAAACTCAATGGAGAGCATCACATTGCTCTTGTTAAGGGAGATATCAGTGATGGTGAAAACATCTTGTGCCGCGTTCATTCGGAATGCTTAACAGGCGATGCTTTTGGTTCTCTTCGTTGTGATTGTGGTGATCAGCTAACTACTGCAATGCGTCAGGTAGAAGAAGAAGGACGCGGCATTGTCTTATACATGCGCCAAGAAGGTCGCGGAATTGGTTTGGTGAACAAACTGCGCGCTTATGAATTACAAGATCAGGGCATGGATACCTTGGAGGCAAATCTTGCTCTTGGTTTCGATGGTGATATGCGCGAATACTACATTGGCGCACAAATTCTGCGTGATCTTGGGGTAAAAACCATGCGTCTTCTTACCAATAATCCTGACAAGGTATATCAGCTTAAAGACTTCGGTATGGAAATTATAGAAAGGGTACCCATTCAGATGCCTGCAACGGATTATGACCGTTTCTATTTGGAAACCAAAAAGGAAAAGATGGGTCACCTCTTGAATATGGACGAAGATTCGGTAAAGGCTTAAACATTTCTCTTGAAGTTGTATTGGAATTATTAGCGAAAAAGTATGCAAGCAATTACGGATAGCGTCATTTGGAATGACGTGTTTGGAAAGGAATAATAATGAACACACTAGAAGGTAAACTTGTTTCTCGTGATATAAAAGTTGGTATTGTAGCTGCACGTTTTAATGAATTCATTACCTCTAAACTGCTTTCTGGCGCCATGGATGGTTTAGTTCGTCATGATGTAAAAGAAGAAGACGTAGATGTAGCTTGGGTGCCAGGCGCTTTCGAGATTCCGCTTATCGCACAAAAAATGGCTGAATCAGGCAAGTATGATGCGGTAATTTGCTTGGGTGCAGTAATTCGTGGAGCAACGTCTCATTATGACTTGGTATGCAATGAAGCTGCAAAGGGCGTTGCTCAGGTTGGCTTGAAAACGGGTATTCCAGTGCTGTTTGGTGTAGTTACTACCGATACTATTGAACAGGCAATTGAACGTGCGGGCACGAAAGCTGGCAATAAGGGCTACGATTGTGCAACTAGCGCTATTGAAATGGTGAACCTTATTCATAAGATTGAAGCATAGTAGGGCTGCCTAAAATAAAGAGAGCCATGAAAGCGGATAGTAACAAAGCTGTATCCGTATCGCGCTTTTAAATTGCTGTTATTCAAAAGAAGACGTAGAGAATCGTTATCAATCTGCGTCTTCTTCGTTTCTTAAACGGAATTCAGGGCGAGACAAATAGTTTTAGTGTGGTGCGTTATGATGGCTAAGGAAATGTAGTTATAGGAATAAGGAGAAACTCCATGCTTCTTTCCGAATCACTTGGCATTAAGAATATTACTGTGCATAACCGTCTTGTTTTGCCGCCGATGGCAACAGAAAAGTCAGTTGGGGAAGGTGAAGTAAGCCAGGCACTGTGCGAATATTACGACGAAAAAACCAAGGGCGGCTATTTCGGCTTGGTGATTACTGAGCATAGCTATATCAATAAAGTAGGTCAGGCAAGCGTTGGTCAGGTTTCTCTTTCGAAAGATGAAGATGTCCCTGGGCTGAAAAAGCTCGTAGATGTTATTCATGCCAATGGGTCTAAGGTAATAGCGCAAATCAACCATGCAGGGGGTAAGGCTATTTCTGCGCTAGATGGGTTTACGACCGCTCCTGCTCCGACAGGTATGTCCTACACTACTACACGTGGTGAAGCGGTAGAGGCTCACACTATGACGCAGACTGAAATCGACCAGGTTATTGCGGATTTCGCTTCTGCAGCTCGACGGGCAAAAGAAGCTGGTTATGATGGCGTTGAAATTCATTCAGCACATGGCTATTTGCTCAACCAATTCTATTCACCACTTTCCAATAAGCGTACTGATATGTATGCGGGTAACACTATGGAAGGTCGCACGCGGTTGCATTGTGAAGTAATTGCTGCAGTTCGTGAAGCGGTAGGGCAGGACTATGTGGTGGCCTTGCGCTTGGGTGCATGCGATTATCAGGAGGGCGGCTCTAGCGTTGAAGACGCGGTTGTGGCAGCAAAGATTTTCGAACAAGCAGGCATAGATTTGCTTGATATATCAGGCGGTCTTTGTGGTTATCGCGGCAATGGTTCTAAAGAGCCGGGCTATTTTGGTGAGGAATCTAAAGCAATTCATGAAGCAGTTTCTGCCCCTGTCATCTTGACAGGTGGAGTTCGCACGGGATTGTCAGCGGAACAGCTTCTCGAAGAAGCCAAAGCCGACTTTATTGGAGTGGGTCGTTCGGTCTTGAAAGATTCTCAGTGGGCAAAGAAAGCTTTTCAGGAATTAGGAATTGAATAGTTAATGGATATTCTTGATAAGAACGCGCTAAAGGGTAAAGGTACCATTTTCTTTGACTTTGATGGTACGCTTCATGACAGTATGGCAATTTATGGGCCTGCATTTCGTAGTGCATATGCATGGCTTGTCGACCAGGGTTATAAACAACCTCAAGAATTCACTGATGAATGGATTAGTCAGTGGCTTGGCTTTACAGTAGAAGAAATGTGGACCACTTTCGCTCCTGATTTACCTGAAAAGGTTTGGCGTTATGCCGCTTCTATTGTTGGTAGAGAAATGGACGGTCGTACCGAATGCGGTGAAGCGCAATTGTTTGAAGGTATTTCGCAGGCGCTTACAGAGATAAAGCACCAGGGGTTTGATCTGGCATTTCTAAGCAATTGCCGAGTTGCGTATTGTGACGTTCACCGTGCTAATTTCGGCTTAGATAGATGGTTTAGTGCCTACTATTGTGCTGAAGCGTTTAATGATATTCCGAAGTGGGAGATATATCAGCAAGTTGCCCACAATCATGCCTGTCCTCATGTTATGGTAGGGGATCGCTTTCACGATCAAGAGGTGGCTCTTAAGGCAAAAATACCTTTTGTTGGTTGTTCATATGGTTTTGGCCGCGAAGGGGAACTTGATCAGGTAGATGCATGGGCGGCTAAGCCTGCCGATTTACCTGCGGCAATTGTGGCTGCTTTGGTTTAGTAATGGTTTTGGTTTGTCGATAGTTAAATTGGACGACCGTAGGGCACGGTGTACCAAACCACTAATCCTAGTGTTTGCAGTGTGTGGATGTTCTGATCTGCTTGTTTGAACACCGCTGGTTTAAAGAGGGGGTCATATGAATCTGGACGAAGCTCAAAGCCGGCTTCGTTTTCTAGAACATGAATACGCTTTATAGTTGCCGAAGAGCTGTCTACGCTTATGGCATAAACCTTGCCGTCTTGAACATCGCGCTGGGCGGGATCGATCAATGCATAACTTTCATTGGGAAGTACGCGATTCATGGACTCGCCTTCAACTTTCAAATAAAAGGCGTTAGGGTGTTTTTGAAATATTGAAATAGGAACAGGATATCGTTCGTTTATTTCGAGCATTTCTAATGGTTTACCTGCGGCTATAGAGCCAAAAAGTGGTATGTCTATAGCCATTTCTCTTCGAGCGTTAGGATGTAGGAGAATTTTCTTAGCATAACCAAGCTCTTCGCTCAGAATATCATCAGGAACTAATTCTGGAAAAGCACTAATAATTGATTGAATATGATGCGTTTGTGGGGTACTGTCACCGCATTCCCATGCAGATATTGCACTTTGACTAACGCCAGTAAATTTGGCAAATTTAGTTTGCGATAAGCCTTTATTGACACGAAGCGCATGTATGTTGTCACCAATGAAGTTTTGCATCACTCACCTCGGAAAAATTCTACCAAATGAACTGGTAAGAAAAATTGACAGCCGCTTTTTACCAGTTAAACTGGTAAAAAGTCGTAGGGAGGTCAATATGCAAAACTGGCTAGAAGAAGCTCGTATAGTATCTGATCTCTCTATTGGAGATTGTGCTCAAGCGCTTTGCCAATCTAGTGATTCATTTCGTTTAAAAGAAAAAAATCCAGGAACGCTTACCTTAAACGAGATTCGTGTTCTTATGAAGTTGTTTAACGACGATGCCAAACAAATTGCTTGGAGTGCTTTGCTAGAATTTCGGCCGCAATGACGACGTCTTTCTGAAGACGTAAAGTAAGTAAGTTGTTCGCTAGAAACGAAATGTTCCCCATAGATAGATTTGTCTGTGGAGAAGTAAGTTCTTTATGGATGAGATTTTGCCATAAAGAAAGTCGTGTTTCTGAAAGAGGGTGTCCAATGAATGCTGCTGTGTGCAAAATATCTTCGTTAAACGTTTCTTCTTTTGCGAATGTTGAAGAATTAATTTTTCTTGCGCGTGAGCAGCGTTGCGAAGTGGGTACTCAGCGCGCGTTGCTCTTAGTGAAAGAATTGGCAACGGCGCTTAAACAGCAAAGGAAAATGAACGAAACGTGTTTGACAGACGGCTTTGTTCGAGGAAAATCACTGGAACGACTTCTACTGAAAGAGTTGGGTATATGGTGCTACTTGGCTTATCTTCAAGGAGCATCGCCTGAGTATTTGAAGCAGTCAGAGGTGTGCTTGAATCGACTCTGCAACCTTCAGGGTACAGATGCGGAACTGGAAATGTATTACGCCTTTGTTTTGTGGTCAAAATGGCAAAACAAATCTGCTTTGCCAGGGGATATGAGTCGCTGTTTTGCACTGCTTTCTCATTGTGCTGAAACGGAGTCGTTTCAGGTTTCTCAGGCGGAGGTGGTTTGTTTTCGCTTGGGTTATTTGTACCAGATAGGTGCTGGTTGTAAACAGGATTTAAATAAGGCTGAGATGTGCTTCGAACGAGCAAGGAATCTTGGATTAGATTGTTAGCTCAAGTAAGCTTCTATTTCCTGTTTCATGTGATTGAACGTTGCTTGAGTTTCGGAGTTGAAAAACCCATCTTTCAAGCCGAAGGGTTGATCTATTAACCGCAGAACAGCACCTGATTCCAAAGCAAGCTTTTTACTTATCGGATGTTCTAATTCGAATACAAAACAGATGAATCCTACTACGAAATCAGCAGGGTATATGCGATCCTCGCGGCGAACACAGCGGTGTTGGTTAAACGCCTCCACAACAGCAGCACTAAGCTTGCTTACTTTAAGATCTTCGAGTGTTGCATTCATAATGACTTCTGGTGTGCTGCGTTGCATAACTTCTAAGATGTCGAGCTTATCCGCATCGCGCACAATACTGCAAAAAACGTGCTCGCGATTGCTTAGGGTGTCGGGTAGATGAAAAACGCTATGGAGCCCTACTGCTTTGCGAATAAGATTGTCTTCTAAGGTGTCATCTATAAAAGAGCGCAATAACACCGCGTTATTTGCATTTTTGCCAGTTCTCTCAACGTCATTATTATCGTTGTTGTTTTTGTTGCTATTGTTTTCGTCATCTTTTACATCAAATAAAACCTCAACGCTTAATGTTGCATGGCTAGTGCTTTGTGCATCGGAAAACGTATTCCAACGGCGGAGTTGCTCGAAACGACCGATGTCGTGAAGAAGTCCTATGAGCCAAGCTAAATCACAGTCATTTTTTTGGTAGTGTTCGTTTTGGGCAATGGTGCGACAAAGATCTGCTACACGAAGAGAGTGTTCAATCTTTAGGGCGACACGAGGATTCGAAGCATCATAGTTTTTCACATAGGTGAGAAATGCTTGTTTTGCTCGATTGCAGTCAATCTGCATAAAAACTTCTTTCTCATTCAGAAACAGCACCGTACCAAAACTGTAGCGCAGCAAAAGCCCTCGTGTGGGCATGAATAGTAAAAAAGCCACGGAAGACTAAACTTCCGTGGCTAGTAAGGTAGGCGTGCCTATCGATAGAAGAAAATGCGCTTATGCTTCCAGCAATTTTTCTACCGTTGCAAGCTTAACGCAGCAAACAAATACCTTCATTGCAGCTTCCAATTCATCCAGAGGAGGAAGGGTGGGAGCAATGCGGATGTTTGAATCCTTAGGATCGTTCTTGCAAGGATAGGTTGCACCAGCGCCAGTCATGGTTACGCCCGCCTGTTTTGCAAGAGAAACAATGCGCCTTGCGGTTCCTTCGGGAGCGTCAAAGGAGATGAAATAACCGCCGCGAGGATTGCTCCAAGATCCGCAACCAGTGCCTTCAAAGCCTTCAGATAAAAGTTTCAAAACAAGTTCGAACTTTGGACGGAGAATTGCAGCATGTTTTGCCATGTGTGCAGCAATGCCCTCTGCGTCTTTCAGGAAGCGAACATGGCGAAGCTGGTTGAGTTTGTCATGACCGATGGTTTGAGCGCCCATGCGCTTTTTGACATCGGCGATATTGTCAGCGCTTGCAGCCATGGCAGCAAGACCAGCACCAGGGAAGGTTACCTTTGAAGTTGAAGCAAACTTGAAATAGCGGTTAGGGTTGCCAGCTTCGTTGCAAGCTGCAGCGATGTCGAGTAGCTGATCCTGCTGGGCTGGATCGTCGTAGAGGTGATGAACGGTGTAGGCATTGTCCCAGAAAATGCGGAAATCTTCTGCGGCGCATTTCATGGAAGCCAAGCGACGTACAACCTCATCTGAATAGGTAATGCCACCAGGATTGGAATATTTAGGAACACACCAAATGCCCTTGAAAGAAGAATCGTTAGCTACCAATTCTTCTACCGCATCCATATCAGGACCATCTTCAGTCATGGGTACGGTAACCATTTCAATACCGAAAGCTTCGGTAACGCCAAAATGACGGTCGTAGCCAGGAACAGGGCAGACGAACTTCACGGAATCAAGCTTGCTCCAAGGAGTGGATCCCAAGGTGCCAAATACCCAGCAACGCATTACGGTGTCATACATAATGTTGAGGCTGGAATTGCCGAATACGATGGTGTTTTCTGGCTTGTCATCAAGCATGGTCGCCATAAGCTCTTTTGCTTCGGGCAGGCCATCAACAACACCATAGTTGCGAACGTCGGTACCATCGGCTGCGGTGCAAGCATCGTTTGATGAAAGGGTATCGAGTAAAGGCATGCTTAGATCAAGCTGATCTTTACCAGGTTTGCCGCGAGCCATGTTAAGAGACAGACCCTGAGCACGATAGGTTTCGTATTCTTCGGTTAATGCGGTCTTGAGCGTAGTGAGCTCTTCTTTTCCCATTTCCGCGTACGTGGGCATTATGCTTCCTTCCGTTTGCGAATTGTTATTTCTCGAACTGTTTCAGTATAGAGGTTGAAGCTGATGCTCGCAAAAAATTCCCCGTTCAACCTATCTAACGAGACGTTATAGAAGCTTTGGGCGGCAGAAAAGTGCACTTTGCCGTATAATTCCTCCCGCTCCAGCATACTAAATAGAAAGCGATGATTATGGTTTCTCATGACTTCTGGGTATTGCTTGCAATGCTCATTTACTTTGTGGTTGTTGTAGTGATTGGCTTTATTTATGCCAAGAAATCCAATCAATCAACTGAGGCATACTTTTTAGGTGGTCGTAGGTTAGGTCCTTGGCTTACCGCTTTATCGGCTGAGGCGTCAGACATGTCTGGCTGGCTGTTGATGGGTCTTCCTGGCGTTGCTTACTTTACGGGCGCATCTGATGCCATGTGGACCGCTATTGGCCTTGCTATTGGCACCTATTTAAACTGGTTGTTTGTCTCTAAGCGTTTGCGTAAATATTCCGAAGTAGCCAATAACTCTATTACGCTGCCTGACTATTTTTCTAATCGTTTTCACGACAACAAAAATATCTTGATGACCATTGCAGCGCTTATTATTCTGCTGTTCTTTAGTATTTATGTAGGAAGCTGCTTTGTAACAGTAGGTAAGTTGTTCTCTACCTTATTTGGGCTTGATTATGCAACTATGATGGTGCTCGGTGCGCTTATCGTATTCTTGTACACCTTTGTTGGTGGCTATCTTTCTGTTTGTACCACCGACCTGATTCAGGGTACTTTGATGGTGAGTGCTTTAGTAATCGTATTTGTTGGCAGTGTTGCTCAGGCAGGTGGCATTGATAACACCGTAGCTTTTCTGCAAAACATTCCAGGATTTTTGTCGGGAACGCAGATTGCAAACCCAATTTTGGATGAAAACGGCTTACAGGTAGTTCAAGATGGTATGCCGCTGTTTGGTGCTGCAGCTGACTATGGCATGGTAACCATTATTTCTGGTCTTGCTTGGGGCTTAGGCTATTTCGGTATGCCTCAAGTCTTGGTGCGCTTTATGAGTGCTACCCATTCTTTCGAACTTACTAAATCTCGTCGTATCGCTACGGTTTGGGTAGTTATTTCTTTGAGCACTGCAGTATGTATCGGTCTTATTGGTAGGGCAGTAATTCCTACTGAATTCTTGTCTCAAGCATCGGCAGAAAATATCTTTATCGTTCTTTCGAATATGCTGCTGCCATCCTTTATGTGTGGTTTGGTAGTGTCAGGTATTTTCGCTGCCTCGATGTCATCCTCTTCTTCTTATCTGCTTATTTCAGGATCTGCTGTTGCGGAAAATATTTATCGCGGTCTTATCAAAAAAGATGCAACCGATGCTCAGGTAATGATTGTTGCTCGTCTTACCCTGGTAGTTATCTTGATCTTCGGCATAGTTATTGCACTAGACGAAAATTCATCAATCTTCCAAGTAGTTTCATATGCATGGGCAGGTTTTGGCGCATCCTTTGGCCCGCTGATGATTATGAGCTTATATTGGCGTCGAACGAACTTGAAGGGTGCTCTTGCAGGTATGATCGTTGGTGCGGTAACGGTATTAGTTTGGAATACCTTTATTGCTCCATTGGGTGGAATCTTTGCCATCTATGAATTGCTGCCAGCCTTCATTTTGAGCTTGATTTCTATCATCGTGGTATCACTTTTGACAGAAGAGCCTTCTAAAGAAATTACCGATGAATTCGATACATATTTAGAAGCAGATTGTTAATTTGAAAGCAAAATTGGATTGTTAAGCCTTATTTAGTACCGCTCAAGAAGAAATTTCTCAAAAATATTTTTTCTAAAATTGGTCAGGACAGGGAAGTTCTGACCAATTTTTGTTTTAACATAGCTCAAGAAAAAGTTAAATTTATCAGGTGTTATATATGTGCCAAACAAGAAAAGTGGGCGAATTGTGGAATGGATATGCCCGGGGGCGTGTAAGGCGTTGACAGGGCTCAATTCCTAGCGTATTATCCTTTTGCTCGCTTGAAGTGCTCCGGCACTTTCTGGCAGGCAGCAGCTTGAAAATTGCACATGATCACAAGCGAATTCGGGAGTGTTCCAGAGCGGTCAAATGGGACGGACTGTAAATCCGTTGGCTACGCCTTCCAAGGTTCGAATCCTTGCACTCCCACCATCTCGCCCACATAGCTCAGCCGGTAGAGCACTTCGTTGGTAACGAAGAGGTCAGCAGTTCGAGTCTGCTTGTGGGCACCAGTTATATGGCGGTGTAGCTCAGTTGGTTAGAGCACACGGTTCATACCCGTGGCGTCACTGGTTCGAATCCAGTCACCGCTACCAAATTTTCCGCTTACGCACGGTAAGCTTTTACTTTTATCGTTTAGCGTTCAAAAGAACGCGCCTTCCAACAAACTAGGAGGAATAATGGCTAAGGAAAAGTTCGAGCGTACTAAGCCACATGTTAACATTGGTACTATTGGCCACGTTGACCACGGCAAGACCACGCTGACCGCTGCGATCTCCAAGACCTTGTCTTCTAACGACGGTTCTCATGGTACTGCAACCGCAGACTTCACCGCATTTGAAGACATCGATAAGGCTCCTGAAGAGCGCGAACGCGGTATTACCATTTCTATTGCTCACATTGAGTACGAAACTGACACTCGTCACTACGCACACGTTGACTGCCCAGGCCACGCTGACTATGTA
>OCQB01002824.1_pt1 | contig 11033 bp, 7 predicted proteins | sample 1538631 | NCBI WGS metagenome assembly OCQB01 (sample SAMN04571713, study PRJEB22368) | human gut metagenome | biome: human gut; material: stool | host: Homo sapiens | place: Luxembourg | collected 2012-10-19 | reverse complement strand
GAAGGGTTGCAAGTATCGAAGAAACGCGTACCTTTGCAAATGACTAAAAGAATCGATCGTTTAGACTAGCCGTTTCTATCTATTATATAATGTACGCATGTACATTAATATATGGTATCCATCCATAACCGCATAATAAATACAAAATACAAACATTCACATGCAATCATTGCAAATACTACAAACGTATAATCCAAGGCTTGTCAAGCCATAAGCTTACGAGTTGAGAAGTGATTAGTTATTCACTTGGAGAACTTTATGCTAGCGGCTTAGTCTATTATTTAATGTTATCTTTATACGTGAAAAGAATAAGTCAACCATACCAAATTTGATCTCTTAAAAAGTACAATAAGCCTAATATTTAAAGATTGTTATTTATATTTCTGATAATCAGCGTATAATAAGAATTGATCAAAATGGGAGCCGATTACTATCCATAGTATTTTGCACTACTATTAATACTAATCGTACTTTCTATAAATAGTAAAGCTGACTACCATGAATCTGCTTTTTAAGAAATATACAATAAACAGGATGTGCGATACGAAAATAAACCTTACCTTTGGAGCAGTAATCACCTAAAACCATTTAACTATGGCACAATACGTAGACATCATGACTGATGCTGGATTTAAGGCTGTCTTCCAAGACAAGCAAGTTACCATCAAGTTCCTTAACGCCGCCCTAGCCGGCGAACGACAGATCAAGGACATCACCTACCTCGACAAGGAGATCAAGCCCGAGACCGTCGAGAACCGTACCATCATATTCGACCTGCTCTGCGAGGACGTGTCCGGGGCCAAGTTCATCCTAGAGATGCAGAATTGTCCCCAGCACTATTTCTTTAACAGAGGTTTTTATTATCTTTGTCGCATGGTGGCCCGGCAAGGACAAATCGGCAAGCAATGGCAATATCGGTTGCTACCCATCTACGGAGTCTATTTCTTGAATTTCAAGTTGCCGGAGTTCACAGACTTCCGTACAGATGTTGTCCTCGCTAACGAGAGGACGGGAAAGGTGTTCAATGAGATCAAGATGAAGCAGATCTACATATCGTTCCCGTTATTCAGTTTAAGCAAGGAGGAGTGCAAGAGCTCCTTCGAACGTTGGATTTATACATTGAAGAATATGAACCTATTTGAACAATCTCCCTTCAAGGAGGAACAGGAGACCTTCCTTCGCTTGCTGGACGTGGCGAACGTCAACTCACTCAGCGAAAAAGAACGTGCGATCTACGAGGAAAACCTAAAGAATTATCGGGATTGGTATGCGACCATCGATTACGCACAAACGGAAGGGATTGAAAAAGGAATGCAGAAAGGGATCGAGAAAGGCCGTCAAGAGGAAAAACTCCAGATAGCCCGAAAGATGAAGGAGCAAGGACTTGACTCCGAACTTATCGCCCAATGCTCCGGACTTTCTGTTGAAGACATTGAGCGACTATAACCCGAATCAACCGATTCGATTCAATTCGATCCGGGCCGCTTCCATCCACTATCCGGAGGAAACGGCCCGGATTACTTTCGTACATTCACGATACCTAGAAAGCGTAATTAAAATCCAACGGAATAAAGAAACTGACGATTGTTCCGCTCCCCATCCCCTTCTCCTTGCTTTGGACCGAATAGGTGATCTTCTCTTTATTTCTCCTATTCAACAATAGGATCGTACGGTAAAGGACTTTCGTTCCCATCCCCGTACCGTTCGTATGTCCCGCATTCGTAAACGGACGATACCCGGGTCCATTATCCTCTATACGGATATGGATGCCTTTCCCGTCGCGCTCCACGAAAACGGATAATCGCTTCTCGCCCTCAATCGCACACAAGCCATGTTTCACGGCATTCTCTACGGGAATCTGGATCAGCATGGCCGGGAGATAGATCGCGTCCGTGTCAAGGGAAGGATCGATATTCCATGCCAAATGGAAGTCCGGCCCCAGCGCTTGCGTTTGCAGGTTCAGATACGTACGCACGAACCTCAGCTCCTCCCGCAGCGTAATACTGAGCTTTTCCGAGATCTCCAAGCTACTCCGCAACAACTCCACCAGCCCGGAAAGTTGCGTGCGGCGGAGGCTTCCCTCCTCTTCCGTGCTGATTTCCCGGTTCAAAACGTTGAATATAAAATGAGGGGATACACGGTTGCGGATACTCTCCATCTTCAGCTTCGTCACCTGATCGATATGGCTTAACCACTGGGCATGCCGTTTACGTTTCATAAAGTAATAAGCCATGCCGCTGACGATCGACAAGATCGCAAAAAGCAAGATCCAAACCCAACGGCTCATTTCCAAGTATTCCATCCGGCCGGCCTGTTGTTTAATAATAGCCTCCCGCTTGAGCAAAGTCGTATCTTGCCTATAACGCATATCGATCTCGGCGACACGCATCTGGGTTCGTTCGCTACGAATATTGTTCTCAATGACGCTATTCTTCGTTTGATACTCATAAGCACGCCTAAAATCGCCCGTGGTAGCGAAGTAATTCTGCAAGTTCTTATTACGGATCACTACCATCTTGGGATCTATGCCTACCGTATCCGTGTAACTCCTCAACAATTGATAAGCCAGCCCGGAGTTCCCCTCTTTTAAGGCTAGCGAAGCCTTCAGGGTTGTCAAATGGTACAAGGCCGTCTTATTATTATAGGTATGGAAGTACCTAAACCCTTTTTCCAGATAAAAACGAGCGGAATCCAACTGATCCATACATAGATAGATCTCCCCTAAATTGATCTCGCATACGTTGGTATAGAAATCCATATGAGTAGGACGTACCACCTCACGGGCTTTCAAGAACCAAGGAAGCGCCTCCGCGTATTCTTCCTTGTAATAATAGTAATTTCCCCGGCTATTGCAAAAGGTGAATTTCTCGCTCAAGTTACGAGAATCCAGTTCTTTCTCCGCCAAACGGTAAAAGTGATCGGATAAGTCAAAGTCCCTCAATTCCATATACGTCTCGCCCAAACCAAAATAAATAGGAAAGGACATCCGATCCATAATACCCAATGAATCACTCACGAAAAGAGCTTGGCGAAAGTAGCGGGCTCGCTGATCGTAAGCTCCTTTCCGGGCATATATATCCGCTATATTGATATAAATATCCGGGATTTTATGCTCCATCTCACTCTGCCGGATCTCTTGATACGCCTCGGAATAGCAAAGGAGGGCCGAATCCGTTTTATCCAAAAATGAATAATAATTGCCAACCGTATTTTTCAGCGTCCCTAAGAGTCCATGTATCTTGGGAGACATCGGTACACGGTCGCAATAATCTATAATTGACCGATGTAAAACAAACCCGGAATCATATACACTATTTGCAAAATAAATCTGGCTTTTAACCGCAAGTAATTTATAATATTTATCGCTATCTTTAGTTAGACTTAAAGCTTCATCCAATGCGGAATGAGCATATCGAGGATTCCGGTAAATCGAATCCATAGCCATATGTTCCAAAGAGTCAATCCGCAGGTTATCAGAAAAAGCAAATGTTTTTTCCGGTAGCTTTCCACAAGAAAACAGAAACACAAAATGAAATAGCAATAATAAAATGGACATAAAAGTCATACACACCCTATATTTAGTCATCATCTTGGCGGTTTTAAAGTTCATATGCAAAAATATTTAAAAATTTAATCTACGCAATTATTTCTCCTAATAAATATCGAAAATCGATTACATTTGTAAATCTAAAATAGAGTACACATGAAAAACTTGATGATTCCTGCGCTGGCGTTATTTTTATCGGCGGCGGCGCAAGCAGACGACAGTCCGTTATGGATGCGTTACTGCGCGATCTCCCCGGACGGGCAGACGATCGCATTTTCTTACCAAGGGGATATCTACACGGTCCCTTCTTCCGGAGGAAAAGCCCGGCAGTTGACAACACATCCGGCGCATGATACCCGTCCGGTCTGGTCGCCCGACGGACAGAGAATAGCCTTCGCCTCCAACCGTAGCGGCAACTTCGATATATTTCTCATGAACAAGGAGGGAGGGGAACCTAAGCGGCTCACCACCCACTCCACAAACGAATATCCCACTACCTTTAAGGACAACGGACACATCTTGTATCTAGCCAACGTATTGCAAGACGCCAAGGATATCCAATTCCCCGGCACCCGCTTTATGCAAGTCTATGAGATAAGCACGGACGGAGGAAGGCCGGATTTATATTCTTCGTTATACATGGAAAATATAGCCCTCAGCAAAGATGGCAGTAAATTATTATACAATGACTACAAAGGTTACGAGGACCCTTGGCGCAAGCATCATCAATCTTCTATCACCCGTGATATCTGGTTATGTACGCTTGGAAAAGATCGCTCTTTCCAGAAAGTAACCACTTTTGGCGGTGAGGATCGTAATCCTGTATGGGCCGCGGATGGGGCGTCTTTCTATTACCTAAGCGAGGAGAAAGGAAGCTTTAACATCTTCAAGAAAGATTTGGCAGGCAACAGCGAGAAACAAATCACGACGCATACCACCCACCCCGTGCGTTTCCTTACCTCCGATAATACCGGGACTCTATGCTATAGTTACGACGGCGAGATCTATACCGTTAAGGAAGGCCAGAAACCTGCCAAGGTGAATATCCAGATCGTCGCGGATAAGATCGAGAACGACGTAATCCATCGTCTTCTGACCGATGGAGCTACGGATATCGCCGTCTCCCCGAATGGAAAAGAGGTAGCGTTTATCACTCGTGGCGATGTTTACGTAACTTCTATTGAATACGAGACGACTCGTCAAATCACGAACACGCCGCAACAAGAGCGCAATATAGATTTCAGCCCCGACGGACGTTCATTGGTATATTCCGCCGAACGGGAAGGAACATGGGGAATCTACGAAAGTAAACTTACACGTGACGAAGATAAGCAATTCACGTACGCCCCGGAATTGAAAGAGGAGCCTCTTGTCGTCTCCGGACAAACCTCGTTCCAACCCTTATACTCTCCGGATGGTAACGAGGTGGCTTTCCTTGAGAACCGCACCACCTTACGTGTTATCAACCGAAAGACCAAGCAGGTCCGCACCGTATTGGACGGGAAATACCTCTATTCGTATAGCGATGGAGACCAGCATTTCCAATGGTCGCCAGACAGCAAGTGGTTCTTGGTAGATTACATCTCCGTCGGAGGATGGAACAATACGGATATCGCCCTCGTGAAAGCGGACGGTAGCGGCGAGGTAACGAACCTGACGGAAAGCGGTTATTCGGATGGCGACGCGAAATGGGTATTAGACGGTAAGGCCATGATCTGGTCCTCCGACCGTGCCGGTTTCCGCAGCCACGGTAGCTGGGGTGCTGAGCGGGATGTGTACATCATGTTCTTCGACGGTGAGGCTTACGATAAATTCCGCCTCAGTAAAGAAGAACTGGCCTTGGTAGAAGCGGATGAAAACAAAGATAAGGACGAGGATAAGACATCCGATAAAGATTCCGATAAGAAAAAAGAGGATAAGGATAAGCCTGTAGCCCCCTTGAAGTTTGATTTGGAGAACCGCAAGGACCGGATTATTCGCCTGACCGCTAATTCATCCTCATTGGGAGACGCCGTACTCGCCCCGAAAGGAGATAAACTATATTATTGCGCCGCTTTCGAGAAAGGCTTTGATTTATGGGAACACGACTTGAAGGAAAAGTCCACTAAATTACTGCTCAAGAATGTCGGTCGAGGCACTCTATTCGCCGATAAGAAAGTAGAGAACCTCTATCTTACCGCCGGCGGTAAACTGAAAAAGATAGAGTTGAAGGATAGCAAGGAAAAACCGATCGCTTTCAAGGCCGAGTTCGCTTATCGTCCGGCAGAGGAGCGTGCTTATATCTTCCACCACGCTTGGCGTCAAGTCTTGGATAAGTTCTATGATCCGACACTCCGGGGCATGGATTGGAAAGGGTATGAGACCGCTTACGCCCGTTTCCTTCCGCATATCAACAACAATTTTGATTTCCAAGAGATGCTTTCCGAGCTATTGGGCGAGTTGAACGGCTCCCATACGGGCGCTCGTTACAATCCGGGACTAACCGGGCCGGAAACCGCCAGCTTAGGCGCTTTCTTCGATAACGCATACACGGGCGACGGATTGAAGATCGAGGAAATCATCGCCAAGGGCCCGCTGACATTGGCCGACAGCCAGATAAAGAAAGGCTGTATCATCGAGAAGATAGACGGAACACCGATAAAGAAAGACGCCGATTATTATCCACTGCTAAGCGGTAAAGTCGGTAAGAAAGTAATGCTTTCTGTCTATGATCCTACCAGTAAACAGCGTTTCGAGGAACAGGTGAAAGCGATCGGTAACGGAGAGCAATCGAACCTCCTTTATAAAAGATGGATCGAGAATTGCCAAGAAACCGTAGATAAATTATCGAACGGGCAAATCGGGTACGTACATGTGAGAGGTATGAACAGCGAGAGTTTCCGTGAGGTCTATTCCGCTTTATTAGGCCGGTGCCGGAATAAGAAAGCCGTGATCGTGGATACCCGCCATAACGGAGGTGGCTGGTTGCATGATGATCTGGCTACCTTATTGAGCGGCAAGGAGTATCAGCGCTTCGAGCCTCGCGGACAATACATCGGTAGCGATCCTTACAATAAGTGGACCAAACCGTCCTGTGTCTTGATGTGCGAGGATAATTATTCGAACGCTCATGGTTTCCCTTGGGTTTATAAGACCTTAGGTATCGGCAAGCTGATCGGCGCCCCGGTTCCGGGAACCATGACAGCCGTATGGTGGGAAACGCAAATCGATCCGACCTTGGTGTTCGGTATCCCGCAAGTAGGCGTGAAAGATATGCAAGGCAATTATCTGGAAAACCAACAATTGCAACCGGATGTCGAGGTGTACAATACTCCCGAGGCGCAGCTCTCCGGCGAGGACACGCAATTAAAAAGAGCGGTAGAAGTGATGCTGCAAACTGTAAAATAGCTTTTCTAGGCCTCGGAAATGACTTTTCAACCTTGTAAAATGCCTTCCGAGGCCTCAGAAATGACTTTTCAACCTTGTAAAATGCCTTCCGAGGCCTCAGAAACGACTTTTCAACCTTGTAAAATGCCTTCCGAGACCTCGGAAACGACTTTTCAACCTTGCAAAATGCCTTCCGAGGCCTCGGAAATGACTTTTCAACCTTGCAAGGTGGTTTCCGAGATCTCGGAAGCCTCTTTCACTCACATCGAACAGAAGAAAGAAACGAAAAACGGAACCGTGAAGTCCACCAAGATCCCGTGAAAGATAGAGACAAAGACCAAATCCTTTCCGCAATAACGGGTGATGATCGGCAATGTCGTATCCATCGTAGTAGCTCCTCCCGCACAGATCGGAGATAGCCTTCCGAAATATCTAACGAACAACGGAGCGCCCAGCAAGGCGAATATCTCACGGATAATATTAGCGATCAAGGCGATCGTTCCTAACTCCGCCGCCAATTGAGCCCCCAGCGTCGGTTCTTTTAGCTCTGTTATCAAGATGGAGGATAATGAATAATAGGCGAAACCGCTTCCGACCGCCAAACAATCGAACACGCTCCATTTGGTAAGAGCAAGGCTGATCAAGGCCGAGAAGCTCAACGTCCCGATAATAGTAGCCAGAGGCACCAATAAGAGTTTCGGCCGTATGCTCGACAAAATCTCTTTCAGTTTCTTATCGCTTCCTATGCTAATCCCTACTTGAAACATCAAGAGGTAAAGTACATAAACCGTTATATCATTCTCGATAATGACCCCGGGCAGATAACCGCTCCATCCCAGCAAGCACCCCAAGGCAAAGAAGCCCACGACGATCAAACTCCCTTTCATCCCCGGCTCCTTTCCTTAAAAAAGAAATGATAAACTCCCCAACGTACCGGCCGAAGCAATCAACAAGGCTTGCCCGCCCAACGTCGTAAGATTATTCACGATAGACTCATTAGCCCCTACCGAAATTCCCAGCAGGAACAAAAGAAGAAGAATCGTATAAGAAATAGGCTTACCGATCTTTTGCAGCAATTCTACTTTACGAAAGAAATACCCGACGGCAATGCCGCAGAACATGATTCCGATTACTGTAAACATCCCTTTGTAGTTTTTGCCGCGAAGTTAACAGAAACTCACAGTACCACAAAGCGGCTACTTCTTCGTTTTCTTGAATTTCACGGGAATCTGCATACCTCCGGCGTCGGCCATTCCCTCTAACTTATTTCCTTTCTGGGTCATAGTTAAATCTACAGGCGTTCCATCCACATAAAAAGAACTGGTATAGGTATCTCCTTTCGCCTTGATATCGTTTATCTCCAAGGTACTACCTTGTATATTCACTTTAGCGGTCAACTTGCCGTTCTCTTGCTTTATCTGCAAACTGCCATCTTGATATCCATACGGAGCGTCGGGGGCAGAGAAGGACCAATCGCCTACGAGCTTACTGAGATCAGCGGCTTTATCCTGCGCCGAGATCGCGATACAAAACAAAAGGCATAAAAGGGTGGTAAAGACTTTCTTCATGTTCGTTCCCATAATCTTATGAATTAAATGAGTAATAGATTTAAATAACGTTCCAAATGTAGTGATTAATTTTCGATCTTCCGAGATCTGTTCCAATATACGAGCATCAAAATCTTTCCCCAAGGGAGGCAATGCCTCGGCCTCATGAGATACGAACCAAGCCTTATAGGGCAATAAGTCGGGAGGTATCACCGCTGAGGAGAAAAACCGGCGTAATTCCCGTTCTTCCTCCACGGATGTGGCGCATTCCCAATATTTATCCAGCAACTTATTTATTCGTTGATAGTCCATACACGATCCATAAGCAGATTACCTTACCGCATACCGCTCCATCCTTTCCTTATCTCCGGAATAGGTTTCCCTCAATGCCAGATTACGCGCTACCATCATGCAATAGGAAGGTAAGTTCTCAATGACAATCCAGCTATCCCGGTCTTCCCAAACCTTAAGCAGGGCTTCCTGAACGATCTGCTCAGACTGCTCCACGTCTCCGGTAATCCGGAAAACAACCCGGAAAAGGTTATTCTTCAGCGGCAATATCTTTGTCGTAAATTCGTTTGTTCCCATACTTTTTTATCTATAAGACGAGCCAAGCCCGAAAAAGGTTGCAGATTTTAAAAGGAAATTTCCAATATTCCCCCAAAGCCATTATCTTTGTGACAGATGATTGATAATTCGCTTATTACAAACTAAATCAATAATAACAGTGAAAAGAACGATCTTATTTTTTCAGGCCGCTCTTGCCTGCCTGCTGGTAGGATGCAAGCAAGCGCCGGAGTCGCCGCGACTACAAGACGAGGTGAGGTATGTAAACCCATTCATCGGAACCGGGTTCCATGGACACACATTCCCCGGAGCTACCCGTCCGTACGCGATGGTACAACTAAGCCCGGATACCCATATCTTAGGATGGGACGCGAGCAGCGGTTACCATTATGACGACAACCATATCTATGGATTCAGCCACACGCACCTTTCCGGTACGGGTATCGGCGATCTGGGTGACGTAGCTTTATTACCTTTCTCCGGTGGAGATTCCATCAAACCGGTAGCTACCTTCAAGAAAGACACTGAGAAAGCGACACCGGGGTATTATGCCGTACGCTTGGATAACTTTGGCATCAACGTGGAATTGACTTCTACGGATCGTGTAGGTTTCCATAAATATACATACGACAATCCCAAAGAACGTCGTGTCCTGCTTGACTTAGGGCATATCCTTCAACCGAACTGGGGACATAAGCTGATCGGTAACCAATATTTACTTGTAAACGACTCCACGGTGGAAGGTACCGTGAAGACACAAGGTTGGGCACATTTCCACTCCATGTCCTATCGGATTACTTTCTCGGAACCGATCGAGACCGTATACCAATACATGGACGGGAAATTACGTAAGGACTCCTTGTTTTTGCGCCTGAATACGGCGGAAGATTTGAAGTTCCATTACAAATTCTCTGAAAAGGCACAACCGCTTTATGTAAAAGTAGCCTTATCCGTAGTCGATCCGGAAGGCGCCGAGAAGAATCTCGAGGCAGAATTGCCCGGATGGGATTTCGATAAGACCCGTGAGGAATCAACGCATATTTGGAACGAGGCGTTAAACTTGATCCAGATCGAGGCAGATCCGAAAGTCATGGTCAATTTCTATACGGCGCTCTACCATACCATGATCGCCCCCTTCGCTTATCAAGACGTGGACGGGCGTTATCTGGGCATGGACAAGAAAGTGCATACCGCCGAACCGGGTTACGTAAATTATTCCGTATTCTCCTTGTGGGATACGTTCCGTGCGCTTCATCCGTTAATGACAATCATTAATCCGGACTTAGCGACAGATTGGGGTAAGGTACTCGTGCAAGGTTATAAAGAAGGTGGAATATTACCCAAATGGCCTTTAGCCTCTAGTTATACAGGTTGTATGGTAGGATATCCGGCCGTCTCGGTCCTCGCCGATCTTGTAGCGAAAGATTTAGCGGAAGGTGATATGAGCACGTGGGCGGAAGCCGGCGCACGTTCTTCCGTTTACCGTGAGGATCTTGCCGAGAAGTTCAAAGGAACCCGTGAGTTGGATCTGATCACGATGCACCCTTACTATAAGGAGAAATATGGTTTCGTCCCCGCCGACTCTGTTCCCGAATCCGTATCGTGGGGATTGGAGATGGCATACGAGGATTGGTGTATCTCCCAAATCGCCAAGAAGGCAGGCAACATGGAGTTGGCGAATGAGTATGCCAAGAAAGCCGAATACTACAAACGCTATTTAGATCCCGAGACGAAGATGATGCGTCCGGTAATGGGCGACGGTTCTTTCCGTACTCCATTCAACCCTCGCTATTCTTCGCATATGAAAAGCGACTATACCGAAGGGAATGCCTTCCAATGGAGTTTCTTCGCACCACATGATATGGATAACTTCATCGCCGCTATCGGTGGCAAGAAAGAGCTGGAAACACGTTTAGACACCTTATTCACCACCTCTTCCCAGATTGACGGGGCGGAAGCCTCCGGAGATATTACCGGCTTGATCGGCCAATACGCTCATGGAAACG
>OCQB01002822.1_pt1 | contig 11043 bp, 8 predicted proteins | sample 1538631 | NCBI WGS metagenome assembly OCQB01 (sample SAMN04571713, study PRJEB22368) | human gut metagenome | biome: human gut; material: stool | host: Homo sapiens | place: Luxembourg | collected 2012-10-19 | reverse complement strand
CTGTGCTAATTTGGAAACTGTTAATTTACCACAGACACTGGTTACAATTCAAAGTGAGGCATTTAGAAATTGTAAGGCTTTAGATGGGATAGTGCTTCCGGAAAAAATAGCTAAAATTGGAAATAATGCATTTGCTATATGTGAAAATTTAAAGTCTATAGTTATACCTGATGGTATAAATGCAGCCATAGAAAATGCCGGAGATGATTCGGCTGTAGGAATTGGCGGTGGCGTTTTTGATGGATGTATAAGATTAAATTCGGTTAAATTAGGTGCAGGAATGACAGCAATTCCGGCAGGATTTTTATCCAACACTACCAGCCTTAAGAGTATAGAAATACCGGAGAAAATTGTAAAAATCATGGATAGTGCATTCTCCGGAAGCGGACTTTTGAAAATAGATTTGTCTGCAAATACCGGAATTACAGCTATTGAAACTTCGGTATTTGAAATGTGTGAAGAATTATATGATGTAAAGCTTCCTGATAGCATAGAAAGAATAGAGGAAGGTGCATTTAATAGTTGTCACTCTTTATATGATTTTTCCTTTGTGACAAAGCTTACAAAACTTAAGACAATAGGAAGAAGTGCATTTTCTCATTGTGATTTTTTCACAGTGGAAATACCGGGAACTGTAGAATCTATTGGCCCCCATGCATTTTCTGAAAATAATTTAATGGAAGAACTGGTTATAGACGATTTTCCGGAGGTAAAGGGAGACGTTGTAAAGAAGATAGGAAATTATGCATTTTCAGATTCAATACATATTAAAACAATAAAATTACCTACGGATAACGAATACAACCAGAGGGTAACATTGGAAATCGGTGATTATGCTTTTAGCGGTTGCAGTCGTATGGAAAGCATTAATTTTCCGGCAAATCTCACAAAAATAGGAGACTATGCTTTTAACGAGTGCGGATATAGTGTAACTGACTGGGCTAAAGATGATGATGAGTTTATAGGAATAAACAAGGCGGTAAAATATTATATCATGCCTGATGATATACATGCTTCTAAAGAAGACGGAGACAACAAGGTTATATTATTTTCAAATGAAAATGCAAATTATTATCAGCCTAAGGAAGCATATGTTAATCCGGACAAATTAAAAAAATCTGCTAAAGAAGTAGGAGAAGGTTCCATTGTAGTATATATTCAAATATCTCGGAGTGATCCGAGTTATGCTTTTGCAAGTGAACTCCATTATCAATATGTGGTAGGGTTACCTAACGCTGACTTATCTAAATGTTCAAAATTAACATTAGGAAAATATGCGTTTTATAGGTGTTTGAATTTAAAAAAGGTATCATTACCTAAAGAATTAAAGGTTATTCCGGAGTATGCTTTTGCGGAATGTTCAACAAAAATTTTAATGGGAGATGGTTCAGAAGTCTCAAGTTTAGGCGTAAAAGCTATAGATGATGAGTGGTATACAGGACTTGAAACTGTTGAGATGGGGGATAAAATTGAAAAAATTGGACGATGCGCATTTTATAACGATTTCAACCTTGTTATAGATGATGAGTTGCCGCAGGCTTTAAAGGTAATAGAGGATGGCGCATATCAGGGATGCGAATCTTTAAAGAATATTATATTACCTAGAAATCTGGAAACAATAGGCGATAATGCATTTGCAGGTTCTTCAAGAATTGCAGAAAATTATATGACAGACAAAAAGGAATTAAATTTTGATGCGTCATATGCAGGAAAGTTGCAATATATTGGAATGGAAGCATTTAATAATAGTGGAATCAAAAACTTTGTTATGGACAAAAATGCACCGCTTACAATAATTAATAGAAGAACTTTCTATGGATGCCAGTATTTGGACACTGTGGTATTAAGCAAAACTGTAGCATGTGTTGATAATCAGGCTCTTGGTGCATGCATAAGATTAAAATCAGTAAATGTTTATGATAAGTGTACATTTAAAACAGATTCCATAATGGGTGGAATTGATAATGAAAAATTCCCGAAAACCGGATGGTCAGGAATTGGATATAGCAATGATGGAAAATTCTATTTAACAACATATAATTTTAACCTGGCTATTACACCGTTAAATGAACAGATAACAGTCAGACTTAATGAGGAAACAATTATACCTCTTTATACTATTGCTTCAGATTCAAATGGTTATTATTCACAGGTTAAAGTAGCAGATAATTCGTATTTATATGATGCAAAGATAGGAAATCTTGACGGCGAAAAAAATCCGGAAAGAACAAAGATGGTGCCAACACAAAAGATAGCCGTAAACAAAGCAGATAAAAACGACTATACTGATGCATATCAGAATTCAGCCTATGCCGTAGCACTTAAAGGATTAAGTGAAGGAGAAAAAATAGGTGTGAACATACAGGAATACCTTCAGTTAAGAGTAGCGGATGGAGTCGTTTCGGTATATTCACCAACTGTAAGCTATGTGGCAGATGTAACAAGGGTGCCTTGCGTTGATATAGTAACGGATGATAAACAGTATATTAGTGTTGATGAGAAAGCCGGTGTGAAAATATCACCTAAATTTGTATCAAAAACCGGTGATCCTATTACAGATACTGTTGAATGGGATGTATTAACCGGTGCGGATTATATATCAATGACGGTAGCGGATGATGGATTATCAGTTACGATATCACCTAAAGGCGGAAGCTGTGGTACAGCAAGTATCAGGGTGAAAGCCGGTCAGGTAACAAAGGTTATATATATTAATGTGGTTTCGCCTGCAAATCTTATTACAATTAGTCCTAGAGGCTCTATAGATATGATGTATGGAACTACAACTGACATTGAAGCTTCAGAAATACTTCTAGGTGACGATGAAAATGCTGAGTATAGAGATACTATTAAGTTTACAAGTAGTAATGAAAAGATTGTAAAAGTTACAAAAACTACGGAGGTAGACGGAAAGTTTGTATGTACCTTACAGGCTGTTGGAGCGGGAGAAGCTACAATAAATGCGAAAGCTATGGCAGGAAGAGGTCAGGCAAGTCTAAAGGTATGCGTATCTTCAAAAAATTTGAGAATCAAATTGTATGATGGAGAAGGAAACGAGTTAAAAATAGAGAATAATGGTAAAGTTTATATCACAGATGAAATATCTTACATTTATGGATTTAATGAGGAGTTATTAAGTAATGATATTATAGTTAAAAGCAGTAATGAAGATGTTGTAAAAACTAATGTAAATACTTTTGCCAATAAGATTAGTTTTAGACCACTTAAGGTTGGAAAGTCGCAAATTACCATTTATCCGGCTGTTGGTAACGAAGAAAACGGCGTAACTTTTACGATGCACGTAAATGGTAATATCACGGATATTCGCCTTTCAAGTAAAAGTATTCAGGAAGGGGCAACGGAATCAGTATTCTCTTACATGACTAATAATTTTAGAGACAGAATAACTGAAGCTACAGAGGAAAATTATAAGAAAATTACAAATAATAAAATTGAGTTTGTTTCGGGCAACCCGGATAAAGCTGTTGTGGATAATTATGGTAATGTAACAGTTAAAAAGTATTCTGAAAATGAGAGAACCGTCACCATCACATGTAATGTTTACAATGATGATGGGGAAATAATAAAATCAGAGTCAACAACTATAACTATAGAAAAAACTAAGGTAACCGGAGTTAAAATTACAGGAAATACTAATATTAAGGTGGGTCAGACTGTAAAATTGGGAATAGAAATATTGCCACATACAGGTGACTACAATGATATTATTGTTGATTTGGTTGAGGGTAACTATGTGACTGCAAAATGGGAGTTAAGTCAGGATCAGAAGACACTTTCCGTAACAGGTATAAATGCAGGTACTGTTGTATTAGAAATACGTGCTAATAAAAACAGAATTTTGCAGGCATCAAAAACAGTTAAAATAGTTGTGTCAAAGCCGTCCGTTTCAGTGAAAGCACCTGGTAAGGCAAAATGGGCAAAATGCAAAGGTGGAAAAAAGAAAATATCATTGAAGTGGAAAAAAGTCTCAGGAGCTACCGGTTATCAGATACAGATATCAAAAAAGAAAAAAGGTGGATATAAAACTGTTAAGAAGATAAACAGCGGAAAGAGTTTGGGGTGCACAATTAAAAAACTTAAGAAAAAGAAGAAATATTATTTTAGAATAAGAGCCTTTGTTAAAAAATCCGGTGTCACAAAATATGGCAAATGGAGTGGAATTAAGGCAGTCAAGACCAAATAATATACAATATAGCACCGGTTGACAGGGCTGAATTTAGTGCAATATTTATAAATTTAAAAAATTCACTAAATGAAATCGTTACAAGTGCAAAAAAGGTGTTGACAAAATAAATTGTGAATATTATACTAAAAAACATAACAAGCAGACAAAATAATGTGCAGATTTTTAAAGTTTAACGTTAAATCAAAAAAGACGAGTTGTTCTATTTTTAGTAAAAACTGAATATATTAAAAATATATTTGTTTAAAATGACGGCACATAAGTACGTATAGATGCTGGTTATAAGTTAAGAATTACCGATTTATTTAAGTAATTTTTTTCAACACTGAGTTGTTGAAAGTATTATAAAAAATTATAAGTTAAGAAGGGAGAACATTATGTTAAAGAGATTTTTAAAGGATGAAAGCGGTCAGGGAATGGTAGAATATGCATTAATCATTGCATTAATCGCTGTTGCAGTTATCGCAGCTATCACAGTTTTATCTGGAGCAATTGGTGGAAAATTCAACCAGGTTTCAAACAATCTTAAATAAGAGAAAACAACCAGATGATTTGGTTATTGATAATCATGATGACCTAGGATGGGTTACATACTAAGGTTGGGTGTATAGGAATTTGTATGATTGCCTATATATCATAATTGATGATAAGGCGGGTCTTATGGACTCGCCTTATTTAATATAAAAATTATACATGATGTGAATATGACATTATCTGGTGAGCGACTAATCTGGTTCACATGAGGTGTTAAATTATGGAGACAGTGATAATAAAAATGTTAATTGGAATAATATCCGGTATTGGGTGCAGTCTTATTAGTATTTTTTTTGAAAAGGTTCTTTTAGAAAAAAGAGGCAGGGTGTTTAAAACAAGCAAAAAGGAAAAGAGCATTATCACAATATTAGCAATAGTGGTAAGTTGTTTTACCGTAGTTAATGTTAATAGAATATCGGAAATTATATATATATTGTTAATGTTGCTAGCGTGCATTCTTATATATGTTACAGATTTGCATCACAGAATAATACCTAACGAAATACTTCTGTTAATGCTCGTAGCAAAATTAATTATAGGTATTCCGGCTTTGTTTGGTGTTACGTGGGTTCCGGAGTTTAATATAATTAGTTCTTTAATTGGTTTTGTGGCAGGATTTGTAGTGTTTATGATTCCGGCGTTTATAGGAAAATCCGTTGGTGCCGGAGACATAAAACTTGCAGCTGTTATGGGATTTTGTTTAGGAATAAACGGACTGTTATATGGGATAGTTCTCATGGGAATCGGAGTTTTAATTTATGAACTTATTAAAGGACGAACATCATTAAAAAATGCAATGTATGAAATGATACCAATGGGACCATTTATGGCGGTAGCAATGATGGTTGTAATGCTTATAAATGAAAGTGTAATGATTGATTTTTGGAAATTTATAATGAATTAGGAGAAAAAACAATGCTTAGAAGTTTTCTTAGAAATGAGGAAGGTCAGGGAATGGTAGAGTATGTATTGATAATAGGTCTTATTGCATTGGTAGTTGTTGCAGCACTTACAACCGTTGGCACTAAATTAGATAGCAAATATGCAGAAATCAACAAAAATGTAATAAAATAAGTGTAAAAGGTGCAGTTTAGACCTTTTAAAATATTTATACTTGCGAGATTGATTTACATATAAGATGGTGGGAGGTAATAATGTGATTAAAAAAATTCTTAAAAGCGAAAAGGGTCAGTCTATGGTGGAATTTGCACTTGTTGTACCCTTACTTTTGACCATATTGTGTGGAATAATAGATATGGGATGGGCATATTCAAATAAATATTCAATAGAGAGTGCCGCTTTTTCAGGAGTCAGATATGCTGTTATAAATGGTGCAGACATTGAAGATTCTGAAAAGAACAAATTAATTGATGATACAAAAAAAAGAGTTAGGGATAACCTTAGCAAGGGTGCAGAATCTCCTAAAATTGACGTAGACATAGATAATGAAAAGGTTACGGTCAGTGTGGAATGTAAAGTTAAAATGCTTACATTCGTAGGACAGACAGCTTTTGGCGAATATTATGAGGCTAAGTCTAAAAATGTAGGAGCAAGGTAAAAGACAATTAAAATATAAAAAGCATCGCATTGGTTATGCGGTAGAACGGAGTAAAAAATAATGAAAAAAATATACATAATAGCAGTAGTTGCAGCTTTATTAAGTTCAGTATTAATATATGGATTCTTAAGTTCCTATGATAGGAAGAACGGAGACGGCAGCGTAAATTATGAAACAGAGAAAGTTGTAGTGGCATTAACTGATATTCCGGCTAATACAACGGTTACAGACAAGATGGTAAAAGAAGTTGATATGCCTGTAGACGGCATTCATCCAAAGGCTGCAAGACAGAGAGCAGATGTGGTTGGCTCTGTTGCAAAAGACGATATTGTGGCTGATGAACAGCTTATAACATCTAAGTTTGTATCAAGTAAAAACGGTGGAGCATCTTTATCTTATCAGATTGCAGAAGGAAAAAGAGCAATGTCAGTGGAAGTTGACCATGATACAGGGGTTGCAGGTTACATAGAAGCCGGTGACTTAGTAGATGTAATAGTTGTAGTGGATGGCTCACCTGCGCAGAAGGTTGGAACAGAAGACAGACAGAATATGGAAGTAAAGGGAAAGGTTACATCAGTTATAGCTGAAGCAGTAAAGGTACTTCGCGTCGGTGACGAGGGATATACAACAACACCTTTAGATGTTTATACAAGTTTGACTCTTGAACTTTCACCTAAACAGTGTGCAAAACTTGCTACTGCAAAGGAAATGGGCAAGGTATCAATCTCTCTTAGATACAAGAATAATAACCGTGTAATTCATGGTGGACCTTACTCTTCATCAGATATGATAAAAGAATAAATTTAAAGAAAGGAATATAATGTAATGGCAGGAAAGTACAAAGTATTAGGGCTTACCACTGAAAGCGGTAATGCATATTTAAAAAAGATTATAAATGGTAGTGGATTTGAATTTGCAGGATTGTTAGAACTTGAGCCTAGAAATTTAGATAAAATTACAGTCAGTGATTGTGACGCCATTATCATATATTCAGAGCAGTTTGCAGATGCAGAGAGTAATTTTGTAGAAAAAATAAATAGAACTGTAAAAGATAAGGCTTTGATTTTGATTACAGGAAACTATGATGTTAATGTATTAACTAAAGCTATGGAATGTGGAATAACAAAGGTTATTTCTAAGGACGATAATGAAGATTCCATATACAGAAGCATTGTAGGTGAAATTGAAAAGGAAAATATTGCAACAGTAGATGACAGCGAAGAATCAGAAGATGGATTTGTTGGAACTAAGAATGGAAAAACTATCTCCGTTTTTGGTACGAAAGGTGGAACGGGAAAAAGCACTGTATCAGTTAATTTAGCTACTGCATTGCAGGAAAAAGGAAAAGATGTAGTGCTTATTGATTTAGATTTACAGTTTGGTGACGTTGGAATTTTTATGAATGTACCAAGATTTGAAACCATATCAGATTTAGTAAAGGAAGGTTCTTTTAGCCGTTCATCAATTAAACGTTATCTTTATAAGCATAATACAGGGGTAAGTATTTTATGTGCACCGGCATCTCCGGAGCTTGCAGAAATAGTTAAACCTGAGCATATAAGCATGATTGCAGATGTACTAAAAAAGGAATTTGACTATATTATTTTCGATATGAGTCCTACAATTGACGAGTTTGTTTTGCATGCATTAGATATTTCAGACAGTATCTATTTTGTTACAAATCCGGAAATATCAACATTAAAGAATACAAAAGTGTGCTTGGATGTTTTGAAGACATTAGGACATTTTGATAAAGTTAAGATGGTACTGAATAAGGATGGAGAATCATACATAAAGAGAAAAGATATGGAGTCCACTTTGAATAAGGACATGGATTTAGTAATACCACGTGACTCTAAAAGTGCAATCTCAGCTATTAACAGAGGTATTCCTCTTGTAGATGTTGCACCTCGCTCTAAAGCATCAAAAGCCATATTGAATTATGTAAACAGTCAGGACATATAAGGAGATTTTAGATGGGATTATTAGAGAGAATTACTACAGCTAACAATGAAAAGGAAGCTCAGCAGAAAAAAGAGGCAATAGCTGCGGCAGAAAAGGAAGAACAAAAAAATTATTCATTAAAGCAGACTGCCGGTACGGTAGGCGCAAATGATACATATATAATTCCGGGAGCAGATGACGAACAGTTTGTAGCAGTGCAGGATGAAACCCACAGAGAAGTTACAAAGGTGTTAGCCAAGCAGGATGAAGTTACAATTGATACAATAAAATCTCTTATTGACGAGTATTTAACAGAAAGTCATCCGGAGATAAATAATACTGAAAAAATGACTATTACAAAAAATGTAATAGATGAGATTGTTGGATTAGGACCTCTTGAAAACCTGATTAATGATGACAGCGTATCTGAAATCATGGTTAATGGTGCTAAGCAGATATATGTAGAACGTAAGGGAAAGTTACTGAAAACAAATGTAACTTTCAAAAATGAAGAACATGTTAGGAGAACTATTGACAGAATAGTAACACCTTTAGGACGAAGAATAGATGATTCAAATCCTATGGTTGATGCCAGACTTGAAGATGGTTCCCGTGTTAACGCCATAATGCCACCATTAGCATTAGGCGGAACAACAATTACAATAAGAAAGTTTTCTAAGAAACCACTTTCAGTAGAAAATTTAAAGCAATTCGGTTCACTTTCAGATGATATGGCAGAGTTTCTTGAAGCGGCAGTTAGGGGCAAGTTAAATATTCTTGTATCCGGTGGTACCGGTTCAGGTAAGACAACATTACTTAATGTGCTTTCTGCCTTTATACCGTCCAATGAAAGAATTGTAACAATAGAAGATGCAGCTGAACTTAGACTTATGCAGGAACATGTTGTTACATTGGAAAGCAGACCGGCTAACTTAGAGGGAAATGGAGCCATAACCATAAGAGATTTGGTTCGCAATGCATTGAGAATGAGACCGGATAGAATTATCGTCGGAGAAGTTCGTGGAGGCGAGACATTAGATATGCTTCAGGCTATGAATACAGGTCATGAAGGTTCTATAACTACTGCTCATGCTAACTCAGCAAGAGACTGTTTGGCACGTATCGAAACAATGGTTATGATGGCAGGAATGGACTTACCGGTATCAGCTATCAGACAGCAGGTTGCAGGTGCCATTGATCTTATTGTTCAGCAGGCAAGACTTAGAGATGGATCAAGAAAAATTACAAGTATATGTGAAGTAACCGGTATGGAAGGGAATACCATTACCATGCAGGAAATATTTAAGTATCGTCAGGAAGGCTATGACGAAAATAATATGTCTGTTGGTGATTTTTACAGTACCGGTATCAGACCGAAATGTTGTGAGAAGATAACAGCAAGTGGAGTTCAGGTAGATGACCACTGGTTCTTCTAGCAATTTGCAGAACAGATAGGAGTGTCTATGATAAGAATATTAATGATTTGCTTATGTGCAATGGTATTTCTTTTTTGCCTGTATGTGATTTTAATACAGAATTTTACGGAAAGTAAAAGAAAAACTCAAGACAGAGTTATGGGTTTGGTTGACGAAGAAGAAAGGAATAAAAGCGATAAGAAAAAGGGAAAATTAAATTTAAAAATAAAAAAGGAAAAGAAGAAGGTCAGTGTATTTGCTACTACTCATAAGAAATTACAGCTTTTAGAGGAAGAACTTTATAATCTTGGCATGAAGATGCCGGTTCAGACCTTTGTGACATTATGGGTGGCAATAACAATTGGTTTACCAACCATAATGATGATGCTTGGAGTGTACATTGCTATTTGTATCATTGTCGCACTTATAGCAGCATTTGGCCCATTACTTTTTATTCAAAAAAAGAAAAAGAAGAGAAAGGAAACTTTGGAGTCACAGTTAATAGAAGGTATAACTGTTATTACAAATGCCTTAAAGGCGGGACATTCTTTTCAGACAGCAATGGGAAATATAGCAGTTGACATGGAAGGACCTATGGCAGAGGAATTTGGAAGAGTAACAAGGGAAACTCAAAGAGGTATGACATTAGAGGCAAGTTTTAACTCTTTATGTGAGAGAATCGGAAGTGATGACTTGGAAATGCTTTGCCAGACCATACTTATCCAAAGAAAAGTTGGTGGTAATTTAACTGAAGTTCTTGATAAAATATCAGAAACTATTCGTAACAGATTAGATCTTAAGGAAGAAATAAAGACATTAACGTCAAGTGGAAAAATTTCAGGATATATAATTGGTGCACTTCCGGTTATTTTATTGGTTTTAATCAGTATGATAAATCCGGTATATGCAAGACCACTGTTTAATACAGTTATAGGAAATATTTTACTTCTTATAAGTGTAATTTTAGAGGTTATTGGATTTATAATGATAAATAAGGTTGTAGATATTAAGTATTAATGAGGTATGTTTATGGATATATTAGCATTATTAATATCATTTCTTGTTGCTGTAGCTATTTTCGGACTGTTTTTAGGATTGTTTTCGGGAGTTGGAGCAGGCGTTGACAGACAGGATGAGCGAATCAGAGATATTAGAAATGAAAAAGAAAAGAGTATTGCTGATGATGTTAAAAAAGAAAAAGTTAAAGTTTCAGAGGCAATAAAGCGTAAGAAAGAAGAAAATAGAAAAAAAGTTGCAAAAAGAAACAGACAGAAGGAAAAAGAGAACAAGCATAGCACAGTTGATGATATGTTAGCAATAGTTCAGTGGGATATAACATCGGAGCAGTTTTTAGTTATTAAACTTGTATGTGCACTTGTTGGTGTCAT